>RRYU01009891.1_pt1 | contig 59900 bp, 58 predicted proteins | sample 2162651 | NCBI WGS metagenome assembly RRYU01 (sample SAMN10267283, study PRJNA491782) | microbial mat metagenome | isolation source: biomat in the production well | place: Japan: Minami-Kanto gas field, natural gas well KTG3 | collected 2017-06 | reverse complement strand
TGATTGAGGCAGGGCTTGGGCATGTTGTGGTAGCTATGCAGGATCCTAATCCATTGGTTGCAGGTAAGGGTATAGAGCGTCTTCGCGTTGCAGGAATAACTGTTGAGACCGATTGTATGGCAGATGCTGCCACTAAACTTAATCCAGGGTTTATTAAAAGAATGGCAGATAAACGTCCCTTTATTCGTTGTAAATTAGCAATGAGCCTTGATGGTCGAACAGCAATGGCATCTGGTGAAAGTAAATGGATCACCGGGTCTGATGCACGAGAAGATGTGCAGCAATTGCGAGCGCGTGCTTCAGCGATAATGACCGGAATTGGTACGGTATTGGCGGATAACCCAACCATGAATGTCCGTATTGATGATGTTGAGCGCCAACCACTACGTATTGTGCTTGACCCACATTTAAGTATCCCTCTGGATGCGAAGATTCTCCATGCACCAGGTGATGTTTTGATTGTTACTGCAAGTGATGAGCCTGATTATAAATCTCAACTACAGTCTATTGGTGCAGAAGTGATCACCATTGCTAACAGTAAAGATTATATTGATCTCTACGCACTAATGGATGTACTTAATCAACGTGAAATTAATGAAATTCATCTGGAAACAGGAGCGACATTAAGTGGTGCCTTCTTAAAAGCGGGCTTAATTGATGAGCTGATTGTATATATGGCGCCAAAACTGATGGGTAATCATGCACGTGGACTGTTTCATACACCAGGTTTGACGGATATGGTCGATGCTATCGATCTGGAGATTAAGGATATTCGAGCAGTAGGAAAGGATTGGCGTATCACCTCGTCAATTATTACTGAGGCATCATGAGAGAATGTTCACCGGAATCATAGAGTCAGTTGGTGTGTTAAGGTCTCTGAAAAAGACAGGAACAGACTATGCTGTTTTTATTGAAACCAATCAACTTGATCTCTCAGATGTCAAAATTGGTGACAGTATCGCGGTCAATGGCGTTTGTCTGACAGCAACACAGTTATCAGAAGATGGCTTTGTTGCGGATGTCTCTGCTGAGACCGTGCGTAAAACCCTCTTTGGACAACTAAAACCAGGTAGTCAGGTAAATCTTGAAAAGGCGCTAACAGCGACAACCCGATTAGGCGGGCATCTGGTCAGTGGACATGTTGATGGTATTGGCAAAGTGATAGAGCGCAAAGATGATGGGCGTTCGGTTTTTTTTCGCATCAATGCCCCCACATCGTTGAGTAAATACATCGCAGCGAAAGGCTCTATTACCATTGATGGGGTAAGCCTGACGGTCAATGCGGTTAGTGACAATACCTTTGAACTGAATATCGTTCCGCATACACTGGAAGAGACAACGCTAAAAAAACTTGCATTGGGTGATGAAATCAATCTTGAGGTTGATTTAATTGCCAGATATCTGGAGCGTCTGTTAAGTGCTCAAGGCAAAAAGGATGGGGGAGATATCTCAATGAGCTTTTTGGCCGAAAACGGTTTTATTCGATAACTATTAAACGTCCTGGATAAAAGCGGGGCACAAATGAAGGACAGTACCTCAATGGCACTGAATACAACAGAAGAGATTATTGCTGATATTAGACTGGGTAAAATGGTTATCCTGATGGATGACGAAGACCGGGAGAATGAAGGCGATTTAATCATGGCTTCATCCATGATCAGACCTGAAGATATCAACTTTATGGCACGCTATGGCCGTGGTCTGATTTGCCTGACACTAACCCCAGAGCGCTGCAAACAACTAAGCCTGCCGTTAATGGTCAGCAACAATAACGAGAAACACAGCACAAACTTTACCGTCTCGATTGAAGCAGCAGAGGGCGTTACCACAGGGATCTCCGCTTATGACAGAGCGATGACAGTACGTGCAGCGGTAGCACCGAATGCAGTTCCATCTGATATTGTACAACCCGGTCATATATTTCCATTAATGGCACAACCAGGTGGTGTGCTAAGCCGTGCCGGACATACCGAAGCCGGGTGTGATTTAGCACGTCTGGCAGGACTGGAGCCTACATCAGTTATTGTCGAAATCCTAAATGAAGATGGATCTATGGCACGACGTCCTGATTTGGAAAAATTTGCAATAGAGCATGATCTCAAGATTGGTACGGTTGCAGATTTGATTAATTACCGTTTGAAAAACGAGCCGACGGTTGAGCGGGTTTCCAGTTGTAAAATGCCCACTTCATACGGTGATTTCACCATGGTGAGCTATCGTGATGTGTTAAATAATCAGGCACATCTTGCGCTGGTAAAAGGTGATATTGGTAATGGAGAACCGGTGATGGTACGGGTTCATTTACAGCACACACTGTGTGATCTGTTTGAAAGTAAAAGAGAGTGTGGCTGGCCGTTATCAGATGCGCTTCGACGGATTGAAAAGGAAGGTCGCGGGATAGTCATTATCTTACGTAATGATGAAGATGGTGAAACACTCTTACGTCAGGTCAAAGAGTACCAAATGCAGGATCAGGGCATAGAGATCCCTGAAGAAAAAGCCAGTGAAGATTTACGCACCTATGGAATAGGTGCACAGATCCTGATCGATCAGGGAGTAAAACACATGCGCGTATTAAGTGCTCCAAAGCGAATGCATGCGTTATCCGGTTTTGGTCTGGATGTTGTTGAGTATGTCAGTGGCGAATCTGTATAGTTGAGAGCAATCGATGCTTTGAGGCAAGATCATGACGGGATAATCACTATTTGTGTATACTCGCGTTAATTAGTAGCACCAAAGTAAAAATAGTTAATTGTTAGGAATAAATGAGATGTCAGAAATTAAAACAGTTGAAGGTGGCTTAGTTGTTGACGGTGCGCGTTTTGGTATTGTTGTCGGACGCTGGAACAGTTTTGTCGTCGAACACTTGCTTGAAGGTGCGATTGATTGCCTGACACGTCATGGTGCCACTAAAAGCGACATCGAAGTGATCCGTGTTCCAGGTGCAATGGAGATACCACTGGCTACAAAGGCGATGGCGAGCTCACATAAATATGATGCCATTATTGCATTAGGGGCAGTGATTCGTGGTGGTACTCCCCATTTTGAATATGTATCAAACGAATGTACCAAGGGCATGGCATCTGTATCACTGGAATACAATATTCCGGTCGCATTTGGTGTATTAACCGTTGATAGCATTGAACAGGCGATTGAACGCTCAGGTACCAAAGCAGGAAATAAAGGTGAAGAAGCTGCACTTTCTGCTATTGAAATGGTGAACCTCTTAAAGCAGATGGTATAACCATCTATAACCGGAATGACTGGAAAATAATATGAGCCGTGCCCGTCACAATGCGCGTCAAAGTGCATTACAGGCGCTCTACCAATGGCAGATGAGTGGTAACGATCTAATCGATATCGAGAATCAGTTCCTTGAAGAGCAGGATATGTCCAAGGTTGATCTGAAATTCTTCAAAGAGCTGCTTCACAAGATCCCTGCTCAAATTGAAATTATCGATAAAGCCTGCGAGCCCTATCTTGATCGATCCATTGACTCGGTCGATCCTGTTGAACGTGCAGTGATCCGAATTGGCGTCTATGAGCTGTGTATGCGACCAGATATTCCATATCGCGTTATTATCAATGAGGCCGTGGAGCTGGCAAAAAGCTTTGGGGCAGAGCAGGGACATCGCTATGTTAACAGTATCCTCGATAAAGTTGCGCAAATCGAACGTGAAGTAGAAGTCTCTACACTGAGATAGCTTTCATCATTACTCAATGGGGTTATGTGTGCCTTCTGAATTCTCCATTATTGAGCACTATTTTTCGCGAAAGGATGACGTTGCCGATGCTGCGTTAAAGGTAGGTATTGGTGATGATGCTGCAGTGATAAAACCCTCCTTAAACCATACCCTGGCTATCTCTGTTGATACCTTAATTGCAGGCAGACATTTTCCTCTACAAACCTCTGCTACAGATATTGGCTATAAATCACTTGCGGTTAATTTGAGTGACATGGCTGCGATAGGAGCGAAACCCAAGTGGATCACCTTGTCGCTCTCTATCCCTGATGATGATGCAGAATGGCTAAAACATTTTGCTGAAAGTCTGTTTGAGTTAGCAGATGAACATCAGGTTTATTTGATCGGGGGTGACACGGTTAAAGGACCGTTGACCATTACCATACAGATTATCGGCGAACTGCCACAGGATCAAAAGTTACTGCGTTCAGGTGCCAATGTGGGGGATTTAATCGTAGTAAGCGGAACCCTTGGGGATGCCGCAGCAGGATTGCATCAGTTACAACGCGCTGATCAACAACCGGATGACTATCTGTTATCAAGACTCAATCGTCCAACACCTCGCGTCAAAATCGGTATGATGTTGCATGAGATAGCAAGCAGTACCATAGATATTTCAGATGGCCTGATTGCTGATCTTGGGCACATTCTTAAGCGAAGTCAGGTTGGTGCAACTATTGATGCAAATAAAGTTCCATTATCAACGCAGCTAAAACAACAGTATATGCCTATGCAACAGCAGCAGTTTGCGTTAAGTGGAGGTGATGATTACGAGCTTTGCTTCACCATTTCACCGGATAAACTTGAACAATTGGCACAGATTGCAGATCACTGTTTTGTGCCGATGAGTGTGATCGGAACTATTACCGGTACGCCCGGGTTAATCATTGAAAATCAGCTGTTGCCATCACCAGCAGTGTCAGGATTTGATCACTTTAAGGCTGATGATTAAATGTCACAACCACATTTGAAATCACTGCAACAACCAGTGCATTTAATTGCACTTGGTTTTGGTTCAGGATTAGCACCAAAGGCACCGGGAACATTTGGTACCCTGGCAGCACTGCCATTTTATTATTTAATGAGTGGATGGTCATGGCCGCTATATCTGGTTGTTGTGATGGTTGCGGCCATTGTCGGGATCTGGATTTGTGGTGAAAGTGCCCGGCGCTTAAATGTCCACGATCACCCCGCCATTGTATGGGACGAAATAATTGGTTATTTAATCACCATGTTTATGCTTCCTGTTTCATGGCAGTGGATGGTGGCTGGATTTGTACTGTTTCGGGTTTTTGATATTTTAAAACCATGGCCTATCTCCTGGCTGGATAGACACCTGCAGGGTGGGCTTGGGATCATGGCAGATGACATCCTTGCCGGACTAGTTTCACTGGCTATTCTTCAAGCCGTTTTGCACTGGCTTTAAGGCGCTGTCGATACAAAAAAGCCACCTGACGGTGGCTTTTGTCTGGATGCAAAAAAATCAATCAGCAGTTTTTTCAATCATCGCATAAGCAGAGTGATTGTGTATCGACTCAAAGTTCTCTGATTCAATAATGTAGCTGGTAATACGACTATCATTATTCAGACGTACGGCAACATCACGCACCATATCTTCTACAAACTTGGGGTTGTCATAAGCACGTTCAGTAACGTACTTCTCATCAGGGCGTTTTAACAACCCAAACAGTTCGCAGGAGGCTTCTTCCTCAACCAGATCAATAATGTCTTCAATCCATACAAACCCACGGGTACCAACGGTAATGGTTACATGTGAGCGTTGATTGTGCGCGCCATAATCCGAAATCTTTTTTGAACAAGGGCAAAGGCTGGTGACAGGAACAACCACCTTGACCTTCATCTCTGGATGGCCTTTATGTAAATCACCTAAAAAGGTGATCTCATAATCCATCAGACTTTCAACACCAGAAACCGGTGCCTTTTTATTGACAAAATAGGGAAAGGTCATCTCGATATGCCCGGATTCAGCTTCAAGGCGCTCGGTCATTTCACTTAACATATCATTGAATGATTTAACCGATATCTCACGCTCGTGATTGTTAAGGATCTCAACAAAGCGTGACATGTGCGTACCCTTGAAGTTATGGGGCAGATTCACATACATATTGAAATTGGCAACCGTGTGTTGCTCTCCCTGATTGCGATCCATCACCTTCACCGGATGACGCACATCCTTAATGCCAACCTTGTTAATCGCGATTTGGCGGGTATCTTTACTATTTTGTACGTCAGCTATGGTGTCAGCTGCTTGCTTGCTCATTATTATGTTTCCTCGCTGTAACGGACACAAGCGCGTTCAGTTTCCCACAAGGTAACTGAACATACAGAGGCATGACTTCCATCGAGCTTCTGACTAAGTTGCTTGTATATGTATGCGGCCATATTTTCTGCTGTAGGGTTCACGGTATCGAATGGGGCTATTTCATTCAAAAACTGATGATCCAGTTGATCGGTAACCTCTTTGGCCATGGTTTTAATGGTTTTGAAATCAACCACCATACCCAGATCATCAAGTGTGGAAGCGCTAACTTCAACCTCGACCTTCCAGTTATGACCATGCAGACGTCGACAATCGCCGGGGTAATCACGCAACGCATGTGCGGCGGCAAAATCGCTGACTACTTTTAATGTGTACTTGGCTGTCATTTCGATATGTTCTATTTCAGACTAGGTGTGTGCTGTTTCGTTAAATTCAAGGGTATCTAAAGTCGTGCTGTAATGGCGCGAATTATACCATCTGTGTCAAGACCACACTCACCCAGTAATTCACCACGCTCACCGTGTTCAATAAAATGATCCGGCAACCCCAGATGTAACATCGATTTGGTGATGGATTGTGAGTTAAGATATTCAGCAACGGCACTTCCTGCACCACCTGCAACCACATTATCTTCAAGCGTTACTATCAGTTCGTAATCACCGGCTAGTTGATCGAGTAACTGAGTATCGAGTGGTTTGATAAAACGCATATTAACGATAGTGGCATCCAGCGTTTCAGCCGCTTCCTGTGCGGGAGTGACCATGGCACCAAATGCAAGTATTAATACCTTCTGACCCTGACGAAGTACCTGTGCACGTCCCACCTCGATGGTTTCAAGGTTGCTATCAGGGATCAAACCGACTCCCATACCACGTGGATAACGCACCGCAGCAGGCTGATTCAATTTGAAGCCGGTACTTAGCATTTTGCGGCACTCATCTTCATTCGATGGAGCCATAATGATCATATTCGGAATGGTACGCATATAACTTAAATCAAAGGCACCAATATGGGTTGGTCCATCGGGACCAACAATACCTGCACGGTCAATGGCAAACAAAACCGGAAGATTCTGTAATGCCACATCATGAATTAACTGATCATAGGCACGCTGTAAAAAGGTGGAGTAGATAGCAACCACCGGTTTATAACCCTCACATGCCAGACCAGCTGCAAGCGTGACCGCGTGTTGCTCAGCAATGCCAACATCGTAGTAGCGATCAGGATACTGTTCAGAAAACTTGACCAGCCCCGAGCCCTCACGCATTGCAGGGGTGATACCGATCAGGCGCTCATCCTCAGCAGCCATATCACATAACCAGTCGCTAAAGATGCTGGTATAGGTCTTTGGACCACCATTCTTTCTCGGTGCTCCTGTTTGTGGATCGTATGGACCTACACCATGGAAGACACAGGGATCATTCTCGGCCGGTTCAAAACCCTTGCCTTTTTTGGTGACGACATGGAGAAACTGAGGGCCCTCAAGATCACTGATATTTCTGAGAGTTTTAACCAGAGTGTCAATATCATGTCCATCAACAGGGCCAATATAGTTAAAACCCAACTCTTCAAACAGGGTTCCTGGGATCACCATACCCTTCATATGTTCTTCAGCACGACGGGCCAGTTCCCATACGGTGGGAATGGTTCCCAGTACCTTTTTACTACCCTGGCGCATGGTGGAATAGAACTTTCCAGAAAGGATCCGTGCCAGATAATTCGACATACCCCCCACATTGGGTGAAATTGACATCTCATTATCGTTGAGAATCACCAGAAGGTTAGCATCAAGGTCACCTGCGTGATTAAGTGCCTCAAAGGCCATTCCTGCGCTCATGGCGCCATCACCGATAACAGCAACTACCTTGCGGTTAGAATCAGCCTTTTGTGTAGCAATGGCCATACCCAGCGCAGCACTGATGGATGTACTGGAGTGTCCGGTATCGAAGGTGTCGTATGGACTCTCATCACGTTTAGGAAAACCCGATAGACCATGCCTTTTTCGCAGCGTACTCATTTGGTCACGTCGACCGGTCAAAATCTTGTGAGGATAGCTTTGATGGCCTACATCCCAAATAAGTCGATCTTCCGGGGTGTTAAATACGGTGTGCAGAGCAACAGTGAGTTCAACGGTGCCTAAGCCCGATGAGAGGTGACCACCGGTTTTACCCACTGACTGAATCATAAACTCACGCAACTCATCCGCTAGCTGTTCCAGCTCAGAGATATTGAAATCACGCATGTCCTCTGGGGAGTTTATTTGTGACAGTATCGGAAAGTTAGTCAGATCAACCATTTATACGGGTTCAGTGATGCCTGTTCAGGTTTTGCTCGAGTCATAATGACGAAACCCGCTATGATGGCCGCATGTGCCACACCATGCAAGTAATTATTAGCATTTAATGATGATTAAATGGGCCTGATCAAAGATAAAGCAAAAAATGGTGCGATACGCCAGTTCAGGAGGCTCTTTCGACAATAAATCTTGCCAGATCACGTAATGGCTCAGCACGTTGATCAAACTGGCGTAACGATGAGAGAGCTTCTTGTTGCAAGCGTGATGCTTCGGATTTTGCGCCATCAACACCCATCAATCCCGGATAAGTTGACTTGCCGGCAGCATGATCAGAACCCTGAGGTTTGCCAAGCAGTTCGGTTGTGCTTTCAATATCAAGAATATCATCCCGGATCTGAAAGGCGAGACCAATGGCGCGGGCATAGTTATCCAGAGATTGTTGCTGTTCTGGAGTTACCTTTTCAGACATCAGGTATCCAAAGCGTACTGCTGCGAGAATCAGTGCTCCAGTTTTGCGGCGATGCAGCTCCATCAGTTGAGTCAGTGAAAGGGATTTACCTTCGCTATCCATGTCAATCATTTGACCTCCCACCATTCCGGCATGTCCGGCTGCATGACTAAGCTCAGTAATCAGGGATAGTCGCTGTTCAGCATTGGAATCCATCTGTGGATCTAGTGTGAGGATCTCGTATGCGAGTGATTGCAAGGCATCACCGACGAGTATCGCAGTGGCTTCATTATATTTTTTATGACAGGTAGCCTTTCCTCGACGCAAATCATCATCGTCCATCGCTGGAAGGTCATCATGAATCAGCGAATAGACATGAATCATTTCAATGGCAATGGCTGGCCCATCCAGACGTTCTATTTTGATATCAAAAAGAGCACCGGTGATATAGACCAGCAATGGGCGGATTCGTTTGCCACCATCAAGGGTGCTGTAGCGCATCGCACTATAAAGGGTATATGGATCCAGATCCAGAGAGGGGAGTTTCTGATCCAGAATTTTTTCAAAATGGTTCAGGATCCCATCTATTTGCGGATTAAATCCAGACATTAAGATTGTTCAGCCTCACCATCCTCAAAAGGAACCAGTAGATCCATCTGGTTTTGTTTAATCAGCTTTTCAACGCGTTGTTCGGCACTTTGCAGTGATTTCTGGCAATGACGGGTCAATTGAATACCACGTTCAAAATCCTTGAGTGACTCTTCCAAAGACTGTTCGCCGCTTTCCAGACGTTCAACCAGCGTTTCAAGCTCGTCAAGGGCATTCTCAAAACTGAGTGATTCAACTTTTTTAATCAAGGCAGGCTCCGGATTCTAGTGTGAATAAATAATACTGTGCTGTTGATTCAAGGTCGACACGATATTTACATAAATTAAAAATATAAATGATCCTAACCCCCCTGAACAGGGGGATATTTATAAAAGCGGATAACAGGTATATTAATTTTGAAAAGTAAGCCGTATTTGGAAGCTATAGTTTTATGGTTAAAGTCAGATTAACCCAGATAAAGATGAAAGACCCCAAGTGATATTAAATCGATACAGTATGAAACTGATTGTTTTGATTATGGCGATATTTTTTTCAGAAACAATCCTTGCTACTCAGAGTTCTGCTCCAGTATGGGAATTCCGGGAAGCAACAGCTACAGTTATCTCGCCTGCATCAGGTTTTAAACAGAAAAAGATCGATTTACCACATAAGTGGAATGGTGAACTCGATGGTTTATATGGTGAAATCCATTACACCATTACCTTTAAACTCGAGCAGGTCGCTGATGAACAGTGGTGCCTATTGATACCCAGAATCAATATGAATGCCCGTGCAAGGATCAATCACTATCTTGTGGGTGATGGAGGCTCTTTTGAAGAACCCTTGGGAAGAAACTGGCAGAGGCCACTAAATTTCTGTTTTCCAGCGCAACTATTATCTGTGGGGAATAATACAATTTCGATAGAATTAAAAAGCGTTTCCAATCGTTTTGGTCAGCTATCGGTACTCTATTTAGGTACAAAATCTCAAATAACACCAATCTATTCCGGTTTACTGTTTACCGATCAAACGGTTTATGAAATGACGACTTCGCTATCGTTTATATTGTCATTTATTATCGGTTTTTTATGGTTACAAAAAAGAGACGCCAGTGCCTGGTTATGGTTTTCTCTTGCCGGATTTGTATGGGGTATTAGTGGTCTTAATGTCATTGTTACAGATATACCCATATCAACCCGTCACTGGGAATGGATGGTCCATAGTTCAATCAGTCTGTTACCCCTTTTTATGGTGATGTTTATTCATCGTTTACAGCAACGTAAACCCATAAAACTGGAAAGGTTAATGGTAGCCATTATGGGGATATGGATAGTCGTATTGTTTTTTACTCCATTATCCTATTTTTTCAGGGTTGCAGATTATCTTCATGGTTTTTCAATTCTACTAGGTTTCTATTGCGTATGGTCAATCGCACAATTTTATCTGCAAACCCGTAGTCGGGAATTTCTAATAATTTTATTAGCATTGGCTTTGATTCTGCTTTTTGCAGTGCATGACATGCTGGTTCAGATCAATTTCTTCCCACCGGGGTCAACATTCTTGCTGAACTTTTCTATTCCCGCATTCTTATTGATTGTTACCATGCTGCTAATCAATCAGTTTATTAGCGCAGTAAAAAGCTCAAAGGAGTTGAATCTGACCCTGGAAGCACGAGTGAAAAGTGCAGAAGCACAAATAGAACAAACCTATCAACAACTCTTAAAATTGGAAACAGGGCGTGTGGTTGATGAAGAGCGGGATCGCATCATGCATGATTTACATGATGAGCTGGGAGGCAAATTATTGACATTGGTTTATGAAGCAAAGGATGAGCCTCTGCAAAAACTGGCGCGTTCAACACTGGATGATATGCGAGAACTTGTACGCGCAGGCCAGGCAGCACCAATAGAATTAAAACTCTTTTTAGCTGACAGGCGTCTGGAAGTTGTTCGGCAAATTGAAAAAGCAGGACTGAAATATGTATGGAATGTGGATTGTGACAAGGTGGTTTATCTGGGTGGAAAAGTATCACTGCATTTAAAAAGAATTGTAAATGAAGCGGTTGTTAATGCAATAAAACATGCCGATGCGAACATCATTGAAATATGTACAGTTTGTATTGGACAAATTCTGAACATCACCATAAAGGATGATGGACATGGATTTGATATATCTAAAACAGATTCAAATGGGATTAGTGGCATGAAAAAAAGAGCCAGTAAAATAGGTGCAAATATTAAATGGCAGACAAGAGATACCGGCGGAACGGTTGTCACCTTGATCCTGGAAGTGGCTGATGATTAATCGGGTTCTAATTATGGATGATTTGAAACCTGCACGCATCTGGTTAGGAAATGCTGTCCAAACAGCATTTAAGGGGGCAGTGATCGATCAGGCAGAGGACATTGCAACTGCACGAACAAAATTGAATCAACGACAATATGACCTGTTTTTATCCGATCTTGAATTACCTGATGGGAATGGTATTGATCTGATCAAGGAGGTAAGAAAGAGTTATAGCACGATGGTTATCGTGGTAACGACCATTCATGATGAAGATGCTTACCTGTTTCCTGCACTAAGAGCAGGTGCACAGGGATATATACTCAAAGAGCATACGGTTGAGGAGATTTCATCCATGCTGCAACAAGCTGTAGAAGGAGAACCTCCCGTATCCCCCTCAGTTGCACGTAAATTGATTGGTTTCTTCCAGGGGGTTGAAAATAGTAAACAGCAGGTAGCATTAACCCAGCGTGAAAAGGATGTTTTACAAATTGTCGCAAAAGGATATACGATTGCCGAAGCAGCAAAGATCCTTGAAATTAGCCACAACACAGCATCAGGGTATCTGAAGCTGTGTTACAAAAAACTGCAGATTTCATCAAGGGCCGAAGCAACATCAGAGGCCATACGCTTGGGTATCATTTAAGAGAGGTGGTGGATGGGTTTTGATTCCTGTCTGATTCTGGAAGATATAGAAGATAGTGCAAAATGGTTGAAACAATGTATTTCAGCAGTATTTCCTGAAATAAAAACCGTATGCGTATCGAATTGTGGATCTGCGCATAGTGTTCTAATGGATACGAGTTTTGATATTGCGCTCATTGACCTGAGTTTACCGGATGGCAATGGTGTTGACATAATCAAGCAGATTAAACAGAAAAATTCAGACACCGTTGTGGTGGTTGTAACGATTCATGATGATGATAACCACATATTTGCTGCATTAAAATCGGGTGCCAGTGGCTATCTGTTAAAAGATACCTCATCCGAATTGTTTGTTGATCGTCTCAAAGGGATCATCTCAGGAATACCCCCACTATCACCTGCTATAGCAATCAAACTGATCGACTATTTTTCAGTTCCAGCAACAGATGAGGTGTCACTGACAACCAGAGAAAGTGCAGTATTACAACATATTGCGAAAGGGATGAATTCAAAACAGGTAGCCAAAATTTTGGGAATTACACACAACACTGTATCGGGCTATGTGAAAACCGTTTATCGCAAGTTGGGGATCTCCTCAAGAGCTGAAGCCTCCATTGAGGCTTATAAACGAGGATTGTTGTAGTAAAAAAAGCCCCGAAATGCGGGGCTTTTTTGATCGAAACCAGGTGTGATTTTATGGGGCCACCATTATTACACCATTTAATCCCACCATTACAAACTGGTTACCCGCAGCAACAACATGATTCAGATGTAACGATGCGGCACCACGATCAGACCAGGTCTTGCCATCAACACTGGTGGTTGCACCGGCGGGAGGTACTCCATAAAAACCAGCCGGGCCAATCTTCTTTGAAACAACATACTGACTACCTGTAGCGTCCCATATCAGATGTGTAGGGTAGCCATTGGTAGAGGTCTTCTGATAAGTCCAGGATGCACCGGTTGTGCTGGTAAATACAGCCCCACCACCTGATGAGGTGGCGATATATTGCGACCCATCCCATGCCAGTGTTGAAACGCCGCCACTACCAGTGACAGAACCAGTTAACGTCCATGAATCACCTGTTGCGCTACTGTATACATTATTTCCATCAGTCATCATGAATTGTGATCCATCCCAAATCAGACTAATGGCCTTGGTAAATGGTGCTGTCGTTGCAGTAATCCAGTTAATTCCATCTGTACTGCGAAGTGCAGTGCCATTTCCGATAGTCACGAAGCTACCACCACTCCATATAACCTTTTGCAATGGGGTCTTGGTGCCAGATGTTTGAGTCGTCCAGGTAACGCCGTCAGGACTTGTGGAGATCTGGCCCAGATCTCCTGTGGTAACAAACAGACCATTGCCCCAGGTGATAGATAGTAAATCGCTGGTTGTATTCGTGGCCTGGTTTGACCAGGTCGTGAGGTCGCTACTGGAGAGAATCACACCACCGCGTCCAACAGCCACCGCAACACTATTGGTACTATCCCATGCAGCTCCCATCAACTCGGCAGTGGTTAACTGGTGTTTGCGTAGTGTCCATGTTGCTCCATCCGTTGATGAGTAGATCTCGCCTTCGAGTCCAACCACGACATGAACAGGTGTGGTCAGGTTACCATTGGTTGCGGTTGCTCTCATAATCTTGGCGGGGGAAGGGAAGCCGGTGATTAGGCTCCAGCTTACAAGATCTGCAGAGCTTGCCACTTCGCCATTGATACCCACCAGAATGTAATGAGTACCAGAATAACTAATGCCGATTCCCATCGCAGGTGGATTGGTTTGAGGTGTGAAGGTTACCAGATCAGCCGAGGTTGATATTCTGGGTTTCCACGTCGGGTAGCCATCATAACCGACGGTAACGTATTGTGTTCCATCCCATATGACATCCTGAAGATTTGTCAGGTAATGCGTAGACGATGTCCAGTTTGTGCCATCAATGCTGCTGAGGATGGTATTAAAATTAAAAGCAACATATTTGGTATTGGTTGTGTCGTAGAAGACACCCAAAGGCGATGACAGTTGTGGGGTTGATGTGTTCCATGTCACTGCATCCGTACTGGTATAGAGCCCTGCCGTAGTAGCAGTCACGTAGTTAGTACCATTACAGGCGATGGATTTTATAGTGCCAAGTGAACTGGTCAGTGCGGTTGCGTTCCATGTCAGACCATCTGAGCTGGTGACAACCGTAGTGCCGCTCATGACGATATACCTCGAACCATCCCAACAAACAGCTCTTAAATCATCGCTTGTAGCACTGTTGTGGCTGACCCATGTAATGCCGTCTGTGCTGGATACTATCGTTCCTGCACGTCCGACAGCAATAAAGCGATCGTTGGCCCAGGCGACATCGAGTAACTCATTAAGTGTTGGGGTCGGATGGCGTAGTGAAAGATTAAAGGGTTGTGGTGCAACTACATCAACAGTTCTGGTGATGGTATCTGCTATGTTGCCTGCTGTGTCCTGAACATTGTAGGTAACACTATAACTACCTGCGATTGAAGTATTCACCATTGAAATATCGGTGATGATTAAAGATGTAACATCTCCATCCACATTATCTGATGCAGTTGCACCCAGATTACTATAGGTTGCCCCCTGTGTTACTTTCTGTGGATTATTGCCATTCAGGGTAATAACCGGCGGAGTTAAATCAGCTACAGTCAGTTTTGCTGTTGCGCCAGAAACATTGCCGGATGAGTCTGTTGCCTCAAACAGTATTGATGTTATTCCCATAGGTAAGGTCGTCGGTACATTAACTGCAACAGCAGTAATCGTACCATCAATGTTATCTGTCGCTGTCGCGGCATTCAGAAATGCCTGTGCCACCAGATCACTTGATGAAATACCATTTGCATCAGTCGCAGCGATAGTCGTATCAGCAGGTGCCGTGACTACAGGCAATACTTGATCGAGATATTTAACAGTAATATTGCCAGTGGAGGTTGTTTTGTTACCTTGCAAGTCGGTTGCGGTAAAGGTGACTACTGTTGTACCAATGGGGAATGTTGATGGTGCATCATTGGTAACACCAACATTATCTATCCAGTCTGGAAGCAGAATATTATCTACCGCAGATGCAGCCTTGAGATATTGATTAATCTCGGAAGTGCGGTTTAATAAACCCGCTAAATCTGTGCTGGAAACGGTTAAATCATCAGCTAATGTGATAACAGGTGGCGTTGTGTCAACTGCGCGAGCCTGGCAAAGAGATAAACCATATTGGCCATCAGTAGGTGTTGCGGAATTACCGGTGCTATCCGGTGCCTGCATACGATAGATATTGATGCCTTTGGCTGCGCCGATTCTGAATTCCCACAGTCCACGTTTATCGACAGAGAAGTTGATCTCATCCTTTCCATTGGAGATTCGATAGTCTCCGTTGGAAACGTAATCACCATTTCCATCCCACGGAATGGATTTAACGCTACAGCTTTGTGGATCGGTGTATGTTACCGTTCCATTGGAGTTAACATCCAATTCAAACGGACCAGAGACAAAGAAATAGCCACTTCCCTGATAATGCCCAGCAATATCGGCCATGGACGCTGGTGCTGTTGCAGGATATTTTTCAACTTCTGTCGAGAAGTTGATGGCCCCTTTACTATCTTGATAAGAGCCTGTGATTGAACCATTAGCCGATACATTGACGATAAAACTGTCAGAACCTCCTCCATTTGCAACGTTAAAAAACCACAATCGCCAAACACCTCCGAATGAGATAAATCCTGCGCCCATCACATCGGTTAAATCTCCTGCAATCGGAATAGCGGAGTTTGGTTCGTTTGTGGTGATATCAATGACACTACCAGAGCTAACACGACCTTGATCCCCAACTCTGCTGACATTAAAGCTCAATGAGCCAACAGGGATATCAGGATGATTCGATTCCCAAACATGTACTGTATAAGAGCCAACTGCTTTATCTAAATAAGTGATCCAAATCCCTATCCACCTCACACTTGCATAAGCTGAGGTTTGTTAGCAGGAAATGGAGACACATTATTCATAAAGGTTCTTACCGCTTCCATTAACCTTTTCATTGTTGGGTAACGATGATTGCGTGTCACTGTATCATGAAGTTTTTTCCATAACCGCTCTATGCGATTAACCCAGGGATGATAGACTGGCTGAAACAAGAGCTTAAACTTTCGATTATGTTCCAGGAACAACTTTGTCATTGCACTTTTGTGGATAACATAGTTGTCTGCAATCAGTGTAATGCTTTGGGCATTTCGATATCGTTTGCGTAGCTCTGCCAGCAAAGCGATAAAAATCTCTGAATTCTTCTTTTCCCATTCCACCCAGATAACCTTTCCTGTTTTTGCGTTTAATGCACCAGCAAGGTAGTGCTTTTGATTCTTTCCCGGTGTTGGTATGGCCATCTGCTTCCCTTTCTCCATCCAGGCATGGCCAATACGGGGATTCAGATCTATATCCACTTCGTCCACGTAGAAAACAGGATCCTCTGCTGTGGCATTTGCCAGTGCATCATCTATGGCCTTCATTTTCCGCTCTTTTTCTGGATCTCTTATGAACAGTGTGGGACGCGCACGGTTCCAGACAATCCCCAATTTGGGTAACAACCTGCGTATCGTCGAAGGATGGATAGATTTGTGAAAACGCTCTCGTAGTTGCTCTGCTAACATTTGAGAAGTCCAACGGGCACTTAAATAGCCCGTATCGTGAGGGGAGCTTGCTAACAGTATTAGCAATGCTTCACACAACTTTTCTGTAACCGTATATTTATGTCGACCAGGTGAATGAGGGAGAAGTCCTGCCTCACCTGAGCACTCATATCTTCGTTTCCATTTGCGGACACTTTTGCGAGTACTGAAAATGAGTTTTGCTGTTTGGCTAATTGATTTTCCTTGATTGAGCCAGAGTATAGCTGTTGCTCTGCGTCGATAATTACCATCCTGATGAGATTGGGTAATTTTCTTTAATCTTCTTCTGTTTGATCGAGGGATTTCCAGTACACTATAGTCCAACTTGAGCACCTTTCTGATTGGGTTTGTTGTGGTAAACGATCAGATCGTTGGAAGGTGCTTAAGTTCAATTAACTGGATACTATTTCGGAACTTTTATTTAGCATGGGTAAACCGGGTGTAGTGCCAAAATCATACGTGGTTGTAGTCGTAGTCGTATCTTTGGGGATAACGCCGATGTTTTTTATAGCTGGCACAGTGACACCATTATAAGAGGTGCCTTGCGCACTGGTAAAAGTGTTGGTTGCCGTGGTTAATAGCGAGGTGCCTGATGCATCCAGTGGCGGTAATGTCACAGCACCAGAAGGTGTTGTGACAGAAATAGGATTGCCATCAATTCCCTTGCCATCAAGCTTGCCATCACCCATATCCTGAGTAATCGCCAGAGCAATCTGAAATCTTGATGCGGCTCCTGTGGAACCAGAGGTAATGGTACTGTTTTGTCCCAATTGCGAAATACCGCCGAGGAGAGCTGCGTACTGCTTTTGTTGTTCTGTTGCATTCGCAGGGAGGTTGCGTGGATCGGGCGGTATTACCTGGGTGACATCAAAACCGACACCAGAGAGAGCACTGTTGATCGCATTTGTAACGGCTTGTGCGGGAGTCTTTCCTTGTTTAATCTCTTCACGCATTGAAAGCGCCAACGCATGTGTGTATGGCGTGATTGCAGCAGTAACACTACCAGTAACACCTTCCGGAATGAGACTCTGCAATTCATCTCCAGTTTGTAGCGTGACAGTCTCGCCGGTTGCTTCATCGGTGTAGCTGCCACCGGTTGCTACAACCTCAAATGGTCCTGTACTACCGGCGGGTAGTTCACCACTCCAGCTACCGTCATTGGCTGTAGAAAATGGCCCGGCTACAGTAGAGCCACGGCTGCCGTTACTGTTAATTTGATAGATTGTTACAGAAGCACTTGCAACAGGTCCTTTGACAACGGCTCCAGTGAGAGTGATTTTTGCACTTACCGTACTGGGATCTGTATTGCTTGAGCTGCCTGAGCCGCCGCAACCATATAAAGAGATCACACTACCGATGATGATCAAACTGAGAATTTTTTTCATAGCCATTACCTGATTTAAGGTTTAATTACTGTAATTTCTATTTTGTTATAGATTAAATGCGATGTGCACCCCCTAAACAGGGGGTTAAAAAAAAGCCCGCAAATGATGCGGGCCAAGTTAGGAGGCTGGTGGGATTTGGTATTACTGAAGTGCCCAAATGGTGTGATATCCGGCCTTTCTGGCTTTTTGTTCAAGCTCTTTTAATCCGGCATCTATTGCGTTAAACAGCTCTTTTTGTTGAACAATCCGACTTAGATCTGATGGATTTTTCTCCAGATACTCTTTGTTAAAAGGAACCCCTTTTCCTTGGAGTGAACCACGAGCATAAAGTACTGGCCCTGCGATATCACCATTAGGTGGTCCATAGATTTCAACCATCATTCGGGGAATCAGGATAATCTTTCCATCATCATTGGTGGCAACCTGTAGTGCCAAATTGGCTGCAACCAATGCATCAACACCCAGCTCTTTCATAAGTCTGGCATTTGGCCTATCCATAGCAAATGTGCTGGAAATCTTGATATCGCCAAATGAGCGTGGTGTCAGAGTGCGGCTACCTTTGTAGTTATAACGGATATATTTATAGTCGCCTTCCTCTTCAACAGCTGGGAGTTCAGCATAGGTTTTAGAAGATAATACGTTGCTAAACTCAATGAAGCTGCTTTTTGTATTGTCAGGTACGGTGGTTCTTATATCCTTGTAGATACGCTCCATAAGGCTGTTCCAGTAGCTTTCAGGTAAATTTGGGAACTGCTCAGTAATTGTGGTTGTTGTAATGACTCTAAAATCACCACGGTCTTTTTCGCTAGTTGATTTGGTTTGCTTGAATAAGCGACCTTCGATATCCAGTGATGACAGTGCGAATCTTTTCGCGCTTACCAGTGGGCGTCCTGTGTAGGCACTTGGTTTGTAGAAGTTGTATTTAATACCGCCAACTTCACCTGTTGCTTCAACCCCGGTGACAACTTCAGCATCACCCGTTACGTTGACGGCAACCGTATCCCAATGTGCGGCTACATTCATAAATGCACCACCATTGAAGTTCGCAACCGAGTCTTTGCCACTAATCGAATAACGCTCAACACGAAGATAGTTATCTCCTGCGCTAAAAGCGCCGACATTCAAATGACTTCCCTGAACTTCTGGATGTTGAAATGCAGCTGCAGGAATCGTTATTTTTTTAGCAGGCTTTGCAATGGCAACAGCACTAAAGGCTTTCATGCCTAAGGGTGCTGAGATGAGCGAAACTCTTAACATCGAGTTCTCATCAGGCTTGGTTACATCCAATTCCAATGTAAGATCCTTGCTTAAATCAACGGTCGCACTGGATGACTTGCCATTAATTGATAGAATTTTTACCGGCGATGCAGGTTTTACGCTAAAACTCAATTTTTGACCAGATTGTGTAGCGATTTGAATTTCTCTCGGGGCTTTATCTGACTCGGGTAAAATAACTCCATAAGTGCCTACACCGATGTAAGGGAGTGGTTGTGGTTTTTCACCTTGTTTACTATAGGTAACATCTCCCTCAATTTGATATAAGCCTAATCCTTCGCGCTTTTGAAGTGTCAAAGAGATGACATTACCTTTATTGTTCCAGTCATCTTTAAATGCAGCGACTTCAGCTAAACCGGTCTCTTTAGGATAAAGGTTGGCGCCATATTGTGCTCTAAAAGCAATATTACCAAGATCAGCTGTCTTGGCTGTCATCATATCTCCAGCCACGGTTCCAATTTTGGTCATCACGGACTGACAGCCGCCTAAAGTAATCAGCGTGACGGGTACAATTAAAAGTCTAAAAATGGATCTTTTTGTGTGAAACATTGTCGATCTCTCCTCGCAGTTATAACTATTTAAAACAATATCTGTACTTATAAAAGAGTTATATTAACGAGAGAAGAGTATGGATTGTATCCCCTGTTCAGGGGGGTGAAATAGCGCTAAATCAGCTTAATATCTATTTTAATAATGAGATTATTGTTTTGAAATAACTGAATAATCGTTCCTCCAATTTCCTCTAGACGTGTTTGCAGGTGTCTTCTTCCTCGCCCTTCCTGCCATGCGCCGGGATCCCCAATGAATCCATCCTGAGTAATAGTAATACTTAAATTATTACCTAGAAGAGTGATATGAAATTCAATGTTTCGAGGTGATGAATGTTTCAATGCATTGGTAATGATCTCACGAACTGAACGCTTTATATTTGTTACATGTCTGGCAGATAGTGTTGATGCATCAATTTCAATATTATCGTTCCAGATAACATTAACATTCTGTTCCTGAAGTCTTGTTTCAGACTCATTACGGATCTCTGCAATCAATGTCGCCAATCGTGCTGGTTTTTCATCAAGATTGTTGAGGGCATCTCTGAGATCTACCATTGCTTCCTTAGCTATCCGGCGGAATTGTTCATCGGGTGAGTTATGGATTAAACGCAGAATTTTGGCTCCAAGATCATCGTGGAGATCGCGACCAATTCGAATTCGTTCATTGATTGCACCTTTCTCGTAAAGCATATGATCCTCTACGGTCATATGTGCAAGATTCCATATACCTTTGACTAAGTTTTCATCATCATGAGTAAACAGTCTTTTTCCATTATCTGGAAATGAAAGTACAAGCCCTGTTAACCCGGTAATCCCTGGCACTAACATATTTTGACCATTCAGAATTAGTTGAGGTGAATCTATTTCTACATCTACTGCCTTGACCTCTAATGGATGAAATGTCTCTTTAAGTAACCTGTTCCATTCGTTGTGTAATTTCTCGGGTTTGCCTGCATTGAGGCCAAAGCTTAATAGCTGAGGAAAGATTTTCTCCAGTCTGATTTCCTTATTTGGCATTATGCGACTGAAAAACCATTGACGTATCGGAAAGTAAAGCCAGCCTGCCATCGCCAGTGATAATCCCAGTGCTAACTGATGAGTAAATTGCAATATATAAACAAACACCATATCAATCGCGATGATTAACACACCTGCAAAGAACCAGATCCAGACCTTGAACCACCACTTTTCCAGGTTAAACAGTCTGTAACGTGTAATTCCGACAGCGATACCCAGATACATGATGGTAACAACACCAAAGGCATAACCCTGTGATAGGGGTGGTGGCAGTCCGAGCCAGACTGTCACAAAGATGGCTACTACAAAGGTGGCACCACCAAGATAGAGAGAGAACAGAAACCACTTTAAAGCAGCACGCTCCAGTGGTTTATGCTTACTGAGCCCCCATTGCTTGAATGCGAAAAAGATACTGAGTATTAAACCGATAATGATAGGTAAGCGAATTCCCCAGTCAGTATTGGGTAGCCACTGAAAGGTATCAAGCACCCAGATAATAAAGTAGAGCGAGATAATGCAATAAACAAAACGGATGGTTCCCAGTTTTGTCGGATAAAGCCATAACAAGCTTACAAACGCACCAGCAAATATCATTGCCCCCAGATGATCAAGTACTGAAAGTACCCTGAATATCTCACCATCCATAGCAAGTTCTCGACCACTGTAGATTGCTGCAGTGAAGGTAATCATCAGAAAGCTGAATCCATTGAGTGCATAACATTGTGAAGCGATATCAGTCGGTCTGAAAACCAGCACACTAATTCCGGTCAAAAAAGCAATCAGGCCACAGATAATCTGAAACCAGAAAACAAAGGGTAAAGCCCAGAGAGGACGATCCTGTGGGTTGATAGTGAAACGACCCTTGTCAGTGATTAGGGTTATACTCTGTTGTAAAAGGATATGATTCATATTCGTTTGCAGCTGCATGAAGTGATTGTAATCAGCGTATTCGGAAATCATGTCCGGTTCTTCAATTATTGAAATGGCATCGATTGCCAGATCAGGATGGTTGTCACTACTCATCGCGATTAGCTTATCACCCCTGTTAACCTTGTTACTTGACGGGCCATCTTGAAAAACGTGATCAACAACAACCTGATTATTTTTCTCATCCACTGTCAGTTGAATACCCATCCAGGGTGTTGAGGTTGCCAACAGTATTGTAATCCATACCAGCAGTGCAGAGATAACCAATGCAGTAGAGAGGGTAAGGTGTGGTGTTAAGGTTTTAACAATGGGTTTCATTTGGTGACTATACAACTGTTCATACCATTTTTTCGAGTGTAAATGTAAGCAGATTGGAGGGAATTTGGTAATGGTAACAACACATCTTGTGATGATTTTTAATCAGACGATTTATGATCAGTCTTATTTCAATGGTTTTGGCAAAATGGGTGCTATCTATCACGCACGGACATATTAGAAAACTCTAGAAAACCAGATCTCTGTTAACCTGGCAAGCATGAATCATAAGCTGAAATAACACTATTACATGCTGGAGCGCAATATCTTAATAATGAAACGGGGCCTAAATCCCCGTTTCACCATTGAGTGGCACTATTTCCAGGCAAATAGTGTGACCCTGTTAGCGACGGAGACACTCTCATCTGTAATCCCAAACCCCAACAGGCCATCACTGGCAGTCTGAATCATTGCCGTACGGCGGGTATCACCAGAATTTCCCTTAATAGAGAATGTACCTGGCCCAGATGATTCGATAAGAATAGTGCCGTTAGTATCAACATTATCATTCATTCCAAAGCCGCTGCTCAGAGCACCGTTTGAATCAAGACGGGTTAATACGATCCAGTCTGGTTCTGAGGAGATAGTATTGTTGAGATGCCCAGACACTACGACGCTATCATCACTTTGCACTAATAAATCTGTTGCGTAGTTATTACGTGTTCCGGTATTGGTTTTGTCATAGAAATTAACTTCTACTACACCACTGGTGCCGAAACTACTATCCATAGAACCAGTGCTGGTCAATCGGCCAACATAGATTGCATCACCATGCCCGTTAATAGAAGAGGTCATGCTGCCGACACCAATCACCCTCCCTGAACTATCTGTGGCAATACGCGAAATTTTGGCTCCTGTGTTGAATGTAGCATAGCCACTGCTACCATAGTTGGTATCCTGACTACCACCACTAAAGCGCGTTACAACTACATCGGCTGAATCTTTTTCGCCACCAACATAGAGATCGCCATTTGCAGCCAGATGCATCAATCGTAATCCGCTTCCGGTAGTATTATGGGTAAAGGTGTCTTGCCAAATACCAGTCGTATTAAAACTGGTATCAAGTGCGCCATTCGCATCTAATTTAAAAACAATCCATTTATATGGGTTTCCATAGAGCTGTCCTCCCACATATAGCCCGCCATCGGAGGTACCTTGAGCTGCAAAACTGTATATCCAGCTGCTTGCACCTGTAAGAGTTAAAGAGGAAATAGTCAGCTCACCATTTGTACCCCAGGTTGTATCCAGTGCGCCACTGGTATCAAGGCGTGTAATAACAAGGTTTACATTAGCTACTCTCTCGACATAGTAAACACGACCCTGACCATCCACCGTAAAGGAGCTGATGTTATCGCCCACACTAAAACTGGCACTGTGCCCATCGGTATTAAAACTGGTATCAAGTTGTCCGCTGTAGTCTATGCGTGAAACCTGTTTAGTGCCATCCGCTAAGCCAGCAAATAAGTAGAGTTTGTTGTTAATGGTAGGAGTCACACCATCAAGCTTTCTAATTTCAAAGTTACTGTTACGCATCATTCCCGATGTACCGAATGTGGTATCAATAGCACCAGTCGGTGCAGTTATCGTGCTGCCACTTGTGCCACTTGTACTACTTGATTGAATAGTGAACTGCCCATAGAAAGGTGAACCACCAATGCCGTAGATGTTTACCTCATGAATATTTCCTGAAGAATCCAGTGATAAGGCATATTCAACCGATGAAGTGTCATCAACCCAGATATATTCATTGCCACGAAGAGAGACACTGTCAGAGACAACTGTGTATTGATTTGTAAGGGTTAAGGTTCCACTGGAGCTGAAGGTAAACAGTACAACATCACCGTTACTATAAAACGATCCTGTCTGAGCACTGGAATAGACCATAGTCACCGATTGCCCGGCAACCGAGCTGGGCAGCGTTGCGTTGTTTTGATTATTATCTGTGTCCTCGGTCGTAGTGGTTGATGAACCGCTTGAATTACATCCAGCCAATGCAAACAAGCTGATAATGACTAAAAATGACGACCATTTTACAATCAGGTTTTTCATGTTAACTCCACCATATTTTTTATTTGAAATTAATCAGTAAACCTTACCTGATGAAGCTAAAACAGTCACTCCCCTGATCAGGGGGGATTGTACGTGAAGGTTAGATGTGAAGAGGAAGATAAGTAGTTCTTGGCGTAGAGCTTTCACTTCAATTTTTTTAACCGGTAGATGAAAGCTGTCGCTAAACTTTTTCAATATTTGATTAAGGCTATTGGAATAAAGTGTTGCAAGATCCAGGGGAAAGGTCAGTGTCTATCATTGAGCTGGCAGGCGATCCAGATAAGCTTAGTATTGAAGATCTAAAGAAAGCGGTGTGTCCTGAATGTTTCACATTAATAGCGTTTATTGGAACTAAAAGAAATTACACTTTAAATTTTGAGAAAGAATATTTAGCAGACCAAGCCGAATCGGAATAGATGTTGTTTAGACGAAGTAGTGTGAGTTTTTATATCAATTGGAAGTCATGGACTTCAATTTGAATTAGCACAGGATATTTAAATGCCGTTCCTTTCAGGCCCATTGGAGTAACTCGTCTGGATGCGGTGTAAACGACGCCATCGCTGTTTTTAGTATGTTTTAAAACCACATTGGTAGCTCTGGCAAACCGGCTAATAATATCAGCGGTATAATTGTGTTGAATTAGTAATCCAGTTTCAGGATCAAAGCGAAACTGTTGATTACGACAATGTGTGGAGATCTCTTTGGGAAATCTGGCTTCTAACTGTCCCAATTCAGGTTCGTTCCAGATGATGTCATCACGCATTAGTAATGCCGGAAGCGTGAAGTAATTCCAGAATGCATAATTTGCAAAATATGCCATATCCAGATCGTCCCAATAGAATATTCTTCTATTGAGTTTAAAGTAATCCCGGGGATCCTTGCGCTCAGATATCATCTCATGATGTTCGTCTTCTAAACGAACGTTATTGCCATCAAGTATGCCTGATATGCCTGGTGTACGCCCAATAGGGGTTAATCTAGAAAAGGGCTGGTGAATATGTTGAGTTATTCTGGCACGAGAGAAAAAAGGTCTACGCTTCAAGGTAAAGGCAAGCCCGGTTACACTGACTTTAGCCTCGATCTGCTTTGCCCGCTCCCAACGTGTAATTCCACCATAGGCAGTAATCGCTTTTTCAGCCGTTTCAGAAAGAGTCATGGTTATATCCAGATGTAATATAGAAAAATACAGTCCAGTTAAGTTTGTAACATCGGCACTATTCTTCTTTTCTAATCGTGCCGCTTATCACTGTTACATCAATACCAAAAAATCGATTGATAAACCCGGTGAAAGATGTCAGATCAGTAGGTGATGAAGTCATGGTGGTGATTTCACCGCCTTCAGGAATAAGCTCTCGTGCTCTTTTCTGGGTATCACCACCGGGGATCTGCATAAAGAAAATATTAAAGTTTTCGGCGTGAGCTGAATAATCCTTCTCAGAGGTGCGAATGCCTGAACACCCGACCAGGGTGATAAGCATTAATGTAAATATGAGTTTTTCTAACATCGGTTCTCTCCTTAGTCCTTTTTTTAGCAATGTGACATTACTATATGAATGATATGTTAAGTGTATTGAAGATAACTAACAACTACAGACATTTTTTCATCAGGCCCAGTTTCCTTTCATCTCACTATTTGTCGTTCTGTCTTAATCTGATGGTCTCAGGATGAAGGAGTTGTTATGTTTTTGGCATGGAAAAGCGAATATACATAACAGCCTTTTATCTATTGGTGCAGGCCATGCTGACCTCTCAGGTTCATGCAACCGAGTACAGCGTCACGCCATCTCCAATTATCGGCTACTCACCAACTGATGGTGCCATCCTCGGTGGTGCGCTCTTCTATCACCCAAAGAATGATGGAGAGAAGGGACGGTTTGTTGGATTGCAGCTTGCCTCGAATAAACACAAGGATGGCATGTTGACTATAGATTACCGTCAGCCATCTCTGCTCGGTGACTGGGGTTACGGTCTCACAGCCAGCTTTAGCTCATTCCGTTATTACGATTATGGCAATGGCAACGATACCAGTGCAGACAACTTTCAGACGATTGAGGGGGGTGGCTATCAGATTAGACCACAGCTCAATCTGGGTGGTTTTGCCAATAGCACCTTCTCGCCTTTTATCGAATATCGCGGACGGGAAGAGGCCGCGGTGGATGGCAGCACTACACTACAGTTCTCAGCAGAAACAGGCCGTTATGCGATTGGATTGGGGCAGGTGTTTGATCATAGAGATGACGAGCTAAATACAACTGCGGGTAGTTACACTGCATGGGAAGTAGCTCATCTGCCGGAGTTTGATAACAATCTTGCTACCAATCAGTTAACTATCGAACACCGATTCTTTTATAGCTTTAAACAGGTTGTCAGTGCCAGTCGTATTGCCTCAGGTATTTATGACCATGATCCCGGTTATCTCTTTCGCTTTAATCTGGGAGGTGAGGCCGGCTTAAGAGGATTTCATGGCAATCGTTTTAGTGGTGATCGCTATTACCTGTTACAGCAGGAGTTTAGATTCCCTGTCTGGAAGGTTATTAGTGGCGTAGTGTTTGCAGAGCTTGGTGATGTTTCGTATACGGCACTCGATAACCCGCGCCATGTTTATGGTGTCGGATTGAGATTCGCGTTGCCACCAGACTTTCGTATGCAGTTGCGGTTTGACCTTGGGTTTGATGATGAGGGTGGGTCGGGCCTGTTCGTGAACTTTGGACATTTCATTTAGGGAGTAGTGTTATGAGAATCATCCTGTTATTTATGTTGTTGATTAACCACGGTTCTGTCTATGCATTGGAGACAGAGGCGTATCATAGGATGATCAGGCTCTACCAGCAGGCAGTGGCGGGAGATGCAGATGCCAGAGACGATGTTAAGGTCTATCTGGAGCAGCTTTCTGATTCTGAGCCTGAAAATGCCTTGGTGATGGTTTATAAAGGCAGTGTGATGACGCTGGAAGGGCGCGATGCGTGGATGCCATGGAATAAAATAAAATATACCGAGAAGGGCATGGATTTGATGGAGCAAGCCCTGAACATGCGTTTGGATAGTAAGGAAGTGCCCACTTATCTTAATCACTCTTTAGCGTTGGAAATAAAGATGCTCTGCGCTATTACTTTCACCCAGGTTCCAAAGATGTTTGGGCGTTTCGAACAGGGGCTTGAGCTGATTGATGCTATTGTTACAGATAAGCGCTATCAACAGCTTTCAGAGTCACAGAGGGCTCATTTGATCTATTATCGTGCAGAGGCAGCGATAAAGGAGGATCTGATTGAGGATGCACGTAACTATTATAAGAAAGTGCTGGGTATGAAGGTTGATGATGAGATTCGTGCAAAGGCAAAAGAGGCACTGGGGAGACTCTGAACATGAGTGAATTAATGGTACTGAACAGGATTACCAAAACCTATCATCTGGGTGAGACCAGAGTGGAGGCGTTGAAGGGGATCAATCTGGCGATCCCTTATGGTGAGTTTGCGGCCATCGGGGGGCCATCAGGTAGTGGAAAAAGTACGCTGCTTAATATCTGTGGTCTGATTGATACTGCTGATGGTGGCAGTTATACCCTGGAAGGGCGCAAGGTTTCAGATTTAAGTGCACATGAATTAACCCGTGTGCGCAGGGAGCGTCTTGGATTTATCTTTCAAAACTTTAATCTGATTCCGGTGATGAATGCCCGTGAGAATGTGGAGTATCCCTTGCTATTGACCGGGATGGAAAAAAACCAACGCAAGGCTACCGTCGATGAGATTATCGAAAAAGTCGGTTTGAGTGACTATGCTCACCACCTGCCGGATAAGTTATCAGGTGGACAACGCCAAAGGGTTGCCATTGCCAGAGCCCTGGTAAAAAAACCAGCACTGGTTATTGCCGATGAGCCAACTGCAAACCTTGATACCGTGACGGCAAACCAGGTGATCGATCTGATGCATGCGCTGGGTTCAGAACATAAAACCACCTTCTTAATTGCAACCCATGATGAGCGTATGGTGGAGCGCTGTCATCGCAGCTTGCATCTTCTGGATGGGGAGATCGTTCAATGAACTGGTTACTGTTTGCGGCAAAAAATGTTTTTCGAAATCGTCGTCGTGCCTTTATTACCATTCTGATCACCAGTATTGGTACCGCAGCAATCATGACTGCTGGTGGCTTTGCCATCTTCACTTACGATGGCCTGCAAGAGTTATCTACCCGCGATAGTGGTCATATCATTATCGGTCATCAGGACTACTTTAGCCGTGAAGAGGAGACGCCGCTGGAGTTAGGGTTGGAAGACTATCAAATGATCTCAGATAAGGTTTCTACAGATAAGCGAGTACGCAAAGTACTGCCACGTGTGGCGCTCTCCGGTCTGATTAGTAATGGTGACAAGTCATCAATCTTTATGGGGACAGGGATAGATCCGGAAGAGTTTGTGATCAAGGGGCCGACAATTTCTGTGCTGGATGGAAAACGTCTTAGTCGCAAACCCGATCCGGAAAAAGTGCCGGAGATTATGGTAGCAATGGATTTGGCTAAAACCATGAAAGCAAAGATTGGAAGTTATCTGACCTTAATGGGAACAACCAGTGATGGAGTGCTTAATGCGATTGATGTGCGTGTCATTGGTATCTTCTCCACAGGAGTTCCGGAAGTGGATAAACGCTTGATTCTGACCAGCCTCAGTACCGCGCAGGATTTACTGGTGAGTGAAAAGGTCAGCACACTTCATGTCTATCTTTATGAGACCAGTGACACAGATAATATGTTAAAACAGGTGAAAAGCGTCAATCCCGAACTGGGATTTGAGACCTGGCTGGATCAGGCATTCTTTTATGTGAAGGTGAAAAATCTCTATAACCGTATCTTTGGTATGCTGGGTGTGATCATTATGGTCATGGTCTTCTTCTCGGTTTCCAATACGATGTCAATGGTGGTGATTGAGCGTACGCGTGAGATCGGCACTCAGGCCGCAATGGGTACCTACCCATGGGAGATCATTCGTAACTTTACTCTGGAATCGTTGGTGATTGCGATAATCGGTACCAGCATAGGCTTGTTCATAGCAGGGGCTGTCAGCATCACCTTGCAATTTGCTGGTATTGAGATGCCACCCCCTCCAGGGCGATCTGATGGCTATCCGCTCATTGTTTACTTTTCACCCGAGCTGGCAATGATAGCCGTACCCACTGTGATCGCGGTATGTGTGATTGCGGCATGGGCCGCAGCAAGACGTGGGGTTAATAAACCGATTGTAGAGGCACTGGCACATGTTTAATGATCTAAAAGTAATGCAAACGTACGGAAAGGTATTATTTGTCATGCTGCTCTTTATCGCTCCTGTATGTAATGCGCTTGATGCATCTGAGATACTGGAGAAGGCTGATCGCTTTCGTCTGCCACTGACCACGGCTAAAGTGGTTACCGAGATCGAGCTTTATAAAAACAACGAGCTGGATAAGACCCGCCTTTATCATGTCTATATGAAGCCGGGACAACGCTCACTGGTATTATTTAAATCGGCGATTGAGCTGGGACAGAAGGTGTTAATGCTTCAGGAAAATTTCTGGCTATTGATGCCCAGAAGTCGTCGACCCATTCGTATTACACCGATGCAGAAGCTACTTGGTGAGGCTTCCACCGGAGACATTGCAACCATGACCTGGAGTGAATACTACAAGGGTACCATTGTTTCAGAAAATGAGAGCAAGGATGGTCAGGAGACGATACACCTTTCGCTGGATAGCCAGAGCAGTGCTGCAACCTATGCCCATATTGAATTATGGGTTGATAAAAAGGACTTCGCCCCTCTGGCTGCAGATCTTTATGTAAAATCTGGCAAGCTTGCCAAGCAGGCGAGTTATCAGATTGGTGAGGTTGATGGTCAGCGTCAGGTCACCGGAATGGTATTGATAGATCAGATCCAGAAGAACCGCAAAACAGTGGTTAAAACCCTGAAGGTCGAGGCAGCTGATATTCCTGACAAGTTCTATAACCCTCAATATCTCGCAAGGAACCCGGGTGCTGACCTGTAAACAGACACTTGTAATCTGTTGTCTTTTTTTGTGCTCCTCAGCATTGATGGCGGAAGGGGCATTAACACTCAGATTCTCTCCTGAAATGAACCGTTATGATCAGAGCAGGTTGTTTCATGATCCCACAGCAGCGAATGATGAGCAGGTAAATAATCTTGAGGCAGACCTGCTGATCCGAACAGGAGGCCTAACCACACAAGCGGGTCTCATCGTTGATGACAGCAGCAATGATCGGAATCAGGGCTACCTTTATGAACTCTTTTATGATGGAAGCATTGCCGGATTTGATTATTCCATAGGAAAGAAACGGGTCGGCTTTGGCGTTGGTTACGCCTATAGACCTCTGGATATGATTCAGCAGGAGCAGCGTCAGACCTTGCGTAGTATCGTAGTTGAGGGTGTACCGTTAATCAGTGTTGAGAGATTTAGCGATACGGGGAATGTTGGTCTGCTTTATGTAAACCATCTCACTGTTAATGAAGGCAACAGCTCTACCGGAGATGAGGAGTGGGCAGTTCGTGGCTATAACCTGCTAGATAATACCGATCTGCAGTGGTTAATCCATCAGGACTCAAGCAGGAAAACCTCAGTTGCAGCAGGATTCTCATGGGTTGGTGGTGAATCACTGGAGCTACATGGCTCATTTCGGCTCCAGAGTAAATATGATACGACTCCTGCCTATAGTTACGACGTAGTAACCCAAATGGCAATAGAAAACAGGATGAAAGAAACCAGTGGTGTAGTAGCGCTGGTGGGGATGACATGGACCTTTAGAAATGGACTCTCGCTTATCGGTGAGTACTGGCAGGATCAAATGGCACCCGATACATCATTCTGGAATGCGGTACTATCAGACTTGAGCTATTTAAAGAGTGGTGGTGCGATTACTGCACAGAATGCTGCTGCAATGGCATCTTTAACTCAGCGTATCAACTACGGATATAGTCAGAGCAATGTGGTCCAAAAGAATCTTTTTTTGCGACTCTCCTACGATGGTGTCTGGGCAGATCCCTCGGTAGATATCCTCTACCATCCGGATGATCGCGGATATGGTGTTACCGTAAGAGTTGCACGTGAGTTTTCTCAAAGCCAGCATATTGAGGTAGGGATAAGACAACTAGACGGAGCAAGTGATTCGTTAATGGGTAATATTGGGGAGTATCAACAGGCCTACATTTCATGGGAGTACTCCTATGGCATATAGCTTTCACCTGAACATGGAACGTATTCCAGTTCAACTACTGATTGTCTTTTTAATTTGCACCTTTATAGGTTTATTTCTGGCTGCAATTACCTTTGATACTGAAATAAACAGTCTCAAGATCAATCTTGGGATTTCCTATTGTATCGGCTTCAGTTCATGGCTTTTTGAAACAGTTCTGTTCAGGTCAGGATTTATCAGGACCTTCATGCCGAGGATTATGATTGCAGTGATACTCGGGTCGATTGTGGGAGGCTATATTGGAAGTACACTATTCCTGAGCGAGATGGAGCAGCAGCTAAACATGGATGAGCAGTATGTGCGTATTATCATACTGGGTCTGTTCTTTTCCGGCTTTGCGTTTTATCTGATCTATAGTCAGCTTTCTCTCTACCAGCGCCGTGAACAGCTTGCAGATGAAAAGCGTAAGCGGGCCGAGCAACAGCAGTTACTGATTCAGAGTCAGCTTCAAAATCTACAGGCTCAAATCGAGCCACACTTTCTGTTTAATACCCTGGCAAATATTCACAGCCGTATCGAAAGCAATCCCAAAGATGCACGGATAATGCTGGAACATTTAACCCAGTTGATTAGAGCGCGTTTGAATAATCACAATGAGAAGCAACACCTGGAAGAAGAGATATCCATAGTAGAACATTATCTGGCAATACAATCATTGCGACTGGGAGATCGGCTGAAGTATCAACTAACCCTTCCAAATGATCTGAAACAGATAGTTATACCACCGTTACTGATTCAGCCGCTGGTTGAAAATGCCATTACCCACGGCATTGAACCTATGGTTGAAGGAGGAAAAGTAACTATGGTTATAAAGGTGGTTGAGAAAAAAATAAAGATCATAGTAAGTGATAATGGCGTAGGTTTTGGAAATAGCAGAAGGCAAGGTACAGGTCTTGCGCTGAAGAATATAAAATCACGGCTTGAGACAATATATGGAAACAATGCCTCTCTTGAGTTGACCGAAAATAGTGTGGGAGAGAGTGAAGCTATAATTACGATTCCAATAGCGGGAGAATGATTATGCGAGCGATAGTGGTTGATGACGAAGCGGAATTAAGAACCGAGCTTGTACGGATGCTGCATGAGTTATGGCCCGAATTGAATATAGTAGCGGAAACCGGGGATGGTATTAGCGCCATCAGCATGATTCAAAAATACCAGCCGGATATTGCCTTTCTTGATATTCAGATGCCGGGTAAAAGCGGTCTGGAAGTTGCAAAAGAGATTGGTAGTTTATCCCGGATAGTTTTTGTTACCGCTTATGATCAATATGCGGTTGAAGCATTCGAGCGTGAGGCAGTGGATTACCTGTTAAAACCTGTTTCCCGATCCCGAATGATCAAAGCGCTAGAGCGCATACAAAAGGTGATACAAATACCACTGCCAGATATCAATGCCCAGATTCAGCAACTGGCAACAGAGTTAATCAAACATAAACAACAGGGTTCATTAAAATGGATACGCGCATCAAAAAGCGAATCTACTCATTTGATCAATATTGATGATGTGCTGTTTTTTCATGCAGAAGATAAATACACCACCGTAGCAACGACAGATTGTGAGTATCTGATCCGTAAACCGATCAAAGAGCTGGAAGAAGAACTTAATCCGGATCACTTCTGGCGGATCCATCGCAGTACCATAGTGAATGTCTCAAAGATAGCCAGTAGCCATCGTGATATTAGTGGTGCGTATGATGTTAAACTGACAGGAAGTAGCCGAAAACTGAAAGTAAGCCGCAACTATGCTTACCTGTTTAAACAGATGTGATTGGGTGTTTCAGTAATACTTGAATCAAATATTTAGCAATACTCAAGGCTTAAGAATTACCACATCACGCACAATGGATTCACTCATGCGATGTTTTGCTGAAAAAGGTTGTGCAGTAAAACCTTCCTTCTCAAAGGTGTTGATCAAATCCTGACGTTTTGGATTGTTACAGTTGTAGGCAAGCACTATGACTCCGTTGCGATGCAGGCACTGCTTCCATGGGTTGACACACTGTTCGATAACAGCCAGGGGATTACGGGTTTTATCATCGGTAAAATGTTGTACCCCATAGGGTAGATCGCAAGCAATCAGGTGGAAGCGGTCTTTCTTATAGATTTGATCTGCATGACGCGCATCCCCGACAGCTAATCGCAAGGTATTTGTGGGAATGGAAAAATTGATAAATTTACCTTGTTGTTGCTTGTTGGGTTTGCCAATAAAACCTTCAGTGAGCTTGTGTTTTTGACGGTGTAATTTTGTCCATTTTTTAAGGTTGCGATGGATATCAATCAGTGCAGTTGCATCCTGTTCTATCCCTTTGGCATTGATTCCATACCGCAGCGCCCAGAGCAGAGTTGTTCCTCTACCACACATGGGATCGAGTAGCTTTAGGTTATTGCCCGGATTTTCATCAAGCGCAGCCAGAGCGACATTGATTAACAGTTGGGTTAGGTGTTCATTGGTTTTGCCTTTAAAGCGATTACCTATCACAAAATCTTCGTGCAAATGATAATCTGCTTTACTCTCAAGTGGACGCAGCAGATTGTTCTCAAGCGCATAAACCCCCTGTACAAATGAAAGCCTTAGCAGTTTTTGCAGATCCAGCCCATCATCTTCGAGCTCGAAGAATTCCAGCGAACCGTAAGAACGATAGTTAAGAGGAATATCACCGATAACCTGATTGAACTCCTGCTGAGCCACAGTCAGATAATCAGCAAAATAGGCAGATTTGCTGACAGGAGATATCTGGAGTGCGATTTTATTCATAACAGGATGTTTTTATATTGATGTCTAAAAAAAACCACCTTGCGGTGGTTTTTTTTGTTGAAATCTAGTTTAGAGATTGTCGATACCAATCATTTTGGATTTATTCTTTTCTCTCTCTTCTTTGGCTTTTATCTGGAGTTTTATGTCGCTGTAAATAATCACCAGTTCCTTGTTATGACAGGCCAGATCGATCATTTTGCCATCCTTGATAAATATAAGCTGACCATATTTATCCTCATTCCACTCGGTTTTACCTAACAGATCACCAAGTACAGGGTCGGTAATTTTCTTGGTGATATCGGTGAGTTTACCCAGAAAGCCGCCGTCATCATCCTTCAAGTATTTGGCTTTTAGCCCGGTTTTCAGACGGTAGTGCATGTTAATGCACTCATCGTATGAGCGGTAGACACCGGATGCGCCAATTTCGCTAATCTGGCTCGAAGAAGGGACTACCTTTACATAGTAATCTGTAAAAGCGTTAACCTCTTTAGGTGGGGTGAGGTAGTTACGTCCATCTGCGTCGGCTTGTTTTTGGGTAACAGAGATACTCTGTCCCAGATTAAATCCGAAAGCTCCTGAAATATCGGCAGCGAACGAGGTGGCTGGTACCGATAAGATCCCCATTAAAATGAAGATAAACCTCATGCTTTAACCTCTATAATCCTGTTATGTTTGTACTATTGAGTTTAGATAGTTATTCGTCTCTTACAAGATAGTACATTACCATATTGGCTATCGCCACCCTTTGAGACATTAATATTGGTTATTCGGTGAACAAAAAAGGGTAATTCATCACACTCTTGTTGCAATAGTTGGAGTTATACAGGTTTTGATATCAGGAGAAGCTATTCGAATCAGCGGTACTGTTCAGGGGGTTGGTTTCAGACCAACTGTATGGAAAATCGCATCACGATTAGGATTATGTGGTGATATCAGAAACGATGGTCGAGGTGTATTGATTCATCTTTGGGCAACAAAGACACAATGTGGTCAGTTTTTAGCCGAATTACAGCAGCAATTGCCTCCGCTGGCACATATTTCCACAATTAAACGTGAAGAGATTTCGTCTGAGCAGGAGAAAATATCCTTTGAAATTATTCAAAGTGAAAGCGGCATAATCTCGACTAATATTGCGCCAGATGCAGCAAGCTGTGACGCCTGTATTGAAGATGTGTTATCCGTGCAAAATCGGCGTTATCGCTACCCTTTTACCAACTGCACTCATTGCGGTCCAAGATTGTCGATCATTCACAAGATCCCCTATGACCGTGCAAATACCAGTATGGCGAAATTCCCGCTATGTCCCTCATGTGAGCATGAATACACCAACCCGGCTGATCGCCGCTTTCACGCTCAGCCCAATGCCTGTGAAGTATGTGGCCCACATCTGTGGTTGGAAGATAGAGAGCGCACATTAAAATATCCGAAGGGTATGGATGCGATCCAGTATTGTGCACAATTACTCAAACAGGGTGCGATAGTGGCGATTAAGGGGATAGGTGGCTTTCATCTGGCCTGCGATGCAAGTCGTGAGGCGGTGGTTGCAACGCTGCGTCAGCGAAAGCAGCGTTATCAAAAACCCTTCGCCCTAATGGCCGCAGATCTGGATATGGTGCAATGTTATGCAAAGGTATCTGAATCAGAGCGGCAACTGTTAACCAGCCCGGCAGCACCGATTGTGCTACTGGAAAAGAGTCAGGATATTCTCGCTGCAAGCATTGCTCCCAATCAACAGCGCCTGGGCTTTGTTTTGCCCTATACCCCGTTACATCATCTGTTGATGAAAGAGGTGGATATGCCAATTGTTTTGACCTCGGCTAATCTCAGTGATGATCCCCAGGTGACGGATAATGATGTCGCGCATCAGCAGCTCAATGAGATCGCTGACTACTTTTTGATGCATGATCGCGACATTGTGAACCGGGTGGATGATTCGGTACAAACCATGATGGCGGGTGCAGTGCGATTTTTCCGCCGCGCCAGAGGATATGCGCCTGCACCAGTGAGGCTACATGAGTCATTCAAGCTTCCACAGCGGGTGATGGCGATGGGAGCTGAGCTTAAAAACACCTTCTGTCTGTTACAGCATGGTGAAGCGGTGCTGTCACAACATATCGGGGATCTTGAGTCGACTCAATCACATCACGACTATCGAAAACAGTTACAGCTTTATCAGCAGATTTACCAGTTCTCTCCCGATGTAATTGTGGTTGATCACCATCCGGATTATCTCTCGACAGCCGTTGGTTATGAGTTGGCAAATGAAAGTGGTGCCAGGGTGATTTCAGTACAGCACCATCATGCCCATATTGCGGCGGTTATGGCGGAGTATCAATATCCGGTGCAATGTGAGCCGATTTTAGGGATCGCTCTGGATGGTTTGGGTCTGGGTGATGATGGCACCATATGGGGTGGGGAATTTCTGCTTTGTGATTATCAAAATAGTAAGCGTGTTGGCCATTTTGCCAAAGTTGCGATGCCGGGAGCTACACAGTCGATTAAGGAGCCATGGCGCAATACCTTTGCCCATCTGTGCTCATTATCATCATGGGATGATCTCATGCAGCACTATGGTGAGCTGGAAGCAATACAACACTTAAACCGCAAGCCCGTCTCGCTACTGACTCAAATGATTGACTCAGGTTTGAATACGCCGATGACCTCATCAGCCGGGCGGTTGTTTGATGCGGTTGCAGCACTACTTGGATTTAGCCGGGAGAGGGTTAGTTATGAAGGACAGGCCGCCATCGAGATGGAGAGCTGTGCCGCAGGGTATCAGCAACAAACGACGGCATACCCGTATGAGATCATCTTGAACGATGGTGTAAGAGAGATCTGTTTTAAACCCATGTGGAAAGAGCTGCTTGATGATATGACACGAGCCAAGCCTCAGGAGTTAATGGCTAGGCGGTTTCATCAAACGATGATAGATGCAATTAGTTCACTCGCGAAGATGATCGCAACAGAGCAGCAGATATCCACCATAGCCCTCAGTGGAGGGGTATTGCAGAATCGTCTGTTGCTGGAAGGGGTGCAGGCATCATTACTGGCAGCTGGATTGCAGGTGTTGATTCCATCCAGGGTTCCACTCAATGATGGAGGGCTTGCATTGGGGCAAGTGGTTATTGGCGCAGCAGAAATTATGAGTGTTGTAGATGAATAACCGTGATTTCAGGTGGCGCTAGAAAGCGAAACGGTGGCCCCCAGGTTCCAGTACCACGGTTCACATATAACTGTGCACCATGATCCAGTGAATAGAGTCCATGCAAGTATGGAAACGCGATTCTAACCAGAAAAATAAAGGGAAAAATCTGTCCCGCATGGGTGTGGCCGGAAAGCTGTAAATCAAAAAAGGGTGTTGATTGTGAGTCGATTCTTGGCTGGTGTTTTAACAGCAGGGTAAAGCGTTGCTGATCCTGGGATTTTAACAGCTCAACTTCAGTAGTTTTTCGGCTAATACCAAAGCGTTGATGAGTCGGATCGTCTACCCCAACAATATTTATATGGTCGTTAAATGTAGCGGCCTGATCATAAAGCATGGTGAACCCTGATTTTTCAATGAAATCGATGCTTTGGTTAATCCCGTAAAAATATTCATGATTTCCTGCTATCGCATATTTGGACTTGGGCGATGTGATCGATGCCATAATCTGCTGGACCTGTACTGGATCTTTAACTCCTCTATCGAGCATATCACCTGTTGAAACAAGAATATCCGGCTGGATCTCTTCGATTAACTTTTTTAATTGCCGTGCTTTTTCCACACCAGTCAGCGAGCTGAAATGTACATCAGATATTTGTGCAATTGTCAGTTTCTTGACTTCCCTGGGGAGTTTGGCTGTTTTAATCGTGACCTCATGAATCCCAATATGCTCGGCCTCAAAGCGACCATAAACCAGTATTGAGATACTGCTGATCAGGGTGAAGATCAGGATGCGTTTAGCGGTATCCGGGTGGGGTTTAACTCCCAAGCGTTCTGTAGCAAATAAAATAATATCGGCAGTGCCGTGAATCATCAGAAACAGAAATAGAAATGCCAGCCAGCTGAAACCGGTAAAACCGGTAATAGTTGCCAGAAAGGTAAACCCGACATTACTGAATATCGACGTTGCGATAGGGGTGAGAATGACCGTGACCATTACCAGCTTTAGTAGTAGTGATGGCAGTGTCCCCAGCGATAACAAATTTTTGTGTTTGCGGATCAGGTAGTAGTTCAGCAGGCTATAAACCGTGATTGCAACACTGATAAAAATAAGAAACTGATAATTCATTTAACTGTATCGTTATTGGTAACAAAAGTGGTGAATCAACTGGCGATATTGATCGATCGCTTTACTCGCCTGTTCCATAGAGAGATATTCATCTGGTTGATGTGCCTGACGAATTGATCCCGGCCCCATAATGATGGTTTCCATCCCCATTTGGTTTAAATAGGGTCCTTCTGTAGCATAAGCAACGGTTGATGCCTTTTGACCACTGGTCGATTCAGCCTGTAGCACGATTTCTGAATGCAGATCGGTGTGCATGGGGGGGATGCCGTCAAACAGGATCAAATGCTCATACTCCAGGCCACTATCAGCGATGGCAATTTCTACCTGTTCCCGGAGAGAGTTGCGTAGTTCAGTTATACCCATACCCGGCAGAGGACGTAAATCAATATGCATTTCACACTCACCACAAATACGGTTTGGATTGTCTCCACCTTTAATAAAACCAAAATTGAGGGTGGGATGGCTGATCGCAAACTCAGGATTATTAAAATCCTGTTGTAATGAATGACGCCATTTGATGAGTTGAGATATGACCTGATACATCCCCTCCAGCGCACTGTTGCCAAAACCTGGATCACTGGAATGACCTGATTTACCAATTAAGCGGATCCCGTCCATCAACATGCCTTTATGGGCATGAATCGGCTGCATTTCGGTCGCTTCCCCAATAATGGCGAAATGACCGGGAATTTTCCCCTGATTTGGCAACGACTTGGCACCACACATTGAGCTCTCTTCATCTGCCGTTGCAATAATGGTTAGCGGTTGGTTGATACGGTTGCGATCCAGGGTATGTATGGCACTAAGAGCAACCGCAAAAAAACCCTTCATATCAACACTACCCAGGCCATAAAAGCGTCCGTCACGAATATCCAGTTGAAATGGATCGCTGTGCCAGCGTGATGGATCGCAGGGAACGGTGTCGGTGTGTCCGGATAGAACCAGTCCTTTTGTCTTTTCAGGGTTACCCAAGGTTGCTATCAGGTTGGCTTTTTGCGGATAGTCCGGGATGTGATGAATATGGACATCAAAGCCCAAAGGCTCCAGCCAGTCGGCTAATAGCTCTATAACAGCGATATTGCCACTATCGAAGGCTGGAGAGACACTACTGACGGAGTGGATTGCTATCAGATCACGCATCATTGATTCTAAATCGGGATTTTTTGTCATTTTCTATTGTCAGCACTAATGATTGGCATAGGTTAAATCAATATATCAGATTATTTTTGTATGGATATATGATCGAAAGTGTTTTTTACTGATATAATCCCTCGAATATTGTTTACACCTTGATTGGAGGAAGAACGTGGCTGCAAAAAAGAATAAGGTTGCTACCAAGAAAGTAGCGGCAAAAACAGAGGCTGTAAAGGTTCAAAAGGCGGATAAGCCTGCCAAGCTTAAAAAGATTAAGAACAAGGACTACGAAAAAGAATTGTTCCGTTTACAGCTTGAACTGGTCAAATTACAGGAATGGGTTAAACAGGAAGGATTAAAGGTCGTTGCGATCTTTGAAGGACGTGATGCAGCTGGTAAGGGTGGTGTGATCAAGCGTATTACCCAGCACCTGAATCCACGTATTGCACGTGTGGTTGCACTTCCTGCCCCTACCGAACGTGAAACAACTCAGTGGTATTTTCAGCGTTATGTACAACACCTTCCTGCTGCTGGTGAGATCGTGTTCTTTGACCGCAGTTGGTATAACCGTGCGGGAGTTGAGAAGGTTATGGGTTTCTGTACTGCAGAAGAGCATCAGGAATTCCTGCGTTCATGCCCTGAGTTTGAGCGTATGCTGGTTCGCTCCGGCATCATCATGATCAAGTACTGGTTCTCAGTCTCTGATGAAGAGCAGGAAAAACGTTTCCAAAGCCGTCTTGAAGAGCCACACAAGCGCTGGAAACTGAGCCCCATGGATCTGGAGTCACGTACTCGCTGGGAAGAGTATTCAAAAGCTAAAGATGAGATGTTTGCTCATACAGATATAAAACAGGCACCATGGTATGTGGTCAATTCTGATATTAAAAAGCATGCGCGTCTGAACAGTATTGCTCACTTCCTGACACTGATCCCTTATAAGGATTTGACGCCAGAGCCAATTGAGCTTCCACATCGTAAAGCTAGTTCAGGGTATGTCCGTCCACCAATGACTGACCAAACCTTTGTGCCAGAGCTTTATCCAAAAACTGAAAAGTAAAACATTAGTGCCATCCATGGATGGAGGCAATTCTATTTTGAACCCCTCTTATTCAATTCCCGCCAAACTTCATACGACAGAACTTGAAATAAAGAAAAGCTGCTTTATTGCGCTTGCCGATCATGTTGCTACCCGTGAAGAAGCCATGGAAGTTATTCGGTCTACAAAGTCCAGATTTCCGGATGCACCTCATTACTGCTGGGCTTATCAATTAGGCGATCCAAAATCAGCCGCCAGTGCAGCAATGAGTGATGATGGCGAGCCTTCAGGAACAGCAGGAAAGCCAATTTTAAATGTGCTTACACATAAAGATGTAGGAGATGTTATTGTTGTAGTCGTGCGTTATTTTGGTGGAATAAAGCTGGGTACCGGTGGACTGATTCGTGCGTATAGCAGTGTGACAGACAAGGTAATGAATGAACTGGTCTGTACCGAAGCGGTTGCTAGTGTTGTATTAGAATTAGCTCTCGATTTTTCACAGGAGCAGCTGGTACATCATTGGCTGGATAGTTATCAGGGAGAATTGATTAGCGTTGATTATTCCCAAACAGTCAGTATGAAGATCAAGATCCCATCCAGTTTTCATTCCCCTCTATCATCACTGTGCAACGCTAACAATATTAGCTTTAATATCACTGAGTAATCGCGCTAAGTAATCGCGCTAAGTTGTCACACTCGTTTATTACTAAAACTATATGTTGAGTAAATTTGTCACCTAATAACGCCTAAAAAGTAGGTGAATTTCTCTTTTTTGAGTATAATCGGATATTCTAATAATCGACATGTAGATGATCGTTTCCATGAAAACTGTAAAAACGGGTTCAAATAAACACCTTGTTGCTGCATTTGGTTATAGTATAGCCGCAGCTTTGATTATTTATTTAATCGGTTTTGGTGTCATCCAGGTTGTCGAATCACTTCATAAAGAAAAACAGCAGCTATTACTGACTGAAACCCTTTCTGCAATACGTGCTCGCCTTGAAGGTGAAATTAATTCCACCCTGCATCTTTCAAGCGGCTTAAGAGCATATACGGCAACTCATCCGGGAATTACCCAGGACGAATTTAAAGAGCTTGCCAGTGAGATTATCCTGCAAGGAAGAAACATTAAGAATATTGCTTTAGCAAAGGATAATGTTATTCAATATATGTACCCCATTCAGGGAAATGAAGCTGCCATCGGTCTGGATTACACCAAACAGCCAAAGCAGTGGCCAGCTGTAAAACGTATGATGGATAGTGCTAATACTGTAGTAGCAGGACCGGTAAATCTGCTTCAAGGTGGCCGAGCCTTTATCGCCCGTTCTCCTATCTATAACCGTCAGTATAATGGTAATGCCGGTATCTCGATAAAATACTGGGGTCTGGTCTCTATCGTGATTGATATGGATTCCTTGTTGAAAGAAGCAGAGTTTAAGGAAGTTATAGATGGTATACATTTTGCGATGCGAGGGAAGGATGGGTTAGGCGCAGAAGGTGGTTTTATTACAGGGATAAAAAGTGTTTTTGAGCCTGGCGCTATCACTCAAGATGTCATGATCCCTAATGGAAGCTGGCAAATTGCCGCATATCCTGCCAATGGCTGGGAGTTGCCTCAAACGACAAAATTGCTGATGTATGGAATGGTGATATTTTTATCATTGCTAATCGGTTTCTTGATCGGATTGTTAATTCATGGACACTATCGGACAATTGCCTATGCAACACATGACCCATTAACAGGCTTGCCCAATCGTCGATTACTTGATGACAGAGCGCAGCTTGCCATTAAAAGAGCCAGCAGGCGCTCTGAGAAATTTACCCTGTTTTATCTGGATTTGAATGGTTTTAAACAGATCAATGATACATATGGTCATAAAGTTGGAGATGATGTTCTGAAGGAGATCAGCAAACGTCTGGCTTCACGGATTAGAGGTGACGATAGTGTTGCACGTATTGGTGGTGATGAATTTGTCGTGCTGGGAGCAGGAATTTACGATCATCAAAGTATTAACAGATTTAAAACCAAGCTAACAGAGATGATCAATGAATTAGTTATAGTTGAGGATAAGATACATACACTTAATGTTGCTATAGGCACTGCAACCTATCCATATGATGGTGATGATTTAGGCTCGCTTCTTTTCAGTGCTGACAAAAGTATGTATCTGGAAAAAGCCAGCCACTATCAAAATCATTCAGAAAACCATAATGACAATTTAATTCCATTTAAACAGAAGAAAAAATCAGTCAGCTAAAAACTATATTTTGCCTCAATAAACAGGCGATCATTATCTCCATAGGAACCGATGGGAAACAGCCTGCCGCTATGAAATATCACCAGACCTGTGGTGATATTCAATCCATCGGATAAATCATATTGCCCACTTAAACGACTAAAACCTCCGGATGAGAAATTCCAGTCACCCTGCATCGACATCGCAATTAGATGTAGCTGGTTATGGAGCAGATCCTGGGTGAAACGAATAGCCATTTGGCGATTGGTTTGTTCAATACCTGCAAGAGCTAAAGTAGTGTTGTAACTGTTGATGGTGCTTTGAGAAAATTCCAGAGAGAGATTTGCATTTTCAATACAAGAGTATTCAACCCCAGCCAAAAGGTCGGTGCGTTGCTGATCCGGATTAATAACTCCACTGTAGCGAATACCATCAAAGTAGGCGGCTTCCCCTTTTAGCAGCCAGCTTCCTTCAACCACATTGGCTGCAATGCCTGTCATTTTGTAGCGACTGTAATCACGTACTGTATTCATACTGCCAGCATTGGCAATATGTGGCATATCATCATAGAGATCTGCGTAATACAGGGATAAATCCCAGCCACTAAAGCGACCATTGGCAGCAATGGCAAATTCACTTTTATCCGGCGAAGTATTGGGAGGCAACGCTGTAGGAAACGGATCGAACTCACTGCCATCACCGGGTAGTCGCATAGTGCGATATTCCGGGATCAGCATGAATTTAATACCCCAGTCGCCCGTGTAATAATCAATACGAGCCATGGTCAATGGCAGACGTATGTCCTCAATATCTGCCATACCGGGGGTACGATTATCCAGCGGGTTAATGACATCGGTAACCCGGAGTGAATCAGATTTTCCCCATACCACAATCTGACGTCCAATTTTGATATCAACATGCGGGTTAATGGTGCCACGGATCCAGGCTTCACCGATTTCACCATAGCGTTCATCACTATCAACCAGTGCCTGGGAGTATTTATTATCACGCAGGGTATAGATCAAATCATATACTCCACTGGCATCTACATGAGCTCGCCACTGTGGATTAAAGTCATAATCAAGCTTCAAGCCCAGACGGTTTTTCAGACTGTTAAAACCACGAAAATCGGTTTCACCTGTGGCAGGTGCCTTATGGGTGTAGGCATATTCCCCTTTGATTGAAAAGGAGCCGCTTAGAGTGAAGGGAGAGGGGATAGATTGTGATGGCGAGTCTGATTTATACATTGACTTGTTATCATCAAAGCCATCGATGAGTGCATCTACACCACTGGCTTCAGGTGTTGCATTATCATTAAAACCATCTAATAAACCATCAATAACATGGGTTTTATCAGCTTCATCAAAACCCTGTATCAGAGTGTCGAGATTTTCCTGTGCATGCAGTGATGGTGTCACCATCAGCAAGATCAATAGTCGTCGTCTTACTCGTCGTTTTTGAAAAGATATAGCTGTTGCTAACAGCATGGATTACAGGCCCTTTTCAATCCGGCGAATGGTAAACATATTCTCATCAAGATCCTGATTGAATTTAACATTATCAAAATTAAGCTCGGTGCGATGCAGGGTCTGTTTGCCCTTTTTGGTAGTCATGGTCAGCTTACGTGCAACCCAGATCCCATCAATCTGTTCAACGACGGGTGCATCCATATACTTGAGGCGACTTCCTTTATATTCCCAATGAATACCACGAATCACCATAAAATTATCCTGACGTACAAAGAGCATCGATTTTTCATAGCCAGTCTCTTCCATCTCTTCCTTGGTGCGAGGTTTGGATTCGATCAGCCATACCTTCTTCCCATTGACATCCATCTCTTTTAACAGCTGGTAATCATAGCTATCAAGATCCTTGCGCGTCATATCCGAATAGTTAAAGTCTGATCCCATAAAACTACCGCTTTTATCACTACTGGCAATACGCTTGCTTTTACGTAATGCAGGTAAATAGAGCCACTGATCATCATCCTTTGAGGAATCGTCATAATCATAGGTGAGAAAAGCGGTATTTTTTACATCAGCCGGTGAGAGGAAAAACATAATACGATATTTATCGTCACCTTTATCTTTGGTGTAACTGCGGATAGAACGAATACGCTGGTTACCATTTTTATCAAAAAGCACCATCTGCATATCACTGATCTGGTTATCTCCATCATCACGCGCATCAACCTTTTCCATAATTTCACGTGCACTGAGATCTACTGCAATGGTTGTAGCTGGAAGCGGTAGTAACAGCATAACTGCAAAAAAAGATATATATTTATTCATTTTTTGATCTCCTTAATACTCTTCATCATCTGTTACCAGACCGGATTTGTGTAATTCATTTAACAGAGCAGGTGCAAGAAAAAAGTCTGCAAGCAACGCCATAATAATGGTAAATCCGGTTAACAGACCAAAGCTGAATATATTGTTCATACTGGAAAACATATAGAGGAAAAACCCTATAGAGAGAACAATGGTAGTAACCAGCATCGCCCTGCCTGTTGAAAGATGGGTTAAGCGAACGGCTTCATAGACATCTTCAGTTTGATGATGATAGCGCCGATAGTTATGCATAAAGTGGATGGTGTCATCCACCGCAAGTCCTAGAGCAATAGAACCAATCAACATGGTAAACATGTCAATGGGGATGTTGAACCAACCCATCAGGCCGATGGTGAGCATAATCGGAGTCAGGTTGGGAATCATACTCACCAGGCCAATTTTTATATCACCAATGAGGATCACCATCATAAAGGTAATAACAAGCGCGGCAATAAGGTAACCTTGTGCCATGCTGTGAATAGAGGCACTGACAGTTCTACCCATTAATGCAGATAAACCGGTCACATAAACCATCACATTTTGTGTGAACACTGCACTAAAACGCTGCTCAATATCCTCAATAAAATCAGGATAGAGCACAGAATCAGCAAACGGCATTTTGATAGTAAAGCGACTTTGTTTGAACTGGTTATCGACGATATCTTCCAGATCATCCGAGCCACTGTTTTCAAACAGCAAAAATTCCTGCGCTATCAATTCACGATTGTCCGGGATGGAGTAATGATAAGGATCATTTTCATTTAATGCCTGATTGATCTCTTTAAGCATGTCTGCCAGAGAGAGGGTTTTACCAACAAAGATCTCGCCCTGATCAATGGTTTCAATTTCTTTTCCCAGAGAATCGAGTCCTGCCATGATGGCAGGATCATACAGTCCATTTTCAACTTCGGTATTAATCACCACCTCCAGTGAGCTGGCGCCACCCATATGCTCATTAACATAATCGGTCGCTACTCTTACCGGTGTTTCCTTGCTCAGCCATTCAAAGGGTTTGTGGGAAAATTTGGACTGCATCGCACCACTGATCCCAATCACGATGATGATGCTACTGATTATCAGTACAGTCCGGCTGCGTTCAACTGCAATACGTGCTATGGCCGTCAATAGTTGATCCATCAGACCATGTTTATGTGATTCATCATCAAGTTCACCTTTTGCCCGGGCAGGAAATATCGAGATCAAAACCGGCACAAAAACCAGCGTGTAGATCAATGACATCATTACTCCAGACGAGGCGATAAAGCCTAAATCACTGATCGGTGCAACATCTGTACCTGAGAAGGATGCCAGACCTGCTGCTGTGGTCAGTGAAGTCATGGTGATAGCAAGACCGGAATGCCCGAGTGCATGACCTATGGCAGCCTCCTTGTTACCAAAGGGGTGGTCTTTATCACGATTATGCTGAAGCTCACGATAGAATATTGCGAGTAAGTGCACGGATGCGCCTACACCTACCGCAAGCAGAAAGGATGGCAGAATTTGAGTAGGAAGCTTAAATGGGGTATTGGTTAATCCCATTAATCCCAGAGTCGAAATGAGTGACAATACTACGGTAATGAGAGGATAAAAGACCCCTGAGATTCTTCTAAAGAGGATGAAAAGAACCAGTGCGATAGCTGCAATAGCCATGAGCATGAACTTTTTCATATCCTTTTGCATGGATGTTTTTAGAACATCTGTAATCACCGGAGTACCGGCATAATAGATCCTGAAATCATCTGCCTGATACCGATCCACGATTTGGCTAATGGCCTGCACAAGCTCACTGTTTTCCTTGTCAGTCAGATATTCAACCGGTGTCTCGTTTTGCGCTTCAAATCCTGCAGTAGCAACATCATCAAAGCCAGCCATCACATCGACAGCTTTTTTGCCTTTGGAGCTGTAGGTATCGGTCTTAATTACAATAGTTGTGATGGTGCTATCTTCAGAGAGCATCATGTTTTTATAAATGGGATTGGACATCGCATGTGCTTTTAGCTCACGCCATGCCAGATCATTCTGGGGCCAGCTCTCCAGCAGATCTTCGACGATCAACTCACCTTTTGCTCCACGGGTATTACGTGCATTGACCAGTGAAGTGATATCGTCAATGTAAGGTGCATTGGCTTCAATCTCATCATGCATCGACTTAAGACGCTGCATTGTCAGGCTGCTAAAAAGATCGGGTGATTCGATGGTGATTAGCAGAAATTCGGTTCTGCCGTATTGATCTCGAAAGTCATTATATTGTGTGAGGATCGGATCACTGTCATGCAAAAATCCTTCAGTAGAGGTATCCATGCGCAGCTTGGAAATATTCGAGGCCAGTCCAGCAATCAAGATTAGCATTACCACAAGCACTAGCCAGTGATTGCGATAGATCCAGTGACCAAAGGACTCAAAGCCATTCTCGATGCGGTGACGGAAGGTATTGGTAATCATTAACTATTCCTTTGCTTATCCGGGTTGCGTATAGCTGCAAATACCAGATCAAACAGCTTTTCAGCAGCATCATCTGGTGTATCAAAATTATGTGTGGGATTCTGGTTATGAGTAATCCCAGATGTTCTTTTGCGAATGGGTTCATTTGCAGCATAGAGATTGAGGCTGCCGACAATTAGCATGTGGACAAAGAAAGGATCCACCTTGCGGAAAACACCCATCTCTACACCATCGCTAATTATCTGACGAATGATTAAAACGACCCGGCTCATCTGTTCAATTGCCCTGTCAGGTAGATGACGACCACCCGATGCAATCTCGCGTAACAAAATGGGAGAGATATAACGTGCAGTTCCGGTTTGAAATGCAAATATATCGATAAACAGGCGAATACGTTTGACCGGATCGGTGACCTCTTTTATCGACAATTCGATTTCATCTGCAAAACCCGACAGTATGCGAAACAAAACCTCATGATAGAGTTTTTCCTTATCTCCGATCTGATAGTAGAGTGTAGCCTTGTTCACCCCGGCCGCTTCGGCTAGCTCATTGATGCGTGCACCATCATAGCCCTTCTCGGCAAAGACCTGTGAAGCCGCCTCCAGAATGGTATCTTGAGTGGTGTTAGCCATTATTACCCCATTAAAACAATCGGTTTAACCGTTTGGTTGAATCTGGATAATAGTTGAATGCTGATTGTTGTCAAGCACTGTAGGGTAATGGATACTGCGTGACACGGTATCTTTTGCTGGCAGATGAAAGAGAGCAAGCTATGAGCGCATTTCTGATTGTTGATACAAAAATTAAAAATACAGATGTGTACGAAGAGTATAAAAAACTCGCCAAGCCGATTGCAGAGAAATATGGCGGCGTCTACCGTGCGCGCGGTGGTGCACTTGATATTCATGAGAGCGACTTATGGTCTCCAACACGAATTGTTATTATTGAGTTTCCGGATATGAAAAGTGCACAGGCGTTTGTCGACTCTGAGGAGTATGCTCCGGTAAAGCCGTTGCGACGTAATAATGCCGACTGCACTTTGTTTATCGTTGATGGAGGGTAGTCATCATTGAATAGTCTAAATGTCATCACCTTAATCCATTGATCAATATGTGAGGATCGCAAATGAGTAGCTGGTTTAGCAGGCTCAGGCAAAAAGAGAAATCCACGCAAAGACAATCATTAAGCTATATCTTCTGGTCAGGCTTTGGTGCCTTTATCGGGATCTATGCAACAGCGATGAGTAGTCATCTGGTAGATATTGATGCACTGAACAATTTGCTCATCATTGGTTCAATGGGAGCCTCCGCAACACTGCTCTATGGTGTGCCGCAAGCTGAGTTATCACAACCACGCAATTTACTCGGTGGACATGTTATCTCCGCATTCATCGGGGTAATGCTGTATCAAAATCTGCCACTGGATCCAGCGCTCGTTGCAGCATTGGCAGTTTCAATCTCTATTGTGGTGATGCAACTGACACGAACACTCCATCCGCCCGGCGGTGCCACTGCCCTGATCGCTGTAATTGGCGGTCATGATATCCATCTGGCCGGTTATCTCTTTGTTATTTTTCCAGTACTTTCCGGTGCTATGGTGATGCTTGTGGTTGCGCTGATGATAAACAACCTCTCATCACAGCCAGATAGACGCTACCCAAGATACTGGTTCTAGTGCACCCGGTATGCTTTGTGGCAACCAACACAGGTATTGGTGATGTTTTGTAAGGCTTTGTAGCTGTTTGCCGGATCGCCTTCTTCAACGATACGTGCAAACTGACTGGCAGCATGATGCATAGCGCTTCCTGCCTGTTGCATCCCTTCAGGATAAAATTGCGCCATGTGTTTTGCGCTGTGTTTTTCCAGTGCACTCATTCCCAGTTCCTGTTCGGCAATAGTTGCAGCTTTATCCAGCTCATCAGCATTAATCGATGCCAGAATGGAATTGATGGCCTCCAGGTGTGCTCGCATGTTTGAGAGCATATGCTCTTGCATCATTTGTGGTAGCTTAACCATGACACGCTTATCTTCAGCCACGACAGTTTGGGTAAACAGAGCAAGGTAACAGACCAGCAAAGAAGGTATCAGATACGTTTTCATAAACATCTCCTCATAATGAGGGATAGAGATTAATCCAAAGAATGGAATAAAAATATGATTTCAATCATATTAAAATGATTTTTTCAGCGTCTCTCTTAATAAGTCCTTCTGTTTCCAGAAGTGACAGCGCCCTGTAAAAGGATTCATGAGCAAGACCCAGGCGGTATGCAATATCTTTTAAAGGGGTGGTTATCTCAACGTAATCATTGTCACCTGATTCAAACTTAAGATATGTCATCACCCTGTCAACGGCAGAACGGATGTTGCGGATCTCCATTAAAGTTCTAAGATCCCGGACCTGAGAGGAAAACAGTTCCAGCAGTTCCAGTGAGAGTCTGGATGAAGATGATAGCTGTGAAAGTAACTCAGACTTTTTAATGGTTATTAGTTCACTGCTACAGTCCGCGATGGCACTACAGTGATAGTTTTTTGAGAAAAGAGACGCTTCGGCAAAACTTTCGTTGGCTAAAGCAACATGTAAAATGACCGGGTTTCCATCCACCGATTCTCGTACCAGCTTTATCCTGCCATTAACCAATAAATAAATCGACCGCACGATATCACCCTGATGAAAAAGTGTTTCTCCCTTCTTAATGGAAATAATTTTGCCATTGGATAAAGGTGTCAGCTTATGTGCAATTGCGCTATATCTACTCATATCTCACCAGTTTTTGCGATGCCTTTCTGCCATATCAGAATGCGATTATTTTCCGGCATTGCTATATCGTCTACCAAATCAAGCAATAGTGGTTTGCTGATCTGTTTTAGACATGTCACATCACGCACACCACGCTGTGGATCACCGGTTTTTAGCCATAAATCAAATCGCGCATTACTTTCACTGGTATGTCTGCCGTTATCCATAAACGGGCCATAGAGAAAGAAGCAGGCCTCTGAGATTAATGTTTGAGATACCAGCCTGAACATGGCCTCCACTGCAGCCATAGACATAATATGCGAGGTGTTAGCGGAGTAGATGGCATTATAACGGCAGGTTGGCCATGGATCTGTCATAACGTCTAAGGCGATAGGTGGTATCAAGTTAGATCTTCCAGTCTCATCAAGCCACATTTGAATACCACTGTGATTATCAATCACATCACTGGTTTGCCATGATAAAAGTGGGAAATAAGGGGCAAACATCACCGCATGTTGACCAGTACCACTGCCAATTTCGAGCAACTTACCCTGTTTTGGTAATCTCGGTTTTAGTACTTCCAGAATAGATTGACCATTCTGATCGCAGGATTCGGCGTAGGGTTTATTCATTTTGGTTGGTATGCCTCCCCGGTTTGAATGTTGTGTTATCTCACCTTGTAGTGGCGCTAAAACTGTATTTTTTTCCAACGAGTCAGAAACAAAATATCAATAATCCTGACTGATTACCTACAAATGTACTTTTTACTGGCTATAATCTTTAGTGTATGTATCAGATATACCCCTGCGTAAACAGGGGTTTAGTTTTAATAAGGTTTTGATTTTTTCAACAATGACAGACTAAATGGTAACTAACAATAACCTCTTAACTATCGATCCAGTTTACAGCAAGGAGCTAAGGAGCCTGAGCTGGGTTTTAATATTACTTGTAATTGCGGTAATCACCCTGATGCTCGTACCCTCCATACCGCAGGCAAAAGGAATAGCCAGTTATTTACCATTGCATACTCTACTGGAATCAGTTTCTGCAGTTATTGCCGTCTTGATCTTTGCAGTTGGCTGGACTGCATATCGCAATGAGCATGTGTTTAACATTTTGATCCTCTCCAGTATGTTTCTGGGTGTAGCAATACTCGATTTTTCTCATACCCTCTCTTATGCAGGCATGCCGGACTATGTTACTCCCAGCTCATCTGCAAAAGCGATTAACTTCTGGCTTGCAGCAAGGTTCATGGCGGCTCTAGCACTATTTATCATTACAATATCTTCCTGGAACAGGCGTGCATCATCCTCTATGCGGAGTAAGCTATTTGCAGTAGTGCTTGCAGCGGTATTGCTTGTGCACTGGCTTGTTCTTTTTCATATGGAACTGTTACCCGCTACCTTTATTCCAGGTATGGGCCTGACAACATTCAAAATCAGTGCTGAAAATTTCATTATTTTTATCAATGTTATAACCGCTCTATTGCTGCTGCTTAAAATGAGGTCGCAGCATTCATTAGATATTGTTTCGTTGTTTGCTGCGGTTTGTGTGATGGCCTTAAGCGAGTTCCTTTTCACTCTCTATGCTGATGTGACCGACCTCTATAATTTAATGGGGCATATCTTCAAACTTATCTCATATTACTATCTGTATAGGGCAATATTTAAGGCAACGATTGAGCATCCATACCATCAACTTACCGCTTCTCAAAACCAGCTGCAGGCCACATTTAATGCGATACCTGACATGGTTCTGGAAGTAGGGCTTAGTGGTCATATCTATAGTTATCATCCGGCAACCCCTGATTTGAATCAAAAAACTCACGATTTTTATGTGGGACACAATATTAATGAGGTCTGTTCAAAGGTAGCTGCAACGGAGTGTATGACTGTAATCAATCAGGCCAATACCGGTAGTTATTTACATAGAAGTAAGCTGAAATTACCACTGGGTAATGGTTCAAACTGGTATGAGTTATCCGTATCGAAAAAGCAGGCAGAAAAAGGAAAGGAACCAAGCTTTATTGTTATCTTTCGTGATATTAGCGGCTTTGTAAAAGCTGAGCAGGATCTACGTATCAGTGAACAAAAGTTGTTATTGATTCTGGATAATGTGGATGCGTATATATACTTAAAAGATATGAATGGTCACTATCAATTTGCTAACAAACCGGTACGTGAGCTATGGAATGCAAGCATGGAAGAAATAGTCGGGTATGGGGATGAAAAGTTCTTTGATGACCAAACCGTTCAAAAACTACGCGATATAGATAGTCGTGTTCTGAAACATGGTGAAACTATTCATGAAGAAGAGGTTAATCAAGTTAAAGACACAGATGATAAGCATTATTATTTAACGACCAAATTACCTTTGCGACGTGATGACGGAACCATCTATGCCCTTTGTGGCATTTCTTTCGATATAACAAAAACCAAGCACGATGAAATAAAGCTTAGAAACAGTGAAGCCCTGCTTAGAGAAGCACAATATATTGCAAACCTGGGTAGTTATGTACTGGATATAAAAACGGGCCAATGGAGTAGTTCCGAAGTCCTTAATCTGATATTCGGGGTAGATGAAAATCACAGAAGAACCATTGATTCATGGGAGCAACTAATTTACCCCGACGATCGCAGGATGATGGATCACTATTTTAAGGAAGAGGTGATTGCACAAGGGCATGAGTTCGATAAGGAATATCGGATTATTCGTCAAGCTGATCTGTCGGTACGATGGGTACATGGTCTTGGCAGGTTAGAAACAGATCCTGAAGGTAACCCGGTAAAAATGCATGGAACCATTCAGGATATAACCAACCGTAAAAAAACTGAAAGCTTGTTATATAAGCTTTCTACAGCTGTTGAACAAAGCCCTAATTCAATCGTTATCACAGATATCAAGGGAACGATTGAGTATGTAAATACCTGGTTTACCAATATCACTGGATATTCCCGAATGGAGGCTTTAGGGAAGAATCCTCGTATTTTAAAATCGGGTAAAACACTGGGTGTGATTTACTCCGATATGTGGGGCCATCTGACAAGTGGCAAAACATGGCATGGTGAACTGATAAATCATCGCAAAGATGGTTCAGAGTATATTGAATCGGCAACCATTACCCCGATACGTGATAGTAATGGGGTTATCACTAACTATCTGGCCATTAAAGAAGATATTACAGAAAAGAAAAAAGCCGAAGAACAGATTGAAAAGCTGGCGCATTTTGACCATCTAACGGAACTGCCCAATCGCACATTTCTGAACTCACAGTTTGAATATATTCTTGGACTGTCACAGCGAAATCAGGAATCTTTTGCGTTGATGTTTCTGGATCTTGATCGCTTTAAAAATATCAATGACACCCTGGGACATAAAGTTGGAGATCAGGTGTTAATCCTGATGGCACAACGATTAAAAAAACGCTTAAGAGAACAGGATGTCATTTCCCGTTTAGGTGGTGATGAGTTTGTATTTATTCTACCGGGGACCGATTTTAAAGGCGCAACCAGAGTGGCACAGATCCTGGTGGATATTATTTCTGAGCCATATCAAATCGACCAGCATGAGTTAACCACTACACCGTCCATTGGTATTGCTATCTATCCTGATGATGGCATTGATCTGGATACCCTGATGAAAAATGCAGATACTGCAATGTATCGGGTTAAAGATGAGGGAAGAAACGCTTTCTGTTTCTATACTGCAGAAATGCAAAAGGAATCAGCTCGAAGTATGCTCATCAGTAATGCACTTAGACATGCTCTTTCTAATGACGAACTGGATTTGCACTACCAGCCCCAAACCTCTCTTAAAACCGGGAAAATTATCGGTATAGAAGCATTGCTACGTTGGCAACATCCGGAAATGGGCTTTATATCCCCCGCTGAGTTTGTTTCAATTGCAGAAGATAATGGTCAAATCATTCAAATTGGTGAATGGGTTATTCGTAAAGCAGCCCATCAATTAAGGCTCTGGCTTGATCAGGGTTTACCTGAACTGGTAATGGCTATCAATATATCTGCAGTACAGTTCAAGCAGGCGAATATAACACAGGTGTTAAAATCTATTCTGGATCAGGAAAATCTACCCTACCATCTAATTGAGTTGGAGCTGACAGAAGCCGTTGCTATGAGTGATCCGGATACTGCAATTGCAATTATGGATCAGCTAAATTCCATAGGTGTTCGTTTATCAATTGATGATTTCGGAACAGGTTATTCATCACTAAACTATCTGAAAAAATTCAAAATTAACCGCCTTAAAATTGATCAGTCATTCATTCGGGATATTACAGTAGATAATGATGATAGGGCCATCGTTAATGCCATCATTAACATGTCAAAAAGTTTAGGTATCGATACAATTGCAGAAGGTGTTGAAACCAAAGAGCAATTGGAAATGTTAAAAGAGCAGGGTTGTGATGAAGTACAGGGGTACTATTTAAGCAGACCGCTCACAACGGATAAGATTGAAGAGTATATCAAGGCAAACCATCGGTAAAGGTCGATGAATGCCCAGACGCCAGACTCGCTGACTATCGACTATTCCATAATTATTCCAGCATGGAATGAACAGGAATTGCTGGTTAATACACTCTCACACATCAAAACAGCGATGAAGGTAACTCCACTTTCAGGCGAAGTGATCGTTGTCGATAATAACTCCACTGACGCAACCGCTCATATCGCACAATCTCAAGGTGTTCATGTAGTCTTTGAGCCGGTTAATCAAATCTCCCGCGCACGTAATCGAGGTGCAAAAGAAGCACAAGGGAAATATCTTGTGTTTATCGATGCCGATACCCGGTTGACGCCACAACTTTTATCAATCGTATTAAGTAATTTGCAAAGTGACAAATGTAGCGGTGGTGGTGCGGTTGTGCGATTTGATGAAAGTGGAAGCTGGTTTGCGCGGTACGGGGTCAGGTTGTGGAATTGCTTGGCGCACATATTAGGATTGGCAGCAGGTTGCTTTGTCTATTGCCGTAGAGATGCCTATGACGACATTGGCGGCTTTAGTGAAAAGGTCTATGCCAGCGAGGAGATCTGGTTCTCCCGTGGCCTGCGACTCTGGGGCAAAAGATATCAAAAGCGCTTCTGCCTGATCCGCGAGGTGGAGGTGCTCTCCTCATCCCGCAAGCTACAGTGGTTTAATCCACTACAGCAGATGTTTCTGGTGGTAATGCTCACCATCTTTCCCTTCGCGGTCCGGTTTAAGTGGTTGTGTGGCTTCTGGTATAAACGCCCTGAAAAACACTAGCTGTGGCGCTATAACGTTGTGATGCTATAATGTTGTGGTGTTATTGTGAGATTAAGAAAATGAGTGATTTATCGAAGCGTTCGACAGTCTATTTTGAACCAGCTATCCATCAGGCTTTAAGGATACGCGCAGCAGCAGCCCATGTATCGATCTCTGAATTAGTGGATGAGGCCGTCAGGTTACTCATGAGAGAGGACCAGGAAGATCTACAGGCAGTTTCAGAACGCATGAATGAGCCTGAAATTAGCTATGAAGCGTTGCTCAAGGATCTCAAAGCAAATGGAAAAATATAGGCTGGTTTTCAAGAAACCGGTTAGTAAAGACTTTCAGGCTATTCCCAACAAAGATGTAAAACGCATACTTGCTCGTATAGAAAAACTGATTGTAGAACCAAGGGGTGAAGGATGCATCAAATTATCTGGGCAAAATACTTATCGAGTAAGGCAGGGATTATATAGAATTATTTATGAAATCAGGGATAAACTCCTGATTATTAATGTTATTAAGGTAGGCCATCGTTCAGATGTCTATAAGAGCAAATAAATCATCCAATATTTAAATGTCTGAAATCAAAATCCCATCATCCTATCAACCACTAATTGACCAGCTTAGACTCACGGCTGAGCTTCCCTACACCAAAGACTGGTCTGCCGCTGCTGATTTTGTACAGTTGATTGTGGATGAGGTATTTGCAACCAAACCACAAACCATTGTCGAATGCAGTAGTGGCCTGACGACACTGATGTTGGCAAGAGCATGTCAGATGGTGGGGCAGGGTAGGGTCTACAGCCTTGAGAACGGCCCGGAGTATGCCCAGAACTGTCGGGACAATCTAAAGCGTTATCAGCTTGATGAGATTGCGACAGTGATCGCTGCGCCACTGGTGGACACCGTGGTGGGTGACAAAACATTCCAGTGGTATTCAATCGCTGGGTTAAAAGAACAACAGATCGATATGCTGGTGATCGACGGCCCGCCGGGGTTTATTCAACAGCATTCACGTTACCCAGCCCTGCCTGTGTTAATGGAGCGACTTGCTGATAATTGTAGTGTTTTTCTCGATGATGCAACACGGGATGATGAGAAGGAGTTAGTGGCAATGTGGTTGAAGGAATACCCAGAGTTTGAACACCATTATCTTGATTATGAGCGGGGTTGTTCTGTTTTAAGACGTAATGTCTGATCACGAACATGTAGTCTGGATGCAGCAAAGCGAAACTCGGGAATAACACAGATGCGTCGATATTAAAAAAAGCATTGGAACTTATTTATGAAAAATAGTGCATTTTATATTTTGTTACTACTCTTGCCGGTTACGGTAAATGCGCATACCGGAGAAGGTGGCGGTGGATTTATGACAGGGCTTAATCACCCGGTACTGGGCTTTGACCACCTGCTGGCCATGGTTAGTGTTGGTGTTCTCAGTGCCCAGATAGGCGGCAAAGCGATCTTGACGGTACCGTTGGCATTTTTAGGTATGATGTTAGTCGGTGGAATAATCGGTATGTTGGGTGTTACGATTTTTTCAGTTGAACTGGGTATCGCTTTCTCGGTTTTTGCGTTGGGCGTTGCACTTGCAGCTGAAAAGAAACTACCCGTGTTGATTACCATGATTATTGTTGGCCTGTTTGCAATATTTCATGGACATGCACATGGTGCAGAAATGCCCCGTATCGTAGAACCTGTTCTGTATACAGCTGGATTTATTACAGGTACAGCAGCAATTCATATTATCGGTGTTATTGTTGGCTCAATTTTTCAACAGTCGCTTAGAGGGGTTGAGTTATTACGATTTATTGGTGCTGGAATCGCTGGTATAGGATTTCATTTAATGATTATGTAGAAGCAGGTAACCTGGTTTAAACAACTGGAAGTAATTCGGGTTGATCGGATTACATTTAAGTCAAAACTCTCGTTACATCCAAGGAAAAGAAACATGACTATGAAAATTTCAAGTAGCAATGAAGTATGTCAAATGTATGATACCTCTGCTGATTTTTATGCGAAGATGATGGACTCTGAAATTGAACTACCGGTTTATACAAAAACCTTCACCCGCCTGCATGAAACTATTAAAGATCAACAGGGTGCCTTGATCGATACCGCCTGTGGTACAGGCCACATGCTGGCGATGTATCACGATAACTTTGATCCTGAGCGTCACCTTATTGGTGTTGACCTTTCAACCAGTATGACCGCCTTCGCAAGTAACAAACTCGGCTCTAGTGCCAGAATCATTACAGGTGATATGTGCAAGCTGGATTCCATTGATGATGACACAGCAGTCGCTGTGCTTAATTTCTTTGCACTTCATCACCTTGATAAGGAACAGATAGAAAGCGCTTTGCAAGAGTGGTATCGCGTATTAAAACCACAGGGTCAGTTATTTATCGCTACCTGGGAGGGTGTGGGTGCTATCGATTATGGTGGTGAGTCAGATGTTGTTGCACTCAGATATCGGCTTGATGAGCTAGGGTCTCTGGTACAGAAGGCAGGGTTCGAGATGACACGATCGGTTGTAGAGCCAGTGGAAGAATTTCCTATGGATGCAATTTATATTGATGCAGCGAAAGTGTAACTACTCGATATTATTAATAGGTGCCAGCTCGTAGCCTGGATGTAGAGAAACGGAATCCGGGAGTAGTGTTTTCTCAATAAACCCGGATTAAATTTCATTGCATCCGGGCTCTTCGCATTTAAAAATGTATTGACAGCGTAACCGAAAGGGTTACAATCATTTCCATGATAACCAGTTTTCTCCACAAAGGACTAGAGCGTTTTTATAAAACGGGTAAGTCGTCAGGGATACAAGCCAAGCATGTCAGACGTTTAAGGCTAATCCTTACTAACCTGGATCAGGCAGAAGATCCGAAGGATATGGATTTACCTGGTTTACGGTTACACGAACTAAAAGGCAGCCGAAAAAATATATGGTCTGTATCGGTTAGCGGCAACTGGAGGGTTACATTCAGGTTTAATGGTAGGGATGCAGAAATAGTCAATTATGAGGATTATCACTAATGAGTATGCACAATCCCGCACATCCAGGTGAAATTTTAAAAGAGCTGGTAATAACACCTTTAGGGCTGACCATTACAGATGTCGCAGAGCATCTGAACATTAGTAGGAAAACGTTATCCAAGGTATTGAACGGCAGGGGTGCCATTACACCTGAAATGGCCTTGCGACTGGAACTGGTTTTCAAGAAACCGTCAGCTGATCACTGGCTACGCTTACAAAGCGCCTATGATTTATGGTGTGCGCGCCAATATGAATCCGAGTTACATGTTCAGCCATATCGTGCTGGATATGCATGATGGAGTTACAACAAGCAAGTAGCCTTGATGATGCAAAGCGAAATTCGGGAGTAGTGTTTTCTCAATAAACCTGGATTATATTTCATTGCATCCGGGCTGCTCGCTACTCACAATAGGTTGTTGTAATAAATTGATTTATTGAGTATTTTCAAACTTATAGTAGTTGTATTACAACGAAACCCACCGTAAGTCATTGATTAAAGGGAAAGGAAGGAATTAATAAGATGACGTTCATAAAGAGATTTTTTAAATCTACTCAATGTTAGGCGCAATAAATATGAATCCACGTGCCATACAAATAATAATCACAGCAATCGCTGCCCTATTAGCAGTCTGTCATGCATGGTTTCCTGATATAAAAATTGATGCAATCACTGTCACACTGTTAGGTATAGCTGTGCTTCCTTGGCTTGGACCTTTATTTAAAAGTGTTGAGTTGCCTGGTGGCGTAAAAGTTGAGTATCAGGAATTAGAAAGGGCAGCAAGAAAAGTAGAGGAATCTGGCCTTATTTCTCCTGAGCAGGCTGTTAAACCGATGGAAAAACACGAGTATTCTTTCCAAACTGTGTCAGGCGATGACCCAAATTTAGCCTTATCAGGTCTAAGAATTGAAATTGAATCACGCCTTAAGGATTTGGCAGAAAAACGCAACATCAAAACTCACAGCTATGGTGTAA
>RRYU01004274.1_pt1 | contig 59931 bp, 43 predicted proteins | sample 2162651 | NCBI WGS metagenome assembly RRYU01 (sample SAMN10267283, study PRJNA491782) | microbial mat metagenome | isolation source: biomat in the production well | place: Japan: Minami-Kanto gas field, natural gas well KTG3 | collected 2017-06 | reverse complement strand
GTTCGGTTAAGACATGAATAAAGGGGTTGCGCCATGGCATATATTGACGAACTACTTGGGCGCGGCGAAAACATTCTGTTTGTAGCACGACAGCATGTGTTTGTTCTGATCAGCCATCTCGTCACAGAATTTATTGTGATTGCTCTGCTGGTTGCGGCCGCCGTCGCATCTCATCGGGCATTTCTCAATAATCCTGAGCCGCTGCTGGGAGGAATGCCCGCCAGTACATTGATTCCACTGATCTGTGGGCTGCTCAGTCTGTTTGTATTAATCAGCGGCTTACTCGATTTCCTGCGTTGGAATATTGAACAGTATGTTGTCACCGATCGCCGGGTGATTCAGGTGCATGGTTTGATTGGCAAGCGTACGATTGACTCGTCGCTAAGCAAAATCAATGATGTCGCCCTTAGACAGAATCTGCTGGGTCGGCTGTTTAACTTTGGTACGATTGAGATTCTGACCGCGTCGGAAGAAGCTGACAATATTATCGATCGGGTCGAGACGCCACTTGAATTTAAGCGAGCGATGCTTGATGCAAAGTTTCGCTATGAACATGGCTATAGTATGGAAGAGCCAGCGATTGCGGCTAACCATAAGGGGCACATGGGTTTTAATCAGATCGACCTTCAGAATACCCTGGAGGAACTAGCTATGCTCCGCGACCGGGGTATTCTCTCGATCGATGAATTTGAGGCGAAGAAGCGTGAATTGTTGAACCGGATTTGATATGTATCAGCAGATTGTTGAAGCACACCGGGTAATTGCCTCGCGTATTACCATAACGCCACGGGTCGGGTTAGTTCTGGGTTCTGGTCTGGGTGAGCTGGCTGATGAGTTATCGGCGGCAACAGTGATTCCCTATGCCGATATTCCGGGCTTCTACACACCTTCGGTGGCTGGGCATCGCGGTGAACTGGTGCTGGGTATGCTGGCCGGGCAACCAGTTGCGGTGCTACGCGGGCGCATCCACTTCTACGAAGGTTTTAGTATGCAGCAGATTACTTTCCCGGTACGGGTACTCCACGCTCTGGGGTGTGATACGCTGCTGGTAACCAATGCTGCCGGTGGCCTGCATGACGACTGGCACGTTGGCGATATTATGTGTATTACCGACCAGATCTTTTTACCCGGATTGATCGGGCAACACCCCTTGCGCGGCGAGAATGATGAACGGCTCGGCCCACGCTTTCCGGCGATGGTCGGCGCGTTTGATAACGATCTGGTTCCTCTGGCACACCAGGTTGCTATAGATCAGGGGCTGAACCTGCGCGAAGGGGTGTATGTGATGCTCAGTGGCCCCCACTTTGAGAGCGCGGCAGAACTACGCATGCTGCGTGCCTGGGGTGCCGACGCGGTCGGTATGTCTACGGCACCGGAAGTTGTGGTTGCACGACACGCCGGTATGCGCGTTCTGGGTTTTTCGCTGATTACAAATCTGGCCCTGCCCGATGGCCCTCCCGCGAACCATGCGGAGGTTCTGGAAACCGGAGAGGCGACCCGATTACAGTTTGCGGCATTGATACGGGGTATCCTACAACGGATGTAGTAGAGGAAGGTAAGCTTCTATGCCCGCATTGACTGCCCTGGATACGATTGCACCGTTCGATGAGGGCATACGCTCCCAACTGGCAACATACTGGATCACAAGCGCCGAAGAGTTTGTGAGTACAGCGCGATCAGGTAATCAGCAGCATGGCAGCGGACTGGTTGCATTGAGCAAGGCCCTGACGATACCCCAAGAGCGTGTGCGCGAACTGGTGATGGCAGCACAAACAGCTATGCCAGCGGGAACCTCGTTTGATGTCGGGGTTGAGTTGCACGTCGGTGACGGGGCCATTTTCGAGGGGATGCAGGCTGTTCCAGCCCCTTCATTCGCTGTACCTATCACCCTACCTGAAAAAGTTGAGCCACCGCCTGAATTGCCGCTTCCTCAGCAGCAGGGTATCCGCCATACCTGTGTGGCTTTTACGCTGGTAGCTATGTACCAGCACGCTACCGGGGATACCAGTGATCTGTCAGAGCAGTTTCTCTACTGGGCATGTAAAGAGTATGACGGTATTCCTACCATCAAGGGCACGCTGCCGGACAAGGCTATGGCTGTACTTCGTGACGTGGGGGTATGCGCTGAAACGTTGTGGCCCTATGTGGCTGAACAACAGGCTAGTGAGGGCCAGGGACCTCCTCCAGATGCAGCCGTTCAGGATGCACAGAACCGACGTATCACTGGTTTTAGCGGGCTGACCTTCAAGGATGTGCGCCAGATCAAAGCCGCCCTGGCAGCCGGGAAGGCTGTGTTGCTGGGCCTGCCGATCCATGAACACTGGCTTGGTTCATGGCAGTCCCGAACGCTGGGCAAGGTGCGTCATCCCCTCCCCGGCGAGAATACGAATATGGGTGGCCATGCCATGTGCGCTGTCGGGTATCGCGATGATCCGTCTGCGCCTGGGGGCGGGTACTTTATTGTGCGCAATAGCTGGGGCACAACCTGGGGTAGCGATAACCTTGATGGGGCCGGTCACGCGCATATTCCTTATCGAGTGGTGTTTGACCACAATCTGGCCGCGTTTGTGATTGATGATGTTGTCCGGCCAGCCTCAACAGCACCGGTTGGTAGGAGTAGTACAGCGAATGACCTACAGGCCATCTATGCTGAGGCCCGCGAGATCCAGCAGCGTATCAATACACTGGTTGAACAGTTAGATAACTTGATAGGGCAATAGGCTAATATGGAACCCATGTCACCACTGGAACAACTCCTGGCGCTGCAACGTCAACTGGTTGATATGCAGCGCCAACTGGACAATATGCAGCAGACGTTATCACTGGTGCTGGAGCAGTTAAAGTCAGCACCAGTCTCTGCTCCACATACCCCACCATTGCCAGTTACTCCTGGACGGGCAGACCTATCGGCAAGCCGCATATGCGGGCCACTGTATATTCGCGGAACGAGCGGTAGCGAAACCGAGCAGGTATTGCTAGCCAATGGTATCGATGGCAGCACCGGTCAACTGTTGCTCAAAGTTGCTCTATCTGCCACCAGGGATATGATCCAGGATGATCCTGACAATCCGCTTTCATCCACATCACAGCGTGGGCTGCATCGCGCCAAACAGCACCAGTATCGACAGCATCTCGGCCCGGTGTTTGGGGTAGACGAAGACAACCTGGCCGCGTGCCGCTGGGCAGTAGTAGTCAATGCTGATGATGATGCCCAGGTGATTAAGGCGCTAATGCCGCTGATCCAGCAACGCAGTATGCAGCAGGGCACTACGCTGCCAGATCTAACATTTCACCAGGGCGAGCGCTGTGGCGAATGGCTCGTGCGTTATCTGACCAGCTATCCGCCTGAAGCAACCAGAGAGTGGGCGGAAAAGCGATTGAAAGAATGGCATAGGCTGCCGCCCGTGCTAATCTACCAACCCGGCGAATCCTGTAGCGACTGGCTTGCACGGCATTATGTGGCTCAGGGGCCAGTAGATACGCTCAATAGAGTGCTGCCATTTTATCTCATGCTGGTAGGGCGGCCAGGGCCGATCCATACCGGCGACACAACCTCTATTCCCTTTGACTTCCAGTATGAACTGGATATGTTCTGGGGCGTCGGGCGGCTCTGCTTCACCGACACTACCAACCAGCATATTCTGGATGCCTATACCGCTTACGCCGAACAGGTTGTAGCATGTGAACAGCAAGAGAGCAATCCGCCCTATCAGCCACAGGCACTCTTCTTTGGCACGCTGCATGATACAGACCTGGCAACCCAGCAGAGCATGCAACAGCTCATTCAGCCACTGACTGATGATGCAAACGCGCTTGTCCGGCGCTGGGGGTTCGATCAGCAACTCTTGTTAGCGCGTGACGCGACACGGGCGAATCTGGAACGGGCATTGTGTGGCAAAATCGCCGGTGATCGTCCCACCCTGCTCTTCTCGGCGACGCATGGGGTCGGGTTTCCCCCCGACGATGCACGCCTGCTGATGCACCAGGGTGCTCTGGTGTGTCAGGATTGGACTGGCTTTGGCAATATTACCCGCGAACACTATTTCGCCGGTGAGGATCTGCCAGATCAGACAAACGTACAGGGCCTGATTGCGGTCTGTTTTGCCTGTTTCGGCGCTGGCTGCCCGCAGGAAGATCAGTTTATCTTTACTGAAAACAGAGTGCGACCCCAGATTGCGCCCTATCCACTGGTGGCACAACTACCGCAGCAGTTGTTGCGCCGGGGCGCACTGGCTGTGCTGGGCCATGTCGAGCGGGCCTGGAGTTACTCGTTTAGTAGCCCGACTGTCCCGGCACAGACGCAGTCTTTTGAAGACCTGCTTGGGCGCATTATGGCGGGCAAACGGATGGGATTTGCGACCGACCAGTTCAACCTGCGGCAGGGCGTGCTCTCGTCGCAGGTAGCCGATGCCATCGAACGTACGAAACATGGACGTGTGCTGGACGCCAGCTTTAGCCTGTTATGGATGGCTCGTAACGATGCGCGAAATTATGCTTTGCTGGGCGATCCGGCTGTGCGCCTGCCATGGCACAGCCAGAAATAGTCCGAGGACATGTTTACCACAGAGACATAGAGGTATCACAGGTGTAGGTTTTTTGGACGGATGGTGCTATGATGCCATCCGTAGGGACAGGCTTCTGCCTGTCCGTGCAGACGTTTTCCGCATTAGAACACCCTGCGGACGCGCAGAAGCGCGTCCCTACGAAAAAAACCTACCCGTGAAAGCAAGGAATGCCGGGAATTGCCCAGGAATGATATACTACTTTCTATTTTCCACTCTGAAACAAGGGGGACTGGATGGATATCCACGATATACAATCGGAACATACACCTGCACCTGAGCCTGCCCGGTCAAACCCATGGCTGGCTAAACCAGTGATCATCTTTGTGCTAGGCTTGCTGATGGGTGGTTTGCTTGGCTATATCGCCGGAACGGTGGTTCAGGGCCAGTTACTGGCAGACGTTGCCCCGCCCATGGCACCACCGCGTAGCGGCTCGAATGAGGGAGGTAGCGGTGGCACGGCCAGTATTCAAGCAACCCTTATGAGTGCCGTGGTTGAACAGACGCGCCATTTCAAGGGTGATCCCAATGCACCAGTAACAATTATTGAGTTTAGCGACTTCAAGTGTGGCTTTTGTGGGCGCTTTGCCAGTGACACATTGCATCAGCTTGAAGCTGAGTATATTGATACAGGTCGTGTGCGCTTTGGCTTTCAGAGTGTAGCCTATCTCAGTCCTGAATCGCTACTGTCAGCCGAGGCCAGCGAGTGTGCAGCCGAACAGGGGGCATTCTGGGAATATCACGACCTGCTGTTTGCTAATCTGAATAGTGGCAATGCTTCGTTTAACGACGAAAATCTGACGCGCTACGCACAAGACCTCAATCTGGATGTCGACACCTTTACTGCCTGTATCGAGTCGGATAAGTTTCTGCCGCTGGTGCGGGATCAGAGCGAGACGGCCCAGTCACTGGGTGTGTCGGGAACGCCGACATTTCTGATTAATGGGCAACCTGTGCGAGGTGCCCAGCCGTTCGAGGTATTTCAGCAGGTGATTGAAGCAGAACAGGCGGCCTTTGAGCAATAAGACACTTCTACTTTTCTGCCTGAGCTGGCAGCAGAACGCGAAAGGTTGTGCCCTTACCAGGTGTACTGGTTACGCTAATCTGGCCACCATGGGCTTCAACCAGGCGCTGAACAATCGCCAGACCCAGGCCGCTACCACCGGTTTCACGTGCCCGCGCACGATCGGTACGATAAAAGCGATCAAAGATGTGTGACAGGTTTTCTGCTGCTATGCCCGGGCCGGTATCGGCGATGTCGAGGGCTACCGCCGGGCCATTTGTACCTGGCATCTCTGTGGAGATAGCCTGGAGGACAATATGGCCACCCTGGGGAGTATAGCGTACCGCATTTTCTAATAAATTGCCCAGCACCTGGGCAATGCGCTGCGGATCGGCCATAATATCAGGTAGATTGCCATTCTGACGGATATGCAGATCGACGCCCTGCTGGCGGGCGCGGGGCGCGGCGGCAGTGGCTGCGGTTTCCAACACCTGATGCACCTCCAGACGCTCGACGGCGAGAGACAATTGCCCCGCATCGGCCAGTGACAGCAAACGCAGATCTTCAACCAGTCTGGTCAGCAGCGTCACTTCTTCACGCAGTGAGGCAAATAGCTCAGGCGTCGGTGCTTCAACACCATCTTCCAGTCCCTCAACCTGCAATCGCAGCACACTGAGCGGCGTACGTAACTCGTGGGCCACATCGGCTACAAATTGGCGCCGCAGAACTTCCTGGTGTGCCAGTTCGTCGGCCATCATATTGAAGGAACGTGACAGATCGGCCAGTTCAACCTCGTCCGGCATATCCAGCGGTTCATGCCGTTCACCCGCAGCCAGACGGTGTGCAGCACGCGTCAGTGAGCGCAGCGGACGTGTCACGCGTCGGGCGATCAGCACTGCTACCAGCACAGCAACACTCACGCCTACCCCACTGCCGATAAGCACCATACGTGTAATGCTGCGCACAAATCCCTCGCCAGCTTCGGTTGCATCTTCCAGTACTGCGATAACACCGACAGTTTGCTCGTCCATCTGGATGGGTATGCCCAGGCGTGTGTGACGAGGCAGGGCACGCCGACCTTCCAGGATACCCGCGCTGTCAAAGAGAATGCGCCGATTAGTATCTACCAGCACCACGCGACGCGTATCTAGAAACGGTCGCCCGGTGAGTGTCCGATCCATAAACTGGCCAACATTGTCCCAACTGCCCCTGCGCTGATAGTATTGCGTCAGTACAACACGCAGTCCCTCGCGTGCCACCCTGTTTTGCTGGTACACCATATCTTCATAAGAGCGCACAATCAGGCCGCTGGCCAGCAGTGCCACCAGAAATACGGCCAGTAGCGCTACCAGCGCGTGGGTCAGAGCTAAACGCCGCCGTAGTGTTTTCATTTTCATGGGTTAGACATGGTTTGTGGGTATTTTACACTCTGGCTGACATACACGATGGCTTTCTGGTAGACAATACGCCCTCTCCCCCTGCCCCTCTCCTCTCACGGGTAGGTTTTTTCCGTAGGGACGCGCTTCTGCGCGTCCGCATGGCGTCCTGATGCGAAAAACCTCCGCACGGACAGGCAGACGCCTGTCCCTACGGATGGCGTTACGATGCGATCCGGCCAAAAAAACCACCCCTGCGAGCTGCCCCCCTCTCCCTGAGGGAGAGCCGACGCCCCCGCCCCGTGCAGGGGCGGGGCCGGGGGGTGGGGTGACTCACGCGACCAATCCATCTGTGATATGTACAGGACAATTGGTCAATCTGAAACCTTGTCTTAAGGGTTATTAAGCTATTGCCTATCATCGACAAACTTATACCCAACCCCAAACACGGTCAGGATCGACCGTGGTTGTGTCGGGTCAGGTTCGATCTTGCGGCGTAGATTCTTGATATGCGCATCGATAGTACGTTCATAGCCCTCGTAGGCATCGCCCTGAGCGGCATCAAGTAATTGGGCGCGCGTCAGGGGGCGACCTATGTTACGCATCAAGGCCGCTAGTAGAGCAAACTCGGTGGGCGTCAGATCCACCGCCTGTCCGTCAACCTCAACACTGCGCCGGTCTATATCCAGCGTTACCGAATCACTGCGCAACAGTGTGGCAGGATTCAGCGATCCACTCGTGCGCCGCAGCACGGCGCGGGCGCGGGCAACAACCTCGCGGGGACTAAAAGGCTTGGTGATATAATCATCAGCCCCCAGCTCTAACCCGATCAGCATATCCATTTCTTCGACACGGGCCGTTAGCATGATAATCGGCACAGCCAGGTCGTGCCGAATACGGCGACAGACTTCCAGTCCATCAATTTCGGGCAACATCAGATCGAGCAACACCAGATCCGGTTTGTCACGATACACCGACTCCAGGGCTGCGCGTCCATCATAGGCTGTCACCGTTTCAAAGCCAGCCCGGCGAAAGTAGCCAGCCAGCCCCTGGGCAATTTTACGCTCGTCATCGACAATCAGTATACGCTGGCTCATAGATGTTCGTCCTGGCGATAGGTTGTCTCTGATATTCTGGATGCTATTGTAGCAGACGAGCGTAACCACGAGGATAGCGCAGGCATCCCTCTGCTTGCACTGGTTATAACGGAAAGATGTGAAGACGGTATGAAGAGACTATAGAAACAGCGTGAAGGCTCTAGTAAGCCTGTTACAAACATCCCACAAAATATGTAGCGCCTGTACAACGATTGATTGACGCATTCTGGTGACATATCGCGTATGATTCTAGTAGTGCAACTTTTCATTTCACCAGGACGTACCATGGGGTGAAAAGAGCTTGAACGGAGATGTTCATAACAGGAGTTACGCGGTCGTCGAGCTTCTGGACGGATATCGCCTCTTGTTCGACAAGCTCACAGCAGGCGGCAGGCGGCAGGGTGGAAGAAGTACCTTTTTTTAAATTTTACCGCAGGTAAAATTTAAAAAAAAAGAAGAATAGAACATTCAAATAGCTGTAACGAAAGGAATAAACCATGGATCGCTTAGTACGTTCGCGTCGCGACAAAATGTTAGCTGGTGTGTGTGGAGGGTTGGCTAACTACTTTAATATCGATAGCGCTATCATCCGCCTGATCTTTGTTGTCGCTGTCTTGAGCGGTGTAAGCCCGCTGGTTTACGTGGTTCTGTGGATCGTTATGCCCGAAGAGGCCCCCCAGCACCAGGGCGTAAACATGCCAGCCCAACTGCCGACACAATCCACCCAACCTCATCAAGACCCGACCGGCGAGTGGCAGTTTGATCCCTATACGGGCGAGCAGATTCGCAAGTAAGCCTGGCCTCAATCACAGCGAGTAACCGGGTGCCGCAAAGCGATTGCGGCACCCGGTTTTTTGGATCTGATAGCTGCATAGCCTGCTACGAGTGCTTGAACCACAAAGCACATGAAGAGTACGAAGATAGTACATATATGCGCATTCTATCACGCTGCGTCGTTTTCGCATCTTTGTGGTGAGACAGACGCGACAGGAGATCCAGGTGTGCCCTGGAAAACTGGCAGACTAACCGCGCCTGTGCTACAATCCTACCTATTATCAGGTGAAGTTGAGGAGTGCCTGCCTATGTCTACGCGCATAACCGTTGTTGCCACAGATGAAGCGATGCGGGATCGTCTTGCAGCACTGGTTCCCTCGGATGAGTTCGCTATTGTAACCTGCTCTCCCAACGAACTTCCCGCTGACCTGCCACAGCTATTTATAATCGCCCTGCCTGGCCTGGAAACACCCGAAGAGGCTTGTATCGAACAGGTGCGTGCCAACGATGCCACAGCCGATATCCCGATTGTGATTGTCAGTGCCCTACCTATGATTCAGCTTCAGTCTGTGCCATACGCCAGCGATTGGACGATTGCGATTGTCGAAGAGCCGGTTGATCCGGCTGTTTTGAGCGATACAATGGGTTTTTTGCTTAATTCTCAGTAACAGGAAGAAAGGATACGCACGTATCAATGTTAAGTCAACCATTACACACTGCCCTGAACGACCAGATCAAGCACGAAATGAACTCGGCCTACCTCTATCTGTCAATGTCGGCCTACTTCGAGACGCAAAATTTCTCTGGTTTTGCGCACTGGATGCACGTCCAGTACGAGGAAGAGATGTCGCATGCCATGAAGTTTTTCGAATTTATTAATGACCGTGGCGGGCGTGTTTACTTGCAAGCCCTGGATCAACCCCAGGCCGAATTTGGTTCCCCGCTGGAGGTGTTCGAGGAGGCCCTGGCAAACGAGAAAGAGGTCACGGCTACGATCAATCGGCTCTACGACCTGGCAATCAAAGAGAACGATTATCCGACCCAGGTGTTGTTGCAGTGGTTTGTGATGGAACAGGTTGAGGAAGAGAAGAGTGCTGGCGAGATTGTGGAACTCTTGAAGCTGAGCGGTGGTCAGGGGGCGGCTCTGATTATGCTGGATCGTCAGCTTGCTGCACGCCGACACGAGTAGTCTTGCATAAGACAAGGAACATGCGCCCGAAAAAAAGATGAATCGCATCAGGACGTCATATGGCCCCTCTCCCCTGGGTAATTCCCCAGTGGGGGTAGGGGCGAATAATTATTCGCCCCTACGGAGGCGCAACGGGCTGTCCACAGAGAATTACCCAGTGGTATCTCACAGGGGTAGGTTTTTTGGCCCGACCGCATTCCAATGGGATCGGTAGGGGCAACCCACCGTGGTTGCCCCGGACAGCGTTTTCGGCATCAGGACGGCCTAGGGCAAGCACAGGGGCCTGCCCCTACGGAAAAAACCTACCCCTGCAAGGCGGGGGCCAAGGGGTCTCTCACGGGTAGGTTTTTTCCGTAGGGACGCGCTTCTGCGCGTCCACATGGCGTCCTGATGCGGAACACGTCCCCACGGACAGGCTTCTGCCTGTCCCTACGGATGGCGTTGGAATGCCATCCATCGAAAAACCTACCCCTGTGAGGGGGTGGGGTGATTCACGTCACCAATCTGTCTGTGATATGTACAGTACAAGTGGTCATCCTGAAACCATGCCTAACGTGAAAATAGCCGATGGACGATTGACCGGCGGCATCCGAACGATGGGTCGGGGCGACCGGCCGGTCGCCCCTACACGCCCATTTTTATGCCAACCGTGTGCGGCGCAGCCGCATAGCGAACTGATGTCAACTGATGTCTGAAACTACCGGGGCACTTCTACCCGTGCCAGGATACGCCCCATAACAGTATCGGCCGTCAGGCCTTCGATTTCGGCTTCGGGCTTGAGGATAATGCGATGCCGGTAAACCGGGCGCACCAGAAACTTGACATCATCCGGGCTGACATAGCTGCGTCCCTGGATAGCGGCAAAGGCCTTGCTGGTGAGCAACAGCGCGATACTGGCACGCATCGAACCGCCTAGCACCAGATCCAGGCTTTTGCGGCTCTCTTGCACAATATCGGTAATATACTTCATAATGCCCTCGTCTACCTCTATCGCGCTAATTTCGCTGCGACATTCGGCCAGGGTATCGGGGGTGACAACGGGCTGTAACTGGGCACGATCCAGATTGCGTGCGTCAAACCCACGGTGATAGCGCCGCAGTACTTCTATCTCAACATCCTGGGGCGCATAATCGATTAGCACCTTGAATAGAAAACGATCCAGTTGCGCTTCAGGCAGCGGATAGGTGCCCTCATATTCGACCGGATTCTGAGTTGCCAGCACAAAGAACGGGTCAGGCAAAACCATACGCTGCCCCTCGATCGTTACCTGGCGTTCCTCCATCGCTTCTAACAGGGCACTCTGGGTTTTCGCCGGTGCTCGATTGATTTCGTCGCCCAGTAATACCTGGGTGAAGATCGGCCCCTTGCGCAGGCGAAACTGACCGGACCCCATCTCGTACACCTGCGTGCCAACGACATCGGATGGCATCAAGTCAGGTGTAAACTGGACACGCTTGAAATCGGCCTGAACCAGTTGGGCCAGCGTCTTGGCCATCAGCGTCTTGGCCGTACCAGGCACGCCCTCTAGCAACACATGCCCACCAGTTAGCAAGGCGACCAGGATCAACGTAAACGGCTCTTCCTGGCCCACCAGCACTTTGCCAGCCTCTTTACGAATGGCTTCCGCTACCTGCTGCACGGTCATAATTGGATTATTGCCTTTCCATCAGAATTGTTAGCACGCGCCCCAGATTATCCGGGATGACCAGGAACTGGTTGCGTACTAATGCAACCAGGTCGGTTGACCCGGATCGTGGCACAGTTTGCAGAACATACTGTACAATCAACAACAGGTTCCAGAGTACAAACATCCCGCCACAGGTTGTAACCACCCATCTGGGCCATCGCTGCAAGCGAAACAGCAGGGCGGCCAGTCCTAACATATACAGGGGGATCATATTAGCAAAAAAGCGTTGACTAAACGCCGTACCGCCATGCCAGATACCTAACGACCCGATAATATACAACTGCAGACCAAAGAGCATGATCAGAAACAGGGTCAGCCGCCGGTCGATAGGATACAACCAGATTAACCCCACCAGCGCCAACGCCGTGACCGGCGTCCAGATAAATAACCCCCGATTAGAAGAAAACAGCACTGCCAGCAGATGGGGCGCACGCCAATCCATGGCATTCGCCGACACAACGGCATAGGTGTTGACCAGCCAGTCGCCATACACAATACGCCAGAATACCATCAGCGGACATAGCAGCAGCACAAAGCCAGCAGTTATACCTATGCCCTGAGCAACGATCAACCAGGCTGCCCGCCGATTGCGCAACCGTAGTGCCATAAACAGATCCCAGCCAGCCAGGATCATTGGTGCAGCCAGCAGGAGTCCATTCTGAGTACGCACCCATGTTGCCAGGCCAATGGCACTACCGACCAGGATAGCCCGCCAGATTGTCTTATGCCGTTCCCAGCGCCACCAGGCATAGATGATCAGAGTAACGGCAAATGCATCATTCGCATGCGACATCAACGGATGGACAAAAGTATAGAAGATCAAGGGTGTCGCAAACCAGGCCGTCACTGCGGCCAGGGTTGCGCCAAAAACTGAGAAATAATTCCGTGTTAGACGATACGAGATAAGAACTGCCGCCAGACCATACAGAGTCGAACTCAGCGCCGCAGCGGCCTGATACGGCAGTGCATAACCGTCTACCGCAACAGCCAGGCCAGCCCAGCGTGCCATGCCAGACAGAAGATGCACCAGCGTGAACAGCGGCAACCAGAGCAAAGCAGAACCGGCTGGCCATGGATTATGCTGATACCCTGAGGCAGTACGTAGCGATCGTAGCGAGAAGTCGCTGGCAAATGTAGGAACCGTGGCTGCAAAATAGGCAAATTCATTGGTGACATCAAAGTCGTGGTCGATCACAGCCGTGCGCAACCAGGAATAATAGCCTATCGGATCAACTCCAGCGACAAAAGGGCGGAACAGAACAGGAAAAACCAGCACATAGCAGCACAGCAAAACAAGCACACCCTGATCAAACTTTTGCAACCGGGTAGATACTCTGAGCCAGCCTGTAGCCAAAAGAGACATCATTCCATTTTATTGTCGTTTGCAATGACCTGGAAGCTGCTCTGCTCAATCCGCTCGATCAGATCCATGCCCCACCAGGCATGCAAATTGCGCTGGTAGAGCAAGGTCATCCAGATCGGCATCGGTGGCAGGGCCACAATCAAACCGAGCAGCCAGGCACTCGCACTGACGCCCTGAAACACACGCGACTCGGCCCCCAGGGTAAACCAGAGTGGCAGGGGCAGCAGTACCCCGATGGCAACGGTGACAGAAATAGTTACCGCGCCAAAAATTGCACTAGACAGCATAAAAGCCAGCAGATTGCGCCCTAGCCGGTGCGTAATCAGATCAATACTCCGCTGCACTGCATCGCCAAAAGTCAGTTTTTCATGTACAAACGGCTGCAAGCCATACACCAGCGTGCTATAGGCTGCACCGCCCAACACCATGCTTACACCATAGAGCAGCACAAAAACCAGCACAAACAGGATACCAATAAAACCCACCAGCGCCATGCCAAAGCTCCCCACATCTGATACCACAGCAACCAGACCAGCAAACAGAGCCATGGCAAAAAAGTAGAAGGCACAAAAGCAGAACGAACTGACCGACGAGGCAAGCATATTGGCAACCAGATACAGAATGCTGCCATAACAGCCCATACCAGCGGCGCACCATGGCGGTATAGCCAGAGCTTCACGTATGCGCACACTGCGTTCTTGTTGAACAATAGTTGTGGCGCGGCTCAGACCGCCGATCAGATAAATACCCAGCGGAATTGCCAGCAGCAGCCAGCCCAGTATCAGCAGAATTGTCCACTCGGTTCCCCACGAACGCGCTACCACCACAGACAACCCGACGCCAACCGCAATCGGCACAACCCAGAGAGCAGCAATCAGCACAAAGCTCACAAAGCCACGGCGATAGAGCAGCATGCCTTCGTCGAGGATATCGAGAAGGGGTTGGAAGGCGGCAGTCAGGTTCTCGTTAATGGATTTCATAGGCTACTATTATGCTCGTCGCCCGATATCTACTGCGTCTGCGTCAGCAATCGCACGCACCAGATCGGCCTCGCTGATCTGATGGGCACGCAGACGTTGCAGCAGGGTGGTCAGATCATTCTGGGGAATATTGGCATACCGCGATAATTCAGCCACAAAGGCGGTATCGTCCAGGTTAGGATTTATACCATAAGGACGGGCCAGACGGCGCTTGAACATCTTATAGTAGTGCTGCAAAATAAAACTACGTTTGCCCCCACGCTGAAACAGGTCAGCCATACTCTTGACATATTCGGCACTACTACGTAGCGCCACCTCTTCACGCAACGGCACTGGCCGACCAAAACGCCGCCCGGTGAGGATCAAATAGGCCACCAGCACAATCAGCGCATAGATCGCTGCCCATCCCCAGGGACTATCCAGCAGAGCAGTGCGTAAAGAAGGGGGCGTAAAAAAGCCATGATGATACTCATCGAACAGAATACGCCCGCCCTGAGGCACCCGGCGGAGCAGGTTGAGCATAAGAGCGGCATTGCGTTCATCACGCAGCCCTGCGTTGGTAAAGGGAAAGAGCGCCGAACTAAGATAAATATAGCCGCGCCCCTGGCGTATGCCAATCAACACCGGGTCAGCATCAAAGCCCAGCAGGTAGGCAACGTCATCGCGAGGAGAAGCCACAATCTGGTCAGTACGGGCCAGCACTTCCTGCAGCGGGGGGGTGTTGAATACCGGTTGCAAGACCGGTGCAACCTCAATGGCTGCATCGAGCAAGCCACCGGCAGTTTCACCCGTATAGCCATCGATATCGACCTGCAGCTCGTTGAGCAGCGCATTGGGGGCCGAGAATGGGCGATCCTCTACCAGAACCAGCGTGCCACCCTGATTGACCCAGTCGAGCACCAGCGCTGCCTCGGTGCGGTTAATGCCTACCGATGGATTCAAAATAAACAGAGCATCAGTCTGCTCATCGATAGCGAAATCTGTATACTGAAGCTGACTGGCATCATAGCCCAGCAAGCGTGTCCAGCGCAGCAGGGCCATCGCTCCGGCTGCCTCACTCGAGTGGGTAGTTGGCGTCTCACTGAGCGAGTCATCCTGAGAGCGGCCTGGCCCCAGCACAGTAAAGACAACCAGGATCAGAAAGAGCGCCAGCAGGATAATCAAGTCGCGACGTTGTTTCATCAGGGGTTATGTGTCAGGTTGAACTGAAAACAGGAATAGATCGATATTGTTTGCATTATAAAGCGCAACGTGATGAAGTGCAATGCGAATTGAAACTATTCACACGTGGGGGAAGCGATTCACCACAGAGGAACAGAGACACAGAGACATCATAGGACTACATTCAACCCACATGATCCTGCTGCATGCGCTTGACTCATCATCTATCGTGTGGTACATTTGTTCTGTAAAAATGTTGACGGTAGCTGGTGCTAGGTACGCGGGCGAGACGCCCGCATGGTGCGGGGTGGGCGGGACACCCACGTACGCAGGTTAACCCACCGCTTTCTCGCGTTAACAAAAAATTGTTTTCGGTTTGTTTTGGCGGCTTTGCCGCCAAAACAAACCGAAAACAATATGATCTTGGCGGGGCGTAGCCCCGCCCATACCCATTGAGGGCGGTGATCTGCCCTCTCTACTGCACCACCGGCGAGGATTTGCGTATTGTTCGCCCGGATGCGGTTGGCACGGCAGCAGGCCGAGCAGCGAGCAGCAAAACTGGCGGCGAAACTGCGTGAACTGGGCATTGACCTGCAAGAATCGGGGGAGGCTTTATGCAGTATGGCAGATCAAAAGACGGCACAACTATTGCGTTCGAGCGTTCCGGTGCGGGATCGCCGATTATTCTGGTGGGCGGGGCGCTGAGCGAACGGTCGGCAGGTGCGCCCCTGGCTGCCCTGCTGACAGCGTATGCCACCGTGTTCACTTATGATCGGCGCGGGCGCGGTGACAGCGGGGACACGCCCCCTTATGCGGTCGAACGCGAGATTGAGGATATCGCGGCACTGATCCAGGCAGCCGGAGGATCGGCCATGGTGTTCGGCATATCCTCCGGTGCGATTCTGGCCCTTGAGGCTGCGGCGCTTGGTTTATCTATCACCAGGCTGGTGCTGTACGAGCCGCCGTTTATGGTTGATGACAGTCGTGCTCGCTTACCGGAAAATTTCACGACCCAGCTTACCATGTTGATCTCATCAGATCAGCGCGGCGACGCGGTCGAGCGCTTCTTGACGCAGGCAGTCGAAATGCCTGCCGAGGTGGTTAGCCAGATGCGCCATGCGCCAATGTGGCCAGCGATTGAGCGGCTGGCCCCCACACTTATCTATGACGTTACTATCGTGGGAGATGGCAGGTTGCCAACCGAGCGGCTCGCCGCTGTGACAATACCTACGCTTGTAATCGCCGGAGAGAAGAGTCCCGCCTGGGCACGCAATGCGGTGCAAGCACTCGCCGAAGCTCTGCCTGGGGGACAGCACCGCACCCTGGCAGGTCAGACTCATAATGTTGCCCCGGAAGCCCTGGCCCCGGTGGTGATAGAGTTCTGCAAAGAGGATCAAGGCTAATATCTTTTTACAGGGGTAGGCTTTTGGGATGGATCGCATCTCCATGAGATCGGTAGGGACAGGCAGAAGTCTGTCCATGTAGACATTTCCGATATCAAGACGCCCTGTGGACGCGCAGAAGCGCGTCCCTACCGGAAAAACCGACCTGCCGCAGGCGAAACAGGTCTTGTGCCCGATCAAACGCCCGGTTTGCAGACCACCGCGTACCTCATATTATTTGGCAGGCAATGCACTTAACACATCATCCCACAAAACCACCTGATTTTTACCACCACGCTTGGCCCTGTAAAGCGCCTGATCAGCCTGATCAATCAGCCGATCCAGGTCAAGCTTTCCGGTTCCCGGATAGGTAGCCAGACCAATACTGGCAGTGATGTGAAGAACACCATATTCAGTGACAATATCCGCCTGCGCCAGATCCTGGCACAGACGCCGCGCCATCTGCCAGGCCCCTTCGGCGGGCGTTTCTGCCATCAGCACAATGATTTCTTCGCCACCGTACCGTGCAATTGTATCAGCCGCACGCAGGCTTGTGCGACACTGATCCGCAATGGTACGCAGCACCTGATCGCCAATGAGATGACCATACGTATCGTTAATTTGCTTGAAATTGTCAATATCCAGCAGCATGATCGACAATGGCCGGGCATAACGCACGGCCTGGGCAGCCGTCTGAGTAGCCATGCTAAAGAAGTGGTAACGATTATACAGATCCGTCAGCGAATCGGTGATTGCCAGATGCTGTACTTCGGTAAACAGACGTGCATTTTGAATAGCAATAGTAGCCTGTTGCGCAAACAGGCTCAGCAGATTGACATCGCCCTGATCAAAACTGCGCCGGCTGCCGTCATGGGCTACACCGATGACACCGATCAGATGTTCCCCGACCATCATGGGCATCACCAGCAATCCTATGGTCAGATGACTATACTCTGGCATACTACCCGCCCAGGCCTGATAATCATTAATGATCAGCGGCTGGTGTGTCAGGGCCACATGCCCCATCGCGCCCTCACCAGGCGACTGTCGATCGCTCGCTCGCTCGATATTAAAATTGTAGCGTGCCAGAATATGTAAATCATTGTTGGCTTCATCATACAGGGCCAGTTCGCCACATGTGCCATCGAGTAAGCGCGTGGCCCGTTCTAGCACAGCCTCAAGCAGGCGCGGCAGTTCCAGTTCAATCGAGATCTCGGTCATAGTTAGGCGCAGGGCTTCCAGTTGTTGAACATACCGGTTGAGCGCAGCCTCTGCCTGCTTGCGCCGTGTGATGTCGGTAAATGTCTGCACAAATCCCCCCTCCACAAACGGAGAGTGATGCACTTCGATAAAACGACCATCGGGTTCAGCAATTTCAATCGAACAGATCGTGCTACACGGCGCAGACTGCATAGCCGATTCAAGCAGGCGTGGGCCGGGACTGCCCTGCTCGGCCCAGAAACGCAGAAAGGCCACATAGTCGGGCAGGGGCGTAAAAAATGCCTCTGTCAGGCCAAACAACGCGACAAAACGCTGATTGTAGGTTACTAAATGCTGCTGCGCATCAACCATAATGATGCCCTGATCCATATTCTGCAGTGTGGCTTCTAGCCAGGTGGTCTTCTCGGATAGTTCCGAGGTACGGGCGGCGACCATCTCTTCCAGATAGAGACGATGGCGATCGAGTTCCTGCTCGGCCTGCTTATGCGCAGTGATATCGCGGATGATGCCGTGATATTCCTGCACAGTACCATGCGCGTCCGGGCGGGCAATGGCCGTCATCAGGCAATGCCGCTCTGATCCGTCTTTGTGGCGAAATGTGGCTTCAAAGTCACGCACCATGCCATGCTGCTCTAACAAGTGCCGAAACTGCATACGCCGGTCAACATCGGTATACATATCCTGGGCACGCATGCCGCGCAGTTCTGCCCGGCTGTAGCCAAACAACTCTTCACATGATGGACTGATATCTATAATTGCACCGGAAGGGGTAGTGATAAAAATGGTATCACGCGATCCTTCAAACAACGTACGGTATTTGTCCTCGCTGCTTTGCACATCGGCATACAGCCGCGCATTCTCGATCGAGATGGCCGCCTGTGACGCAATAATCTGTAGCACCGTCAGATGATCGGACGTGAAAGCTCCGGCCACCTGGCGGTTTTCCAGATAGAGGATACCTGTGATGTTGCCTTGATGAATCAGCGGCAGGCACACCAGCGAACGGGGTTGATCCGCGGCAATATACGGGTCAGTGGCAAATTGTGACTGACTGGCCGCATCGTCCAGCACCAGGCTTTCCTGAGTGTGGCACACATAATTAATCACGGCCATTGGCAAGACGGTTTCAGGCAGCGGAATGGCCGGATCAAGTGCCACATCGGTTTGCTCGACGGAGATCGCGGCTTTGATCACCCATGTGTCGGTCTGGGGAAGCAGCAGAACACCACGCTGGGCACCCGCATTTTCGATCACAATCTGCATCAAGCGCGTAAGCAATTGCTTCAGCGCCAGTTCGCTCGAGAGCGCCTGGGCCGCCTTGACCACACTCAAGACATCCAGAGCGGTAGAGAGCGACGCAGTTTCTGCGCGGATAGGAGTACGCCTGATACTACCAGGAGCCGCGCTGTCAAGGGTCTGCAACCAGGGGAACTGCTGATCCAGAAGATCTACTTTGGCCCGAGCACCCCAGCGCAGATAGGCATAGCGTGCATCGCGCAGATAGATGTGGGCCAACCGGGTACGTTCATGCTGCAGATAGAAGCGGGCCGCCAGTTCACAGGCCAGTGCTTCCTCATTCACATAGCCATGCTGCTGCGCCAGGTCAATGGCCTGATCGTACAAGTCGCCAGCTTCCCAGGCAAGGCCGGTCACCCGCGCACGTTCCGCTGCGACTAAGAGAAACTTATGCCGATAGTTCATCGGGGCATGCGTGGCCCAGTGCTGCATCTTCTGCTGACTGGCGTCCACACTGTCCAGGATGTGAGCCTGTTCGGCTGGCGTGGCATCTGCATAGACAGCCAGACGTGCCAGTGCGGCATAGAAGTGATAGAGCGGAACAAGGATCAGGCTGGTCACCGCATCTAGCAACCCTTCGGCCTGCGCAGCCTGTGCATAGGCCAGCGTATAATCGCCAGACAAATAGCCCAGCATAAGCTTGTTGAGGGCAACCACATACAGTGCCGTAGCATCATTCGCTTCCTGATGCGTTGCTACCATTGTTGTCTCATCATACACGTCGCCACACAGGCAGCAGAGATCATCGGCATGCCCCAGCAGATTAAGCACCGCCTGATGATAGATGCGCAAGTATGTGTATGCAGCCCCCTGTTTCAGTTGCGCAATATGGCCAGCATAAGCGGTCATTTCCTGTTCAACGCTGGCAAGCGGGCGGCCAATAAAATAGCTCGAATAACAATAGATATGGATCGCCAGCGCCGCAAATTCCAGGTCGCCTGTCTCAAGACCAATCAGATAGGCATCTTGCAGCGGTTCCAGCGTCGCCTGAATATGTTCTTTCCAGTGACGAATATGTGCATTCAGACAGAAGAACGTCCTGGGCTGCGGTTCACGGGCATGCATGCGTTCCAGCAAAGTACGTGCCAGGTGACCAAACCGATACCCCCGGTCGATATCACCCACAACGCCACACAAGATGAGACCATAGAGCACATACGAAAAGGCTGATTCAGGCGCATTGCCATACCGGAACGACAGACTGACCTGCTTCAGTACAATCAATGGCATCAACGCCGGGGCAGCATTATACGCCGAGGTAATAGCGCGGTTCAAGATCCGCACCGCCGCCAGACTATCAGGGTCGCGCATGGCTGGTAGGTCGATCAGCGTCTCAATCGGGGTATCAGCCAGCAATGCGGATGTCTCGGCCAGAGCATGCCCAATATCATCTGGTTGCGGATCGGGCGGAAAACGGATGCCTAACAACTCCAGCACCTCAAGTGCGATATGCAGCGATTCCAGCAACTGATTGCGTGCGCGGGCCGCCTTCATTTGCGTCTCATAGATGCGCACTGTATCCAGCAGCGTACGCGCACGGCGCAACACCACCGTTGCCAGAGACTGCATCCAGGCATAATCTCCACTGAGATACGCCACTTCGGCGGCTGTCACATACAGTTGCAGCGCCAGATCATACTGGCGCTGCCAGAGATCATCATCAGCTATCTGCAAGCCGACCTGTGCATAGCCAGATGCCGTATCATACGCTGCTGCGGCACGGGCACACTGGCTGGCCAGTACATTGAGCGCAACCAGGTCATCACGTTCGGCCAGGCTGGTGATTAGCGCCTGGCCATGGTTAAGATGGTAAACCAGGTCGAAGATCCGTTCCTCACGCTGCTCAAGGGGCGTATTGTGCAACAGCAGCCTGCCGATGCGCCAGTGAACAATCTGACGATCAGCCTGAGGAATAAGATTATATGCCGCCTGCTGAATACGATCGTGGGCAAAAGCATAGCGAACATCAATCGTCTCATTCAGGCCAGCTACCTCTTGCGTAGCAAGCTTATACGCATCACTGACCGGCACAATCAGGCCTTCATGCAGAGCGGCTTCCAGCGAACGGGCCACCTCAGCCGCTAGTTGTTCCGATACAATTGCCAGAGTGGTCAGATCAAATTGATTGCCAATGCATGCAGCCAGCTTCAAGCTATCGTATGTACGTATATTGAGGCGCTGAACCGCTTTTGTCATAAACTCGACGACATTGTCGGTCATCTGGCGCTGGCTGATCTGCTCTAGATCGCACTGCCATACCCAGTGGGCCTGGTCAAACCACAGCAATGCGTCTCTGTACAATGATTGCAGAAACACACCCAGAAAGAAAGGATTCCCGTTGGTCTTGCGCACCACCAGCTCGGCCAATGCGTCACTCTGCCCGGCGGGGCAATTGAGTGCGTCATTGAGCATATCTGTGATAGTTGGCACATCCAGTGGCTCAAGCAGTAAATCTTGTACCTCCACGCCAGATCTGGCAACCGCACGTGCCATCAGCCGCAGCGGATGCATAACGGCAACCTCGTTATCACGGTAGGCCGCCACCAGGAACAAATGCTGGCTGCTGGCTGCCGACAGCAGATTTTCTACCAGTTTGAGCGAGGCGCTATCTGCCCACTGCATATCATCAAGAAACAGCACCAGCGGATGATCCAGGCGCGTAAATACCTGAATAAACTGCTGGAAAACGAGATGAAAGCGGTTTTGCGCTGCGGCCGGATCAAGATCAGGAACAGGCAGTTGTGGCCCGATCACATGCTCGATTTCAGGAATAACGTCAATAATTACCCGACCATTTGCCCCAACCGCAGCCAGCAAGCGCTCGCGCCAGGTAGCCAGTTCATCAGTGCTGGACGCCAGCAGATAACGGGCTAACGAGCGAAAGGCCTGGATCAGAGCGGCATACGGGCGGTTACGCTGCAGCTGGTCGAACTTGCCAGCAATAAACGTACCGCGTTGCCGTGTAATCGGTATATAGATCTCCTGTACCAGGGCGGTTTTGCCAATACCAGCCGCCCCGGACACCAGCATCAGTTCACTGGCCCCCCGACTAACCCGTTCAAATGCTGCCAGCAGCATCTCGATTTCCCACGCACGGCCATATAGTTTCTGCGGCAGCTGAAATCGGTCAGATTGATCAAACGTACCTGGCACAAAACGCAGGGCTTGCGTCGGATCACCGGGCGTACTATCGTGAAGATAGCCAACCGGTAGGGGCGAAAAATCTTTCGCCCCTACGTTCCTCTTTGCATCCCGGCGCTGTGCATCCCCGGCGAATGCAGGGCTATCGTGTACCAACGCCTGGATCAGCTCAAGATCGGCCTTCAGCCCATAGGCAGACTGGTAGCGATCATCGGCATTGCGTGCCATCAGCTTCATAATCACAGCGGACAACTCTGGTGGAATGTCAGCCCGCAGATAATCCGGTGAGATGGGCTGGCGAGCAATATGGCTGTGGATCAGTTCCAGCGTATCTTCGGATTGAAACGGCATCTGACCAGTCAGCAATTCATAAAAAGTAACACCAAGCGAATAGAAATCCGTCCGATAATCGATCGCCCGATTCATGCGCCCGGTTTGTTCCGGTGACATATACGCCAGCGTGCCCTCCAGGCTACGCGGGTTGCGAAAGGTTGCCATTTCACGCGATAAGACGCTGGCAATGCCAAAGTCGATCAACTTGACCTGACCAGTTGCCGGATTATAGACAATATTCGCCGGATTGATATCTTTATGGATGACATAGCGTTGATGCATCTGGCCAAGAATATCGGTGAGCGTCATAGCCAGATGCAAAAACTCGTTCAGCGCCAGTTTTCCCGCCAGTTTCAAGCGCACCAGCGACTCGCCGCCGAAATCTTCCAGCACCAGCATCCAGCGCTGCTGAATATGTTCCAGTGCATAGGCAGCCACCACGCCAGGCACATCCAGGCTGCGTATAATCTGATATTCGCGTTTAAACCAGGCAATGCGTTCAGGTGAAGGATATCTATCCCCAAGAACCTTGAGCATAACTGGCAACTGGTCAGACTGCCGCCGTGCGCGGAAAACCAGCGCATGCGTGCCAGTATCGACCTGTTCTAAGATGGCATACCCTGCAATAGTGTGCATGGACAGAACCTTATAACAAGGAACGCAACGTGTTTAAGCAATATGCTGGAAGTGGGAATGACCTGCGGCGTGGGTGCGGCTTGTAGCCACCCACGCCCCTACAAGCCGCGCCTACGTAACCCGGCAGTTATTCGTGCTAACAAAAGTATTCTAATAGGTAAGAGTAGCATATTCAGAACAAGGGGGCAAGCGATAATCAGGACGCAGTGTGACGTACAGTTGCGTGGCGCATACCCCATGTGCTCCCGATCGCGGCGGTGCAGCAGCCGCGGGGCGGTGATCGCAGGGCCACGTGCAGAACAATGCGGCACACCCTCAGAACGCGCTATGGTTCCCCTCTTCTCACGAGTAGGTTTTTTCCGTAGGAGCGCGCTTCTGCGCGTCCGCAAGGCGTCCTGATGCGGAACACGTCCGCACGGACGCAGAAGCCTGTCCATGCGAACGGCGTTGGAATGCCATCCATCGAAAAACCTACCCCTGTGAGCTGCCCCCCTCTCCCTGAAGGCTATACATTACCCACAAGTGGGGGGCATGCGGGGGCCTCCGGCCCCCGCAAAAAAAATGTTTTCGCTTTGGTTTGGCGGCTTTGCCGCCAAACCAAAGCGAAAACAGTATAATCTCGGCGGGGCGCAGCCCCGCCGGTAGCCGTGGAGAGTAGGACGCTACCTGCTCTACCGCATCCTGATGCGGTATATTTGTGGGTAATGATAAGCCCTGAAGGAGAGGGGGGAGATGGGGCGTCCTGGCGGCACACGCTGCGCGTGTGCCGCCAGGACGCCCCGTCCGGTTCCTCCGCCCCTACGACCTCATTTCCTCTACGGCTATCAGCGGGCTTGCAGCCGCACACACCCCATGTGTGGTGAATCTTTTCCCTCATCCCCCGTGCTACTGTGGTATAATCCAGGTCGACCCAGAAGCAAGTACACAAGCGAGGTATGCAATGCCCATGTATGAATATGGATGTCAGGAGTGTGCTGGCCAGTTTACGCTCTTGCGCCGCATGAACCAGGATGATGCCGATATTACCTGCCCTGCGTGTGGCAGCCCCCAGATCCACCGCCAGTTCTCGGTGTTTGCCTCGATGGCTGGTGATGGGGCCACGGCCACCAGTATGGCCGAGTCGTTTCCCACTGGTGGCTCCTGCTGTAGCGCCGGCGGGTGCGGGTGCAGGTCGAACAATTAGCGCGAACGCAGGCTAACTGATTGGTCTTGTATATGCAGGTTGTGGTTCTAACCGCTGGCCTGGGTACGCGCATGCGTCCGCATACGTTTACCCGGCCCAAGTCGCTGATTGAGGTGGCTGGCAAGCCGCTGCTGGCGCATATCCTCGACCCGCTGCTGGTTCTGGATATCGATAAATTGATCATTATCACCGGCTACCTGGGCGAGCAGATCGAGGCTTTTGTGCAGGCAAACTATGCGCTGCCTACCTGCTTTATCACCCAGACCGAGTTGCGCGGCCAGGCGCATGCGATCGCTCTGGCGCACGAGCACCTGGCTGGCCCGACCGTGATTGTCTTCGGTGATGGCATTATTGGCGCCGACCTGAATCAGCTGCGGCATGCACGCGACGGTGTGCTGCATGTGCAGGCCGTGGATGATCCCACCCGCTTTGGCGTAGCTGTGGTAGAACATGGCCTGGTAACACGCCTGGTCGAAAAACCACGCACGCCCGTCTCGAACCTGGCTGTGCTGGGTATCTACTATGTGCCCGAAGCGCGCCATCTGCTTGCTGCCATCCAGCAGATTATGCAACAGAATATTCAGCTTGAACAAGAATTTTACCTGGCCGATGCACTCCAGGTTATGATCGACCAAGGCGCCCGCTTTCAGGCCATGCCCGTCAGCCATTGGGTAGACTGTGGCACGATCCCGGCCCTATTTGAGACCAATCGTTTCCTACTGGATCATGGTCATCATGGTAACGCCGGGCACCTGCTTGACTCGGTGATTATTCCGCCGGTTTCTATCGCCGCAACAGCCCGGATTGAGCGTTCGGTGATCGGCCCGTATGTCTCGGTGGCAGCAGGGGCCTGCATTGAAGATGCACGTATCCGCGATACGCTGGTCGGGCAGGCCGCCACGCTGCGCGCATGTGTCTTGCAGCAGAGCATCATCGGTGCGGGTAGCCACATCGAAGGGCCGTTTCAGCACCTCAACGTCGGCGCGGCATGCCAGGTAGGATAAAAAAGCATATGCCCCCTATTCTTGAAGTTCATAATTTACACACCCACTTCGCTACCCACGACGGTGTGGTCAAAGCCGTAGACAACGTGTCATTCCATGTTGACCGTGGTGAGACGCTGGGCATTGTGGGCGAGAGTGGTTGTGGCAAGAGTGTCACTTCGCTCTCGATCATGCGGCTTATTCCTAACCCACCAGGTAAGATTGTCAGCGGTGAGATCATGTTTGACGGTCAGGATTTGCTGAAGGCAAGCGAGGCCGAGATGCGCCGGATTCGCGGCAACCGTATCGCCATGATCTTTCAAGATCCTATGACATCGCTGAATCCGGTGTTGACGATCGGGAAGCAGATTGGCGAGGCGTTGCAGTTGCATTTACACCTCTCGCCACGTGCAGCCCGCACCCGCGCCAGCGAGTTGCTGGATATGGTTGGCATTCCCAGCGCCTCACGCCGGCTGAATGACTATCCCCACCAGTTTAGCGGCGGCATGCGTCAGCGTGTGATGATTGCTATGGCGCTTTCATGCAACCCGGAAGTGATTATCGCCGATGAGCCGACGACCGCCCTGGATGTGACTATTCAGGCGCAGATCCTGGAGCTGATCAATCGCCTGAAAGAGGAACTGGATACGGCGATTATCATTATTACCCACGACCTGGGCGTTGTTGCGGGCATGGCCGACCGACTGCTGGTGATGTATGCCGGGCATGTGGTCGAAGAGGGCCGTACCGTCGATGTGTTTGAGCATCCGCGTATGCCCTATACCATCGGGTTGCTGCGTTCTATTCCTCGCCTGGACGACGACCAGAACCGTGCGCTTGTGCCGATTCGCGGGTTACCCCCCGATCTGATCAACCTGCCAGCGGTCTGTCCGTTCCATACACGTTGCGATTATGTCCAGGAGCAGTGCCTGCAACAGGTGCCGCCGCTGCGGACGGTTGGCCCGCAGCATCGGGCGGCCTGCCTGTTTGATATTACACTCGATACGCCCATCAGAGAATACCCATGATCACTCACAGCAACGAACAACTTATCGAAGTTGACAATCTGCAGATGCACTTTCCGGTTACCAGCGGCATTATTCTGCGGCGCAAGGTTGGCGAAGTACGCGCAGTTGATGGCGTTAGCTTTAGCATCCGGCAAGGCGAGACGCTGGGACTGGTGGGTGAGAGCGGTTGTGGCAAGAGTACAACCGGGCGCGCTATTCTGCAGCTCCATCGCCCGACCGGCGGTCAGGTGCGGTTCGAGGGTCAGGAACTGACCACGATGCACGGCGAGGCGCTGCGACGCATGCGCCGGCGCATGCAGATTATCTTTCAAGACCCGTATGCCAGCCTGAACCCGCGTATGACGGTGGGTGATATTGTGGCCGAGCCGATCCATGTGCATCAGTTACGCCAGGGTAGCGCCGTGCGCACCCGTGTCGAGGAATTGCTCGATCTGGTGGGGCTGAATCCCTATTTTATCAACCGCTACCCCCACGAGTTCAGCGGTGGCCAGCGTCAGCGCATTGGCATTGCCCGTGCGCTGGCGGTTGAGCCGAGTTTTGTGGTATGTGACGAGCCGGTCAGCGCCCTGGATGTAAGTATCCAGGCTCAGATCGTCAATCTGCTGCAGGAACTCCAGGGACGGCTGGGGCTGACATATCTGTTTATCGCACATGATCTGAGCGTGGTCAAGCATATCAGTGACCGGGTGGCGGTGATGTATCTGGGCAAAATAGTTGAGCTAACGCATAGCCGCCGGTTGTACAGCATGCCGCTGCATCCCTACACACATGCGCTGCTTTCGGCGGTGCCTATTCCTAACCCACGCATTGAGCAACAGCGTCAGCGCATTATTCTGGAAGGTGACGTACCCAGCCCACTCAATCCGCCTTCGGGCTGCCATTTTCACCCCCGCTGCCCGCTGGCAATTGAAAAGTGTATCAACGAAGATCCGCCCTTCGCCGAGTATGCCGATGGGCACTTTGTGGCCTGCTGGCGTGCCCACGAGTCGACTGACCTGATGCCCAGCGTGGCGCGGCATCAGTCTGAAATCGCCAGTCGCATCGGTGCGGTGGTGAAGGTGTGAGGTAACGTACCTGTTCACGTTTAGGGGAAAAGATTCACCACGGAGACACGGAGGCACGGAGGATCTGGATGCTTTCAGGTGTCAATGTTTTCGGGTAGGGGCAGGCCCCCGTGCCTGCCCACGGCGTCCTGATGCCGGATACTGTCCGGGGCAACCACGGGGGGTTGCCCGTACCGAATACCCTGCGCATCAAGGACAGGAGTGTATGACCGATAACGCCAACGAGCAGATCAATATCCTGCGTACCCAGCACGATGCCACAACCGATCCGGCTGTGCGGGCCGCGCTGGCGGCGGCTATTGCTGCGCTCGAGGCACAGATCCCTGCGTCGCACACCATCGCCACCAGCGGCGGCGACTATGCCGAACAGGATGTTGATAAGCGGTCGGGGACGTTCGTGGAGGGCAATCAGTATATCCTGACCTTTAGCGGCGTACAGTACCTGCGCGCTGTCGAGCAACTCTTTCCCTCTGCGGCCCCGACCGACTATGGGGCAGCCCTGCGGCGCTATCTGCAGCACCTCTACCGCGAGTATGCTGGCCTTGATCTGCGCGGCATCGATGATCGCCCGATGGATATGCCGCTCAGTGAGCTGTATGTGTCGCTTAGCCTGCACGAGCCGCCGCCCGCAGACCTGGCTGGCCGCGGTGGCTTGCGCCGGTTTGTCGAAACAGTGCGCGGGCTGATGAACCAGATAGGCGACGAGAACGATTCAGAGGCACAGGGCGATCGGCTCAAGCCGGTCGACTGGACCACCGCCCTGCGCCACTCGCGTCTGGCGGTGGTCGGGTCACCGGGCAGTGGCAAGACCACCCTGCTGCACTATACCGCCGTGCGCCTGGCCGAGGTACTCGCCCGCGACGACCACGCTCAGCTTGCTGCACTCGGCCTGGCCGCTGCATGTGAGCACGCGGCGGCCCCTGTCCCGCTCTTGCTGCCCCTGCGCGAGCTGGGCAGTTTTGTGCAGGAATGCAGTGGACGCGAAGCGGCTGGGGCCGGGCCACGTCTGCTGCTCGATTGCCTGCGCAACTACTACCAGCGCCACGACCTCGATCTACCCGCGGACTTCTTCAGCCGTCTGTGTGAATCTGGACGCGCACTGCTGCTGCTTGACGGACTGGACGAAGTGGCTAGCAGTGACGACCGCGCCTTTGTCAGCAGCATTGTGCGCAGCTTCGCCGGGCGCTATGCCGATTGTCGTTATGTGGTCACCGCACGGGTAGCCGCCTACCAGGGCGATGCCCAGGTCGGCGCGGGCTTCCGCATCTGTACTGTCGCCGATCTATCAGCAGAACAGCAGCAGCGCTTTATCGCCAACTGGAGCCGCAGCCTGCACCGTCTGCTTTATCGGTTACAGGGCGATGAACTGGAGCGCCGTGCCAGGCGCTATGCCGATGATCTGTGGGCTGCGCTGGCGGCCAACCAGCGTGTGCGGGATCTGGCAGTCAATCCCTTGCTGCTCACGGTTGTAGCCGTGATCTTCTACAACAACTATGTGCTACCCGAAGATCGCGCCGCGCTCTACGAGGAGTGTGTCGAGGTATTGCTGCGTGGCGGGCGCGGCAAGGCCGACCGGCCTGGCTACCAGCGCCGCGACTATGCCGGGCAGCCGGAACTCAAAATGGGCCTCGACCCCAAGCGGACGATCCTGGCTGCTGTGGCCTACCATATGCATCAACGCGGCGAGGCTGGCATGCTGATCTACCGTGACGACCTGGTGCGCGACCTGACCGCCCTGCTGCATAGTCGCTACCCCGATCCGCAACAAACGGCACGCGCCTTTGTACATGAATTGCCCGTGCATATCGGCCTGCTAGACGAACGCGAGCCGGATCGCTTCCGCTTCAGTCATCTCTCTTTTCAAGAATTCCTGGCCGCCCGCCACATCGCCGAAGCCACCGAAGATCGCTGGCACGAACTGCTCGACCGCTACCAGGACTCCTGGTGGCGCGAAGTAATCCTGCTGTGTGCCGGCCACCTGAGCCAGGAGCGCTGCTGGCGCTTTCTGGGCCAGCTGATCGAGCGCGGCACAAGCCCGGCTGACCGTGCCGCTGCCCTGAGCCTGGCAACCGACGCCATTGGCGAGTTAGAGCGATTCAAGGGCCAGGGGCCGCTCAATGCGTCGATTCAGGCTGATGCGCTACGTATTCTTATGCTAGAACCGGCCAGGGCCGCACCCGCCCGGGCCCGTGTCGAATGTGGCCGTGTCCTCGCCGCCGTAGGCGATCCACGCCCCGGCGTATGTCGCCTGCCCCCGCCGATGATCGAACTACAGGGTGGCAGTTTTGGCATCGGGCTAACCACAGCAGAGATCAAGCGACTGCCCAGGCAGGAACAGCAACTTTTTGAGCGCAGCCAGAACGACCAACCGGTCACCATCGCCCCCTTTGCCCTGGCACGCTACCCGGTGACCAATGCGCAATATGCGGTCTTTATAGAGGCGGACGGCTACGACCCGGCGGCCCCCTGGTGGAATGCTGCGGCGCAAGCCTGGTTGGGCAAAAATCAGCCAACCCAACCGGCTAACTGGAACGATCCTTACTTCGGCATCGCCCGCCCGAACTACCCGGTCGTGGGGGTCTGCTGGTACGAGGCAACCGCCTTTTGCCGCTGGCTAACCCAGTACATGAACGACGGCTACACCTACCGACTGCCCAGCGAAGCAGAGTGGGAATATGCCGCACGGGGCATAGCCCGGCGCATGTATCCCTGGGGCAATGAAAAGCCAGACGGCGAGCGGGCGAACTTCGGTAGAACATATGATGGCACAACGGCGGTTGGCTGCTTCCCGCCCGGCGCAACGCCGGAGGGCATCCTTGACCTGGCTGGCAACGTCTGGGAATGGACCCGCAGCGCATACTGCCCATACCCCTATGATCCAGCCGATGGCCGCGAAGATGAACCAGACCCGGCACAAAAACGCTTTACACTGCGCGGGGGCGGCTGGTACAATCAATCCATCTACCTGCGCGCGTCCTACCGCACCAACGATCCGCCCGACTACCACTTCAACCATGTTGGTGTGCGGCTTGCCCGGCACCTTCCTCTGTAAATGTTTTTGTGTGTTCTGTGTCCTGTTGTGTGTAGCAATAAACCTGTCTCATATAACGATGTGAGCATAGGAGCAACGCGCCCGCCCGGAAGGGGGATGCAAGGGGGAAAGCATTCCCCCTTGCATGCGCCTGTGGCGCGAAGCGCGAATATTTTCTGTCTATCTATTCTATCTCTGCAAAGCCCTGCGCGTTACGCCCTGCGTATGACGCTTGTGATCAGCTTATAAAGCTCGCGCAGCCAGATCACCGAGCTAGCCACAGCCACGCAATACAGCCAGTCGCCGATGCCCAGCGGCACAGTGCTGAAGGCACGCTGCAAGCCTGGTGTATAGATAACCAGTGTATGTAGTAACAGCGACAGCGCCACCGCCCCCCACAGCCACGCATTCTGAAATAGCCCGTGAACCATGCTGCGGGTATCCGAACGTGCATTAAAGACATTAAAGAGTTGAAAGAAGATCAACGTCGTAAAAGCCAGCGTACGGGCATAATTCAGATCGCCAGACCCTTCAATTAAGCCACCGGGTAAGCCCGAATCCAGCACCAGCAGCGTCCCAATCGCCATAATGATGCCCACAAAGCCAATCCCAACCCACATCTGGCGCGTAATCACCCGGCTGTCTGGAGGGCGCGGGGGACGCTGCATCACACCGGGGTCTGCCGGGTCAAGGCCCAATGCCAGCGCTGGCGGGCCATCTGTCACCAGGTTAATCCAGAGGATCTGGGTAGCCAGCAGCGGCAGCACCAGTACCTCGCCCTGACCAGTCAGGCCGATGACGCCAGCAAAGAGAATACCAAAAAACATGGTCAACACTTCACCAATATTTGACGACAGCAGGAAGCGCAGGAATTTCTGAATATTGGCAAAGATCGACCGGCCCTCCTCGACGGCGGCCACAATCGAGGCAAAGTTGTCATCAGTCAATACCATGTCAGATGCCTCTTTCGACACATCCGTACCGGTAATGCCCATGGCCACACCAATATCAGCCGTTTTCAGCGCAGGTGCATCATTCACACCGTCACCAGTCATCGCCACAATCGCGCCAGTGCGCTGCAATGCGTCGACAATGCGTAGCTTATGTTCGGGATTAACCCGCGCATAAACCGACACATCACGCACCGTCTGATCCAGGTCAGCATCGCTCATTTTCTGGATGGCCGCCCCGACCACCACCCGGTCGCCGGTCATGATCCCCAGTTCGCGCGCAATCGCCGCCGCTGTGCTGGGATGATCGCCCGTAATCATAATTGGACGAATACCAGCCTGCCGGGCACGCTGCACGGCTGCCTGTGCTTCAGGCCGGGGTGGGTCGATCATGCCAATCAGGCCCAGAAAAACCAGATCCTGCTCGATCTGATCGTGATCACCGTTATCCAGCGCATTCGCTGGCAGAGAACGAAAGGCGATACCCAGCGTACGCAAAGCCTCGCTGGCCAGTTGTTCGATCGTCTTGAGAATATCAGCACGACGGGCATCCGTAAGCGGCTGAGCCGTTTCACCGACACGCTCGTGGGTACAGCGGGCCAGCAGCACATCCGGCGCACCCTTGCTAAAGACAATCAGGCGATCCGGCTTTTCTTCGTCGGCATGCACCGTACTCATCAGCTTGCGTTCAGAAGAAAAAGGCACCTCTTCCACCCGCGCAAAGCGTTCTTCCATCTCGGCCTGAACCAGGCCAGACTTCTGGCCAGCCACCAGCAGCGCCCCCTCGGTTGGATCACCCTGAATGCTCCAGCGGCCATCGTGGGTTTGCAGCACAGCATTATTCGCCAGATTGGCCGCCCGCAGTGTCTTCTCGACCTCGTTGCGCAAGTCAGCATTGATCACCCCGCTGCCATTATGCTGCATAGCGCCATCGGGGGCATAGCCAATGCCACTCAGATCGACACGCCCCTGCGCCGTAACCACCACGCGCACCGTCATCTCGTTTCTGGTTAGCGTACCGGTTTTATCCGACGCAATCACCGTTGCCGAGCCAAGCGTCTCGACGGCTGGCAATTTGCGAATAATCGCATGGCGCTTGACCATACGCTGCACCCCGATCGCCAGCACAGCCGTGACAATCGCTGGCAAGCCTTCGGGCACGGCTGCAACTGCCAGCGCCACGCCCAGGATCAACACATCGACCAGGCCACTAAGGCTGGTGACACCCTCGACCAGAATGATCGTCACCACAATTACCAGTGCGATCACAATCACTACATAGCCAATCAATTTGCCCGTGCGATCAAGCTCCTGCTGCAGCGGCGTCTCTTCATCTTCCGTGGCATGCAACAACCCCGCCACCTTGCCCATCTCGGTTTGCATACCCGTCGTTGTCACAATCGCCTTACCACGACCATACGTAGCAGCCGTGCCGCTGAACACCATATTATGGCGATCCCCCAGGCCAGACTCTTCGTCCAGCAGACGGATATCTTTAGACACCGGCAAACTCTCACCAGTCAGAGCCGCCTCGGCGATCTGCAGCGCCGTTGACTGGATCAGGCGACCATCGGCGGGAATAGTATCCCCTTCCTCAATCAGCAGGATATCGCCAGGCACTATGTGTGTGGCTGGCACACGCTGACGCTCGCCGCCACGGATCACCGTAGCCTGGCTAGCCGCCATGGCCCGCAACGCTTCCACCGACTTTTCGGCCCGCGACTCCTGCACATAGCCCAGGATACCGTTGAACAGCACAATACCAAAAATGGCAATCGCCTCGTAGGGTAGCGGACTATCACGCTCATACACCCAGACAGCCAGCGAAATAGCCGTGGCAATCAGCAACAGAATAACCAGCGCATCCTGAAACTGGGCCAGAAACTTACGCCAGCCCGGAACAGGTGCTTCGGCTTGCAGTTCGTTCAGGCCATACTGTTCCAGGCGACGATGCGCCTCTTCGGGCGACAGACCCTGCTGAGCGTCGCTACCAAGCATGGCTACGACGTCGTCAGCGGACTGCTGATAAACATGGAGAGTTTCTATCGTTGTCATATGATCTTTCAGTATCAGCCCCCCAACCCTCTCACAGGGATAGGTTTTTCGATGGATGGCGTTCCAACGCCATCCGTAGGGACAGGCGTCTGCCTGTCCGTGGGGACGTGTTCCGCATCAGGACGCCCTGCGGACGCGCAGAAGCGCGTCCCGACGGAAAAAACCTACCCCTGTAAGCCCCCTCAACCCAGCCCTTGCAAGGGCGGGCGAACAGGACGGGGCATCTGGCTAACCCAGAGCTTATTCATGCAAACAAAACATTTTGAATATACAAGTCCACTCAGGTTAGAACAATTCTGTCGTCACAACCGGATTGGTTTGACGTTTGCTATGTGCCAGCAGCACAGCCAGCGCACACGAAGCCATGCGCGTCAACACACGGTCAGCCCGGCTGGCCAACACAATCGGCACACGTGCGCCCATCACCACCCCGGCCGACTGGGCCCGAGCAAGATACTCCAACTGCTTTACTAACATCGTGCCCGACTCCAGATCCGGCGCGACAATAATATCAGCCTGACCCGCCACCGGTGAAACAATCCCTTTCAGGCGCGCCGCTTCAGGCGAAACAGCATTATCGAAAGCCAGGGGGCCATCGACGATGCCACCGGTAATCTGACCACGCTCGGCCATCTTGCCCAGCGCAGCCGCTTCGAGCGTAGATTGCAGCTTCGGTGTCACCGTCTCAACCGCCGACAGAATGGCAACCTTTGGTACTTCCACGCCCAGAACATGGGCAAAGTCGATGGCATTCTGCACAATATCGCGTTTAGCCTCCAGGTCAGGGTAAATATTGATCGCCGTATCGGTAATCAGCAGAGGGCGCGGATAGGTCGGCACAACCACCATCGACACATAACTCATCCGGCGGTTGGTACGCAAGCCAAAGCGCGATGCAACCGCCGCCTTCATTAGTTCACTGGCAGTCAAACTGCCCTTCATCACTGCCTCAACCTCGCCCATACGCGCCAGAGCAATCGCTTTAGTAGCGGCGGCATGGCTATGCTCGGTTGAGATCAACAGATAAGGCGAGATATCGATATCCTCGGCGGCGGCCACGGCCCGGATCTTCTCTTCCGGGCCGATCAAGGTCGGAATAATCAGATGCGCCTGCGCTGCATCGATAGCGGCAATCAGGGCGTTGCGGTCAACCGGATGCACAATCGCCGTGGGAATAGGGTCAAAATTAGCCGCCAGAGCCACCAGCTTGCGGTAATGTTCTTCCGCATCTATCAGATACACTTCCGGCAGGACAATGCGCGGACGCTTGATCTTACTGGTAGGGGCCAGCACTTCCGCACTTCCCGTGATCACCTGCTCACCATCCTGATTTACACACAGGCAATCGAGCGTAATGCGATGCTTTGCCTCGTCTCTAGCCGTCACCGTTACCGAAACCGTCACCACATCCCCAATTTTAACCGGACGGCGGAAGCGCAACGTCTGGCCCAGATAGATCGCACCGGGGCCGGGTAACTTTGTGCCGATCACCGTCGAAATCAAAGCACCGCCCCACATACCATGAGCAATCACCTCACGAAACAGATCGCTGCGGGCAAACTCTTCATCGACATGGGCCGGATTGACATCGCCCGACATGATCGCAAAGAGTTCAATATCGTCCTGACTGAGCATACGCGTAATCTCGGCCCGATCACCAACCGCAATTTCGTCGAAAGTCCGGTTTTCAATATATTGCATAGTCCCTTTTCCATCAGGTCTGGGGTAACATAAGCATAGTATACACGCTCTATTTTACAGATGCTTGCCTCTCGGCGCTAAGACATAGTTCACGTTTACTGTACCGTTTGGTTCGACGATACGCCCTCTCCCCCCTGCCCCCCTCTCCCTCAGGGAGAGGGGGGAAACAGGGCGTCCTGATGCGAAAAACGTCCGCACGGACAGGCAGACGCCTGTCCCTACGGATGGCGTTGGAACACCATCCATCGAAAAACCTACCCCTGTGAGGCCGAGGGGTGGGGTGACTCACACGACCAATTCGTCTGTGACATGTACAGTACAGTTGGTCATCCTGAAACCATGTCTAAAGCCCAGAGCGTGTACGCCTGGGATGCAGTGTCCCGCTGTAGCAGAGCATGCATGGGTGCAAATCCCGAGAAGCCCACGTGCCTCTAACCGTGAGAGTCATCACTCCAATTTAAGCATCAGTTCGCCATGGGCCGTGGATGTAGGAGCGGTTTGCAAACCGCTCCTACACTTAGCTAACCCGTTGGCCGCGCTTTTGTTCAATCGCGGCCACAATGCCATCATAAGAATCGGCGAACTTGGTGATGCCCTCCTGCTCAAGTTGGTGGGTCATGGCAACATAATCGATACCAACTTCGTCCAGCATAGCCAGGGTGGCCAGCGCCTCATTGATACCAGTATCAACTGTACGTTGAATATGACCATGATCGAGCAAGGCTTCCATGGTATCTGGCGGCATCGAGTTGATCGTATCGGGGCCAATCAACTCTTCAACATAGTAGACATCGCTATAGTCCGGATTCTTGGTACTGGTACTGGCCCACAACACACGCTGAACACGCGCACCCTGCCTGGCCAGATGATGAAACTGGGCGCTCGAGAAGATTTCCTGAAAATGTGCGTAGGCCACTTTTGCGTTGGCAATCGCCGTTTTTCCGCGTAAGCTGGCAAGATGTTGCTGGCGGGAAGGATCGGATCCAGCCTCGTGTATACGTTCCTCTAGCAACTGGTCAACCAGCGTATCCACACGGCTAACAAAGAACGAGGCAACCGAGGCAATCTGGTTAATGGGCATGCCATATTTGATGCGCTGTTCCAGGGCATTGATATAGCTCTGCATTACCTGTTCGTGCCTATGGATCGAAAAAAGCAAGGTGACATTGATATTGATGCCTTCCTGCAACAACTGTTCGATGGCCGGGATAACCGTAGCCGTGCCAGGAACTTTGATCATCACATTCGGACGGCTAACCATATGCCAGAGACGCCGCGCCTCAATAATGGTCTGATCGGGATTATTGGCCAGATATGGTGATATCTCTATCGACACAAATCCATCCTGGGCCTCAGTCTGCTGATAGAGCGGCAGGAACAGATCGCAGGCCGCTTGCACATCAGGGATCGCTAACTCCTCAAAGGTGGACGCTACATCTGTGCCACTGCGCGTCATAGTCATAATCTGTTCATCATAGCTCGAACTACGCGCAATTGCTTTCTGGAAAATAGTTGGATTAGACGTCATACCGCGTAGCCCGTCCTGTGCGATCAGCCGCTGGAGATCGCCATTCTGAACAAGCGAACGTGTGATATAGTCAAGCCAGATGCTCTGCCCATGTTCTAGCAGGGCGGCAAGTTTTGGGATTTGTTGTACGGCTGTCATGGTAGGGATCCTTTCTAATGGACTTTTAACCTCCATAACACGTTGCAACTCCCGTGCCAGGCAACAAGTTATAGCCAGCGAGTCTTATAGATAACGTATCTTCTACCAGCGGGGCTGCGCCCCGCCGAGATCATAATGTTTTCGGTTTGGTGTGGCGGCTTTGCCGCCACACCAAACCGAAAACATTTTTTTACGAGGGCCGGAGGCCTCGCACCCCCACGTGTGGGTACTGTATAGCCCTGAGGGAGAGAGGGGAGACAGGGCGTCCGACTCCCCCGCCCCGTGCAGGGGCGGGGATCGGGATCTCACGTGTAGGTTTTTCCATAGGGACGCGCTTCTGCGCGTCCGCATGGCATCTTGATGCGGAAAACGTCCCCACGGACAGGCAGAAGCCTGTCCCTACGGATGGCGTTACGATGCGATCCGGCCAAGAAACCTACCCCTGCAAGCGGGGATCGGGGGGTGGGGTAGCTCACGCGACCAATTTGTCTGTGAATGGTAAAGTGAAATTTGGTCAGTCTGAAACCATGTCTAATGTGAAAATAAGGTCGCACCGGCATCGTGTCGGTGTCACATGCCATTTTCATCCCGACCGTGTGCGCCCTGGCGCATGGCGACCTGATGTAAAAATAGTAAGGGCGAAAGATGTTTCGCCCTTACCCGCCCATATTCATACCGACGTTGCTCATGTCCCCAGTTGATCATAATCCGGCAGCGGGTCGCCAACCAATCCTACCGCCATCTGGCGACAGGCATCTTGCAGAGAGGCATCTTCGGTGCGTACTTTCGCGCCCAGCAGCAGTGCAGCAGCTACCACATCACGAACATCATAAAAAATCACCGACACCTGATGGTCATCTCGGCGCGTAAGCCACGAGCTATCACTACGATCCACTACCAGTACCATAGGGGTCTGCTACTTTCTACGTGATCAATTGTGATCACGGCTGAAATACACACTTCATCCAGCACTGCCTGATCGTCAGGTCTTACACGCTGTCCATGTGCGATAACGCCCGACGTAGCCACACCCGGGCGGCGGCTTTCATGCGATCAGCCGCAACGCTTCGTGTTCGATATTCTGTGCGGCATTCCAATCACGCTGATGATTGGTTCCACAGTGTCCACATGTCCATGTGCAGTCAGCCAGAGCAAGCTGCTGGTTGATCTGACCGCATGTGTAGCACGTCTTGCTGCTGGCATAAAATCGTCCGACTTTCACGGTTCTTCCCCCATATGCATCGGATTTGTAGCTGATCTGGCGTAAAAACGCACCCAGGCCGACATCGGACAGGGCAAGCGACAGACGGCGATTCTTCACCAGACCCGCGACGTGCAGGTCTTCCACCCCGATGATCGCGTAGGTTGACGCAATCGCGTGACTGGCCTTATAGTGTGCGTCGGCTCGCTGATTATCGACTCGATAGTGAAACCGGGTCAGTCTGCGTTTCGCTCGCCACCAGCGATGGCTGCCTTTCGTGCGTCTGGACACTGCGCGACTGAGCATGCGGAGTTTCCGTATCTGACGGCGCAGCGGTTTTTGGTTCTCAAACGCACGGCCGTCTGATAGGGTTGCCAGGGCTGTGATACCGACATCAACGCCAGTAGATTGTTTCGGAAACCGGCGCGGCTTCGGTCGCTCGATCTGAACGGTAATAGACACAAACCACCAGTCAGCCACCTTCGATACGACCGCACCCATGATCTTGCCTTTGAACCGCAGCGGCTCGGTCATATTGACTGGCCCAAGTTTCGGAATAACGATGGTATGCCCATCAACCCGAAACTTGTCGTTATTCAGGTGAAAGGACTGGCGTGTGTTCTTTTTCGATTTGAATGTCGGAAAGCCGACCTTCTGACCTGTGCGCTTCCCGTGCTTCCAGTCGAAATAATGCTTGAGCGCAGACCCAAGATCAGCGAATGCGCCCTCGGCCACATCCTTTGCCACGTCCAGTACCCACGGGTACGCGGTACGCTTGATGGCGTTGAAATCCTTCTTTGCTGCCATCATGCCGTATGCGGCAACGCCCTGTGCTTTCATCTTCTTCCAGCGTGCAAGTCCCCAGTTGTACACGAAGCGTTTGATACCTGCGGCCCTGCGAAAGTAGATCTCCTGCTCAGGCGTCGGATTGAGGCGAATTTTGTGTGCGCGTGTGATTGTGTTCATAGTGTACACATATATCTACAATTGAGTAGAAAATGACTACCTAGCTCTAGCTCCTCTTATCTAACCTTTTATCTAACTATTGCGAGCATCGCGAGCCACCCATGCGGCAATCCGGCTAACTGCCAGTGCCGTCAGACCAGTACATACCGCAGTTGTACCAACTGCACGCGGCCAACTCGTGTCTCCGCCCTCGAAAAGCGCCTTGCCTGTTACACGTTCAGCAACCTGCACACTGCCCAGAGCCAGGAGAAACGGGATCACCGATCCAACCGTCCCACCTGCCCCTGCCCGCACAATGCCACGCTCCAGTTGCTCAGGGTTGACCCGCTCACGCGCCTGCTGACTGGTACTCTGACCCCTGGCCAGCGCAGCCAGCAGGCCACCACCCGATCCAACGGTCACAAACGTGCCTACATGAACAGCCATACCAACCAGGGCTGTTCCGGCGTTGAGCCGCACAGGCTGCTGCCGTTGTCCAGCTACCAGGCCGATCATCGAAAGGATATAGAAAAGCGATCCCCAGAAGCCCGAAAAGGTTAGCCAGCGTGCAATATCTTCCCGCTCGAAGGCAGGTTGAGTCTGTTTTTCAATCGTCTTCATATTGTCTCCTTAAATCAGTTTCCTGGCAAATTCTAGTTGTGACATACCAGCTATATCATGTAGACTACCATGCAATGCATTTTTCGGGTAGGGTACGTCTGTTGAAATGTATTTAACTAGCATGCTCTTGAAGTGTGGCTACTACTTTCTGAACCAACTCTTTGCGCTGCTTCAAACTATCCCTGAAGTCCTTCCGATCCGTATGGGATATTTCCATGCGCAATTCAGACAGATAATTTTCCAGAATGGACACTAACATATGCTGTTCGTCGTGTGAAAGTTCAAGTTGGATCATGAGATTTTCCTATTCTGCTTATCCGTTACAGAGCATCCTGCCTTGCTATACTGATAATCATTGCACAATGCGTGCCAACTACGTCCTGATTGACTGCTTGCTGTGCCATATTGAGCAAAATATCCTTGAATCTGGCACGCTTCTTGTAATGCTACATAGCAAACTGGCTGTGCATGAGCCAATCAATCGCCTGGCAGCGGACGATCATGTCTGGTATAGCGCATACCAGAAGTAAAGGAGCGCAGTGACTATGGAGAGTAAAGCAAAATTGTTCGGCCATCCTATTCATCCCATGTTGATCGTATTTCCTCTGGGTCTACTCATCACCGCAGTCGTGTTTGACATGATCTATTTTGTCGCGCAGAACCCGATTTTCGGCATGATTTCGTTCTGGAACGTTGTTGCCGGGCTAATCGGCGGAGTGATTGCAGCCATCTTTGGCACCATCGACTGGCTGGCCATTCCCGACAATACGCGTGCCAAATCGATCGGCCTCTGGCATGGCATTGGCAATGGCGTGGTCATTTTGCTGTTTGGTGCGAGTATGATTCTGCGTCTGTTTAACGTCGCTTACCTGCCAGATGTCTGGACTTTTATGCTGGCACTGCTGGGTATGGGCCTGGGAACAGTAACTGCATGGTTGGGTGGCGAACTGATCGACCGGCTGGGGGTTGGTGTATCACCGGGTGCCCATTTGAACTCACCAAGTTCACTCTCAGGCGAGCCAGCGGATGCCGGTTATGAACAGAGTGGTTACCGCGAACGTGAGGTGGGTGGATACCGCTAAGTAGGGCAGTGCTCACAATAACCTATGATCATTCGCCCCTTGCAACAGGCGTTGCAGGGGGATTTTTTATGTTATGCTCACTTTCGAAATAGACCACCTGGATCATGCCAGAATAAAGTTATAATACCCTGGCGCATGATGTACGAATGTGAAAATACGGTCGCATCGGCATCGTGCCGGTGCTTCTGCGCATTTTCATTCCAATAATGGTGTGCGGCGCAGCCACATGGCGAACTGATATGAAGAGCAGAAGAAGGAGCAACTTTTGTATGGCAGACAAGCATGTAATCTTTGGAACCGGGCCGCTGGGGAAGGCAGTTATGCGCGAACTGATGGAACAGGGCCAATCGGTAACAATGGTCAATCGCAGCGGTCAGGCCGATGTGCCCGCAGATGTGCGTGTAGTCAAAACCGATGCCAGCAAGGCGGATGAGACCCGGGCTGTTTGCACCGGGGCGCAGGTGGTATACGACTGTCTGGGGGCAGCATACAGCACATGGGGAGACGTGCTACCTGGCATGATGAGCGGCGTCCTCGCTGGCGCTAGCGCCGCAGGGGCACGTCTGGTCTATGCAGATAATGTGTATGCCTACGGGCATGTATCTGGCCCAATTACAGCAGACCTGCCTGAAACAGCTACGACCCGCAAAGGCAGCATGCGTGCCCAAATTGCCCGTATGCTGCGTGAGGCGCATGACCGGGGCGCAGTGCAGGCCTCGATTGGGCGTGGCTCTGACTTCTTTGGGCCGGAGGTGCTGGTTTCGGCCCTGGGGGAACGTGTCTTTCCACCTGCCCTGCAAGGCAAAGCCGCTATGACTCTGGGCAACCCGGATCAACCGCATACGTACACCTACATCAACGACTTTGGCAAAGCCCTGGTTGTGCTAGGAAAACGAGACGAAGCTCAGGGGCATACCTGGCATGTCCCCAACCCGGATACTCTGACGACGCGCCAGGTCATCACAATGATCTTTGAGGAACTGAATCACTCCCCGCGTATAAACAGCGCAGGAACGCTATTTTTCCGCATACTCGGCCTGTTCAACCCGGACATGCGCGAAATGGTAGAGATGATGTACGAGTTTGAGCAGCCATTTGTCGTAGATAGCAGTGCGTATACACAGACATTTGCTCAAAGCGCAACGCCCCTGCGCGAGGCCCTGCGCCAGACGATTGAATGGTATCGTATACGCGAGACAGGCACGTAAACTGTTCACGCTAAGGGAACACATCGGCCACTGATGAAATTCGAGAACATTTTGAGAACATACTGTGGGTAGAGAACGACATGTGTAGGTGCGGCTTGCAACCGCACGCGCCCCCCATGCGCGGCTGCAAGCCGCGCCTACCGTGATAGTATTCGGGTTCATTTTTCAAACTTCATCAGGGGAGAGGGGTAGGCTCACAGGGGTAGATTTTTGGCCGGATCGCATCGTAACGCCATCCGTAGGGACAGGCAGAAGCCTGTCCGTGGGGACGTTTTCCGCATCAGGACGCCCTGCGGACGCGCAAAAGCGCGTCCCTACGGAAAAACCTACCCGTGAAAGGGGTAGGGGGTGGGGTATTGTCGCAGGACAATTCCGTTTGGGTACACCCCCCGTTTCAAACAGTCTCTTACAGGTGAATGGGTACACACTCACCATATTACGCATCCTCCGGCGTTGCTTCGAGTGTAGGCGTAACCGTCGGTGAGCGTGTGCGTACAGGCTGAGCTGTGGTCTCTTCTTCGGTAGCTTCGGCAGCTTCGACATCTTCAACAGATGTGGCCGTCGCAGTCACAGTTACCGTCTCGGTAGCTTCAGGCGGACCAATCAGATCGGTTGGTGTCGATGTGGCCGTGAAAATCGGTTCTGATGTAGCTTCGACGAAAGGCGTCGGAGAACGCAACTCCTCACCACCGGCAGCGCGATCCGCAATTTCACTCAACAGTTCGAGGAAACTGGTCACCTGGTTAGAGCGTTCCTGAAGCTGATCAATCTGGGTGTTTCGTTCAGACTGCACAGTTGCTACAGCCGCGATGGCATCTTCGTTATCGCCAACAGCCACTTCAATCGTAGCCAGCAACTCTGTATTGTCATCAAGTTCTTGCTCCAGCACTTCCAGCAGTTCCTGACCGGCAGCAATCTCGGCGACGGCCGTCTGCATCAATTCATTCTCGCTACGCAGCGTGTTCATATTGTCGCGGAGCGTTGTCACTGTATTTGGACGAAAGCCCAGAATAAGCGCCACAATAGTCACCAGGAAGAACGCCAGCAAAACCGAAGCCGCAACCAGAATGATCTGATCGCGGCAACCGATCCGATCCCAGGTAGAGGAACCAGCAGGCGGTGGCCCGGACGAATCATCCCCCTGCTGCGACAGCAGAGGATCAGGTGCGGCAGGAGTTGATTCAGGTGTGGCCGCAAAGTCAGATGGATGCTCCTCGGCCGACTGATTGAATTCATCGGGGCGACCCGCCTGTTGAGGATCGTCGCCAGGCCAATCGCTCATAGGGTGACCTCCTTTGCGTTGTTCATGGACGCTTCGGATGCTTGCCCATTCTCGCCCCGAACCTCAGTTGTGGTTTCCGCCGAGGGAGTAGGAGTTGGCGTAGGCGATCTGGCCGGGGCCAATGTTACCGGCGTACCCTCTGGCGCAGGCGTTTCGCCAGGCAGAGCAAGGCCATTCTCCGTCTGGCCTGCGAGATCATTCAGGCGCTCGATAAAGCGGAACAGACGATTGGTACGATCGCGCAGATCGTTCAGTCCATCCTCAATTTGCACCAGGCGCTCCTCACGTTCGGCCTGCACTGTGGCCATGACCACAATCGCCATACGGCCCTCTTCCGACTCGGCCTGGATCGTGGCTACCTCGCTAATATTCTCTTGCAGGTCGTTGCTCAAGAGTACCAGATCCTGCGCCTGCTGCTCAAAGTTCTGCATTCGTTGATCCAGATTCTGCATGTCCTGTTCCAACGCTGCAATCTCCTCAGCATTGCTGCCACTTCTCTGTTCAAGCTGCGCTTGCCGAGCCTGCAACGCCGTCATCGTTTGTTGCAGACTGAGGCTTTCCTGACGCAGATCAGCTGCTTCGCGGGGCGTTGCCAGAATATTACCAAAGCCGTAGGACGCCAACAAGCCAACGGCGACCACGGATAAAAAGACAGCCAGCAGCAAAAAACCTGCACTGGCCAGAACAGGCCCAAAACGTACGGCACGACCCTGCTTGCGTTCTGATTGCAACTCTTTCTCATTGCCCACAAATATGTCTCCGGTGCGATTCGACCGGTGGTCGTCGCTCATAAATTCTCCAGACAGTCACGATTTTTTAGGGGTGGAACGGGTATGCCGATTCTACCGCGATCTGCGCTTTCGTCAAGCGTGAGGCCAAATCTTCTCAACTGTTGTGAGTAGTGGAACCCGGCAGGAGGCTCCCGCTCACACGGATAGGTTTTTTGGATGAATCGCAACACGACGCCCCAAGGCCTCTCTCCCCATAGGCTATACATTACCCGCAATTTTACCACATCAGGATGCGGTAGAACCGACAGCTTCCTGCTCTCCACGGGTACCGGCGGGGCTGCGCCCCGCCGAGATCAATACGGTTCGGTTTGTTGTGGCAGCAAAGCCGCCACAACAAACCGAACCGTATTCTTTTTGCGAGAGCCTCCGGCTCCCGCCCCCCGATGTGTGGGTAACGCATAGCCCCATAGAGAGAGGGTAGGGGGTATTCAGCCAGTCACCGGCATCATCGAAAAGACCTACTCCTGTAAGGGAGGCTCCCGTGTGTAGGTTTTTTGCATCGATCGCATTCCCATGGGATCGGTACGGACAGGCAGAAGCCTGTCCGTGAGGACGTTTCCCACATCAGGACGCTCTGCGAACGTGCAGAAACATGTCCCTCCGGACACAACCTACCGGTGAGAAAGCGGTATTTCACGCTTCAAACGGCCCAAACTGCTGTTCCAGACGCGCCAGCTCGGCATCAAGCCAGGCAAAATTCTCCATGCCGCTCAACATAGCAACCCGCTGATCGGCCTGGTTAGCTGATTCGCGCATGGCCTGATACGCATCCAGGCCCTGAACCATTGCTTGCAGAAAAGCCTGGTGCGCAGCATGGCACGCCTGTGGTACAGGCAGGGTTGTCACCGTTGTACGGATGGTCTCCAGGTACTGAACTGAGGGCAGTGTCGCTGGCTGTTCCACGTCGTCGTGGTTTGTATGCTCCTCACGCAATGTCGTCGCAATACGCTGACTCTCGGTATACCAGAGCTTGAGCAGGGCCATGGTAGCGCCAAGGTAGGCCACGATCGCCGGGTCGACTGATTGAGCAGGGCTGGGAATGGTCACGATACTTCACTTCTCCGCAAATAATAGATAGCGCGAATACCTCCTGGGTTAACCAGACGCCCTCACCCCCCTGCCCCCCTCTCCCTGAGGGAGAGGGGGGGAAACGGGGCGTCCTGGCGGCACACGCTGCGCGTGTGCCGCCAGGACGCCCCGTCCGACTCCCCCGCCCCGTGCAGGGGCGGGGGCCGGGGGTGGGGTGATTCAGATGCGCGTTTCGCCGACCTGCTGGGTGGAAGCCTCCATCATCCCAAGACTTTTTCGCGCTAACAAATAATTTCGTAATAGAATGCTTTTCTATTGTAGCAAAGATAGCTCGATTCTGCGAATGAGGCTATGTCCAGACAGTTCCTGCGCACCCCCGAGGGTAAACATGTACCATGCTACAATGACCAGGCTCACAATGGAGAAAGGAGAAATAGTTATGTCCAGCACGATTCGCTTTGCCGAGACCAACGCCGATATTCAGGGTTGCTTTGCGCCCATCCAGGTGCTGCGTCCGCATATTACCAATGCGGATGAGTTTGTAGCCCAGGTATGCCGCCAGCAACAACAGGGCTATCGCATGGTTTTGCTGGAAGAGGATGGTGCTATAGCCAGTGTAGCCGGTTTTCGGATACAGGAATTTCTGGCCTGGGGAACTATTATGTATATTGACGATCTGGTGACATTGCCAGGCCAGCGGCAGCAGGGTTATGGCCAGACACTGCTGAGCTGGCTACTTGACTATGCCCGTGCCCAGGGATGTGCCGAAATACATCTTGACTCGGGCTATCAGCGCCACGATGCGCACCGGCTCTATCTGCGCATGGGCTTTGTGCTACAATCGCACCACTTTGCTTGCAAGACATGGTTCGTGGATACGTTACAATCTGGCTAACCTGTACTATGCCTTTCTGGTGGGCGATACGCCCTCACTCCCTGCCCTTTCTCACGGGTAGGTTTTTCCATAGGGACGCGCTTCTGCGCGTCCGCAGGGCGTCCTGATGCGGAAAACGTCCCCACGGACAGGCTTCTGCCTGTCCCTACGGATGGCGTTACGATGTGATCCAGCCAAGAAACCGACCCGTGCAGGGGGCCAAGGGGTGGGGTGATTCACGCGACCAATCTGTCTGTAAACTGTAAAGCAAAATTGGTTATTCTGAAACCATGTCTAACAAAAATCGACAGAAAAACAGGAAGGTTCTTTTATAGTGTGGCAAAAAAGAATAAGGCGTAGCCACATAAACATCGCCTCATCACGGCACGCATTCGCACAGACCAGTAAAGCAACCCGATATCTCGCAGCATATCCAGACTACCTTGTGTTTGCGGGGATCTGTCTGGGGATGCTGGGGCTGTATGGGGCCACGTTGCTGCCGGGGATCGGTATTGGTGATACCGCCGAGCTGCAGCGGGTTGCGCCAACGCTGGGGCTGGCGCATCCAACCGGGTATCCGCTCTATACGCTGCTCGGCTGGCTCTGGACGCATATGCCCCTGGGCGGTACGCCAGCATGGCGCATGAATCTTTTCTCAGCGGTCACGGCTGCCCTGACCAGCGGGGTGATCTATCTGATCGGGCGTATGCTGGGGCAATGGCGTGTGGTGGCAACAGCGGCGGCGTTGAGCCTGGCAACCGGGCTGACATTCTGGTCACAGGCGACCATCGCCGAGGTGTACAGCCTGGCATTGCTGATCCAGGCTACACTGTTTCTAACCTTGCTGCGCTGGCGTGATACACACGCGCCGTTCTGGCTGGTCGGGGTATTGTTCGGGCTAGGACTGGCGCATCATCGTGCAATTATATTGCTCGTGCCTGGCATTGGCCTGTTTCTGCTGAGCAGTCGCTGGCCACGCCCGGCTGAGTTGGGGAGGGCGCTGATCGGGTTGGTAGGGGCGCTATTATTGTATCTGTACATGCCCTTGCGGACGCCGCCCTGGGAAGATCCCTGGCAACTGCTGTGGCGCTATGCCTCTGGCGCTGGTATGGCTGCCCACTGGCTAGATCTGGAGCGTTTGCTAGACGAAGGCATAGCCCGTCCGCTGGGGCTGGTGCGCCAGTTTATCTGGCCACAGATGACGGTAGTCGGTGCATTGTTGGCGCTGGCTGGTGCAGTAGCCATACTGTGGCGCGACCGTGCAGCAGCGGCGTTGCTGTTGGTCAGTTATGGCGTGGTGCTGTTTTTCTGTAGCGCTTACTATGTGATTGATATCGATGCATTTCTCCTGCCAGCCCACCTGATTGCGGCCCTGCTGCTGGGAGAAGGAGCTATGTTGTTGCTGCGTCCCCTGCCACACCGATTTGCTGCCGGGCTGGCATGGGCGCTACTCGCTCTGCCAATCGCCCTGACGGGGCGCAATCTAGCCACTGTGTCGGCGCTGAACAGTAGCGCTGCCGAGGAATCTGCGCGAAACATTATGCAGCAGGCGCTACCACGCCGAGCGCTGCTGATTGATGAGCGTAATTCAATTGAGCGGCTGCGCTATCTGCAAGCGGTGGAGGGTCAGCATCCCGATCTGGAACTGCGCTCTGAGCGGGATGTGGCTACCATCCAGGCAACGCTGGCCGAAGGACGAGCAGTATATCTGCTAGAACCCGATGCCGCCCTGGGCTTGAGCCAGTGGCCCGAAGGGATTCTCTGGCGTGTCGGGGCACAGCCGTTGACCACCACAACATCGATACGAGACGAGCGACGCTGGGCCGGGGGCATCCAACTGGCAGGTTATACCCTTAACGCTGGCCCGTACCAACCGGGCGCGGTAGTGCCCATCACACCAGGCTGGCAGGTACACCAACCCCCACAGCGAGACTATACCCTGTTTGTGCATCTGGTTGGTGCAGATGGCACAATCTATGGGCAGCAAGATCGTGCGCCGGGTATCGCACCAACCAGTCAGTGGCAACCTGGTATGACATATGTCGACCTGTATGGTCCCGTTCTGGATGCCAATGCCCCACCCGGGCGCTATCGCGTCCTGCTCGGCTGGTATGATCCGGCTACGCTGGAACGGCTGCCGGTTGTAGCTGGCGGCACACGCGATGGGGCGCATACGGTAGAGTTGGGCGAGATCCTGGTTGGGCCACCATAGACGATGCAGTACCTGTTCACGATTGGGGGAAGAGATTCACCACAGAGACACGGAGTCACAGAAGCAAGCAGTGGATGCGCCTTCCGGATGGGCATGCATGCCCGGTGATCGGCCCGCATGAACCTGGGCTATGCCACTGGTGAACAGGTACACGATGAAATAGGGTGTAAGGGTACGGTGCTATAATAATAGCATCCATCATCCACCCTCTAACAAGGAGATTTCTGTGTGGTTAATCGTCGGCCTGGGCAATCCAGGTGAAAAATACACCCGCACCCGGCATAACATCGGCTTTGAGTGCATCGCATACCTGGCAGAACGACACCGGCTGGCATTTAATCGCAAGCGTGCTAATGCCCATATTGCCGAAGGTCAGATCGGCAGAGAACGGGTAGTACTGGCCCAACCGCTCACCTATATGAATCTCAGCGGGCAGGCGGTATCAGGGCTACGTTCCTGGTACAAGATCGATCCAGTCGAGCGGTTGCTGGTGATCTACGACGATATGGATCTGCCCTTTGGCCGGCTGCGCTTGCGTCAGAAAGGCGGCCCCGGTACCCACAACGGCATGAAGTCCATTGTGGCCCAACTGGGCGGCCAGAACTTCCAGCGCCTGCGCCTGGGTATTGGGCAACCCCCGCCAGAGTGGGATGCAGTGGGCTATGTGCTGGGGCGTTTTCCTCCCGACGAGGCCAAAGAACTGCCAACGATCTATGCACGTGCCGCAGATGCGGTAGAGGTCATTCTGCGCGAGGGCTTTGTGGCGGCTATGAATAAGTATAATGTGTAAGACATAGTTCGCAGGTACTTTACAGTATACATTACCCACACATCGGGGGCGCGGGGGCCTCCGGCCCCCGTAAAAAAATTGTTTTCGGTTTGGTGTGGCGGCAAAGCCGCCACACCAAACCGAAAACAATATGATCTCGGCGGGGCTGCGCCCCGCCCATACCCATTGAGGGCGGTGAACTGCCCTCTCTACCGCATCAGGATGCGGCACAATTGTGAGTAATGATACGCCCTGAGGGAGAGGGGGGAAACGGGGCGTCCTGGCGGCACACGCGGAGTGTGCCGCCAGGACGCCGTTTCCCCCGCCCCATGCAGGGGCGGGGCAGGGGGTGGGGTGATTCACGCGGGTTTATCCGTCGGTGAATGGTACAGTACAATTGGCCGATCTAAAACCAAGTCTAAGCACAAGCAGATAAACACACCCCGGCAGAGCATAAAAAGGCCTGACAGGTTGTGAAAACTTGTCAGGCTTGAAATATATAACGCAGTTCACGACTGCGAACGAGATATCCCTCAACCAACCGGCCCACAACCAGGCGAGGTCTGAGCAGAACCTTTCCCCGCAGCAGTCGTGGCAAACGTTGAAAAGACGCGCGTGGCCGTCGGGCTGCCGCAGGTCGGGCAGGTAGCCTCATCCGCGTTACTGCTACTGCGCACAAGCCGATCAAACCGTGCGCCACACTCCGGGCACACATATTCGTACAAGGGCATGGATGTACCTCCAGAATATAATCTATTGTCTGCTTTTCATTTTCCGTACAGGCGTTACGCGATCGATGTTCGAATCAGGCATCTGACCGAGCGAAAAACGCATTTCGTCTGCCGTTCGACAAGCTCACGATAGACGGCAGCGTGGTATTTTTTATTCTTTTTCTCAAAATAATGTTCCCGTAGGGAGCATTCTTTGAGAAAAAGATCCTTCTTCCACCCCGCCTCAGACGAATCGTACCCGATGGACGGGCAACCGCGTACCTCCTATTACTTACATTGATGCAATTGGCACAGCAAAGGTTACATCCCATACAACGCCTGAACCACCTGAGGCGTGATCAACCCCTCGATCAGCGACCCCAGCAGAATCATAGGCAAGAGCAACAACAGCCAGACCTTCCAGAAATTCGCCAGTGCCCAGAGCATATTCTGGCCCACGCTAAAGCCCTGTGGTGGAGAGAGCAGCGCCGCACCAATCCGTATACCCAGTGCCGCGCTGAGGATAAATGCTGGCAGCTCGATGATGCCGTGCGGTACGATATAGGCCAGCACAAATGTAAGTGGACTGGCGGCATCAAGCGCTAGCCAGCTTCCCCCCCGTGCGGCCAGTGTACTGGTGACAAAGCCGATCTGTGCAAAGGCCACGGCTGGCACTAAAAAGGCAAACAGACCAAAGGTGAAGGTCGAAAAAAGGTTAGAGAAAATCGAGACACGCAGGTTATTAGCCAACACAAACAGCGTCAATCCCAGCGATGGTGGCTCGGCCTGACCAACCTGACTTAAGATGCTGTCAAAGGCAGCAATACGATACGTCTGCCCAACATACCCACCGAAGAGCAGTCCACTGACCATTGCCAGCAACGCCATCAGCAGCGGCAGCCGCAACTCGCGCAGCAGGGCCGGTAGTTCATGGCGGTAGAAACGCCCAGGCGACAGAGCTAACTGGTGGTATTGATCCGGTGGTATGCCCGCCGGACGGTACTCGCGCAAAAAGGTCTTAAACGTATTGCTCATACTCTCTATGCTCAACTCTTCATGCTCACGCGAGAGAATTTCCTCACGGTTGAATGTTGTCATACCCGTGCGGATGAGTGCAATCACAATAACCACCAGGGCAGCAATAACCAGCCAGAGAACATCCCAGCGCTGGGCAATAATAAACAGAGCCTGCAACTGCAACATAATCGCCGTTGGCAGCAACACAAAGCTAGCCAGCAGATTCGCAGCGCGAATACTGCTGGTATGGCTGGAAATCACCACGGCACCTGCCACCATCATCAGCGTGATGATCCCAATCATAAGCAAAAGCTGTAGCAAACGTACCCAGGTCATAGCATAGAAGTAGAGTTCAGCGTGCATGGTTGCCAGCATAAAGGCAAACACCAGCATGGCTGCGAAACTGGATAACAGCGGAACAAGCAATGAAGAGAAGAGTTTACTGATGTAGAGTGCGTTATCGGACACCGGCATAGCCAGCAGGGACTCCAGGCTATTGCGTTCACGTTCACCAACAAACGACTCCAGGGCCGTAATCAGCGAGAAGCTTGCTGGCACAAAGCCAACCAGCAACAGCGCAAACGGCACCATGCGACCAACCAGGCTGGCATCGCCCACAAAGGAAACCGCAAAATCAGATCCGCTAACCAGGGCCATAGGAATGATCACGCTGAGAATAAAAACCGGCAGTAGCACACGCCAGTCAGTAAGCGTTTCACGTAGCTCTCGTTCGGCAATTGTTACGACTGATGCAATGCGGGGAAAACGCCGCAGCGACAGGCGGGTGAGCCAGTAGGAACCCGTCGTGTTGGGGGATGCAGTGTTGGTTGGAACAGGTGGCAGTACTACCCCACCTGACCAGCGACGCAGGACAGCCAGCGGGCGAAACGGCAACTGGGAATGTTCCCGCGACAGGATCTCCTCACGGTTAAACGTGGACAGACCGGTGCGGATGAGCAACACAGATGTCACTGCCAGCCCGAAGATTGTCCACCAGAGAATATCCCAGCGATCATTGATGATCAGAAATGCACACAGTTGCACCATTAGCATCATTGGGATCAGAATGAAACTAGACATGAGATTGGCGGCACGAATGCTACTAATGTGGCTGGAGATAACCACCGATCCTGACACCAGCGTCAGCGCCATCAAGCCGATAATCACAAAAATCTGCATCAGCCGAGTTGCCGTCATGGCAGCAACATACAGGTCGTTGTTAAAGGTATAGAGTAAGAAAGTAAACACCAGCATTGCAATAAAGCTGGATATTAATGGCGTAAACAGAGACGAACTGAGTTTACCGATGTAGAGTTCCCGGTCGGATACCGGCATAGCCAGCAGGGCTTCCAGGCTATTGCGTTCGCGCTCACCAACAAACGACTCCAGGGCCGTGATCAGCGAGAAGCTCGCCGGAATAAATCCTACTACCAGAACCACAAATGGTATCAGCCTGGTCGCCAGTTGCTCGTCTTCGATAAAGCGAATCACAAAACTGGATGCCCCTACCATCAGTTGCGGCACAAGAAAGGTTAACAGCGCGATCGGTAATAGAATACGCCAATCGCTAAGCGTATCGCGTACCTCACGCCGCGTAATGGTTGCAATAGCACCTGATATCACAGTATGCCCTCCTCCTGTCGTGACGGTGTTGCCACCGACGAACGTCTGGCGGTATAGGCCGAATCTGGTGTGTCGCGTGGAGCAACATCCTTCCCATCAGTGGTCGTAGCTGTGTCGGATACAATACTGAGATAGACATCTTCCAGGCTACGTGGCACTTCAGCAATGGAGACAAGGCCGATATCCTGGGCGAATAGCCGCGTCAGAATCTGCGGATTGATCTGGCGTGGATCGGGGCAACGGTAGCGCACACACTCGGCTGTACAGGTGTCGATAGTCACCAGATCGCCAATCAACGTGTGCATCTGCGCCAGATCCTGAGCTACAGCCAGGCGCAGTTCCCAGAGCGCAACGCCCATCAATGTGCGGGTGATCTCGGCGATGGTGCCCTCGACAATGATTTGCCCGCCCCGGATAATCGCAATCCGATCAGCCAGCACTTCAGCTTCGGTCAGGTTATGTGTGGTCAGCAGGATCGAACGGTCAGCCGCACGCAGGTCGCCAATAGCATCTCTGACTGTACGTGCGCTCTGCGGATCCATCGCTGTAGTTGGCTCGTCGAGAAACAACACGGGCGGATCATGAATAAGGGCGCGCACCAGCGCGATTTTCTGCTTCATCCCTTTGGAATAACTATCCAGCCGCTTGTCGCGTGCCTCCCAGAGATCAAAACGTTTGAGTAACCTTTCGGCCCGTTGCTGGCTCTGTTGCGCATTCAGACCAAGCAGGCTACCAAAGAAATGCAGGTATTCCATGGCATACATACGGCTGTATAAACCAGGATATTCGGTCAGCAAGCCGATTTTGCTGCGCACCACACGTGCTTCTGCAACAACATCATGGCCGCTAATACGTGCCCAACCACTGGTTGGCTTGAGAATGGCTCCCAGCATACGTACAGTTGTTGTTTTACCAGCTCCATTCGGGCCAAGCAGGGCCAGTACTTCGCCCGGCTGGATATCAAGTGAGACATTGTGGACGGCATGGAAAGCACCGAAGCGTTTACCAAGCTGATTTGCTTCGATCATAAATAGCTCCTTATTACTTTTTCAGGCAAGGTGATTGGTTATGGGCCATTGGCAATCGGCATATGCACGCTATCTACCTATCACCTGTTCTCTGCGCTAAAAGCACATTATGGAATGATTGAGCAAAATTGAGCAAGCATCAGTGTGCCGATCAGAAAACGTTCTTGGTAGTATAGCAGTTTGATATTACCAAAGCATAATCAAACTATGCACAATAGGGAGAATCTATTCACCACGGAGACACGGAGGGATCTGGATGTATGATGCTAGGATGATGCTATAGCAATTTGACATTCTTTCCCAGTACCGGCGGGGCTGCGCCCCGCCGAGATGATAATGTGTTTGGTTTGGTGTGGCGGCAAAGCCGCCACACCAAACCAAACACACTTTTTTTGCGCGGGCCGGAGGCCCCAGCACGCCCCTCCCCTATCAATTATCAACCGTAGAAGAACTTTCCTGCTGAAGTTCGGGGGCAGGCGTCTGTTCCGGTTGAGCTGTTTGATCCGGTGCAGACGACAGTTGAGCTTCCAGCAACTCACTCATGCGGCGCACATCATTCCAATTTGTTTCGCTTTCAATATCAGCCAGAGGCGTATAGAGCGTATCGAGGGCAAATGTCTGAATGGCATAGCGCTGACCATCAACCACAATAATGCGGCTATCATCAAGTGGGCTACCAATTGGCCGACCAGCGCGGGCCTCTTCGAGCGCAAATTTGTGGAACGCCCACTCATGATTATGCTCATAGCCGGTGGCCAGAAAGGTCTCTAACAGCAGACCAGTTTCCAGGTCATTATAGCGCCGTTCACCGCTTGCAAAGGCTGGCCCGGGTTCCTGCCCTGACCAGAGCGCAACACGGCGACGTACATTATCGATATAGATCGCCGGGACGTTCCCATCCGAGGCAGGGGCATACACCGGAATAGCTTTTTCGACGGTATCAAGGCCGCGGGCAACATAGCGGTTCAAGATTAACTCACACCAGTCGCTAATACTATCCTGCCATGTGTGGAAGCTGACAAACGGCCCATACAGGCCACGCACAATACCCGCCGATCGCTGCGGATTATAGGCAGCCCGTTGCCCACCCCAACTCTTCATATCATAGCTGCGACACATACCCGTGGTACAGTACTGAGATTCTTGCGCAAAGAAGGCCAGCGCCACCGCCGGATCAAGTTCATAGCCCACAATGATGTCATAGATATCATCGGCATAGGGGGCCGCTGGTGAGGTACCGGTGCCACCAATGCCCTGATTCAACAACCCGGCAAAAACGGCCCGCGAAATACGTGGCGGCGATTTGAAGCTGAGTTCGCTGGTTTGTGCAGACGAAGCTTCAGCGGGGGGATTATCTTGCTGCACCGTTTGAGCCAGAATGCTGCTAAGTGGATGTGCCAGTACCCCAATCGCCAGTACTCCTACCACTGTAAGTGATACAACCGGCAGACGGCGACGTTCATTGCGCAACAGGCGCGGCAGGTGAGTTACCCCCACAACACCTGTTGCCCATACAAGCAGGATAACCGCACGAACACAGGCTGCTGGTGAAAGCAAGCCAACCAGAACGAGTAACGGCAACGTTATTGCTATCAACGCCAGCGCGGTCAGAACCAGCGGCTCACCTTTGCACCACCACCATTCCTGAAACGACACATGCGTCCCTTCAGATGTCTTTCTGAATAAACGCGCCAGGATCTGTGTACGCATAGGCACCTCACTAGAGCATCAGTAGAGTATTTCTCGCCAGGGAGATTCTCCTCAGGCATGGTTTACGTTTACTGTACCGTTTGGTTCGACGATACGCCCTTTCCCTGCCCCCTCTCCCTGAGGGAGAGGGGGGAAACGAGGCGTCCTGGCGGCACACGCGGCGCGTGTGCCGCCAGGACGCCTCGTCCGTCTTCCCCCGCCCCGTGCAAGGGCGGGGCCAGGGGGTCTCTCACGGGTAGGTTTTTTCCGTAGGGACGCGCTTCTGCGCGTCCGTAGGGCGTCCTGATGCGGAACACGTTCCCACGGACAGGCAGACGCCTGTCGCTACGGATGGCGTTCCAACGCCATCGATCGAAAAACCTACCCCTGTGAGGGCCAGGGGATGGGGCGATTCACGCGACCAATTCGTCTGTAACGTGTAAAGTAAAAGTGGTGAATAGTTTTTTTCCAACGTGAACAAGTTACCTAACCAGGTTGATTTGCGCTGCTACGCCCAGCCGAGATTGTCCGGTTTTGACGAGCCACTCATTGTACCGTCCTCATTGTCTCCCCCGCCACTCATTTCCTCTTCCAGCATCTGCTCGACCATTTCGTCCCAGTCTTCACCGGCATCCTCACCCAACTCCTTGCCCATCTTCTTGGCCCAGCGTGCGATCGAACGTGGATCATTTTCATCAAGACCAGCAAAGTTAGACGGATCAGCCATTGATTCGATGCGTGCATCCTCGGATTTAACCGTTGCAAAGCGCGATATAGCACGCTGTACCCGCAGCGAATGACAGCGTGGACAGGCCAGACCCTCCGGGGTTTCAAAGCCGCGTACTAACTTCTGAAAGCGCGCACTACAATCTGGACAGACATATTCATAAATCGGCATACCGATCTCCTCTTTATGCTCTGGATTTTCTACGTCTCGGCACTTTTTTGAATAATTTCCAGTACCAGGGGCAACAACGCAACCGGTGCATCTCCAATGGTGTATGCCTGCTGCAAGCGGGAAAAAACAGTGGCGACATCAGCTTCGCGGGCTGCATGGACGTACAATAACGGTTCTCCGGCCTGCACCTGCTCACCCAGATGTTTTGTCAACACCAACCCCACCGCTGGATCAATTGCAGCATCTTTCCAGCGCCGCCCACCCCCCAGTTCATTCACTACCATGCCCAGAGTTTGCGTACTAATAGCAGTGATATAGCCATCATGAGCTGCGAGGAACGGAACAACTACTTTCGCCTGCGGCAGACCAGACGGATCATCTAGCGCCGCTAGATCGCCACCCTGGTTAGCCACCATGCGGCGAAACATCTGCAAAGCTGTTCCATCGGTCAGGGTTTGCTCCAGCAAACCTCGCGCTGATTGCTCATCGGCGGCCCGGCCCGCCAGCAGTACCAGTTGTGTTCCCAGAACCAGACACAACTCTACCAGATCAGGCGGCCCCTGGCCACGAAGAGTAGCCAGCGCCTCCTGTACCTCCAGCGCATTCCCGATAGCAAAGCCCAGTGGTTGATTCATTGAACTCAACACTGCTGCAACCCGCCGTCTGGCACGCTGGCCAATGCCAACCATTGTGTACGCCAGATGACGAGCCTGGTCAGGCGACTGCATAAACGCGCCGCTGCCATATTTTACATCAAGCACAATACAATCTGTGCCAGCAGCCAGTTTCTTGCTCATAACACTGGCCGCAATCAGCGGAATCGATGCAACTGTAGCCGTCACATCTCGCAAGGCATACAGACGCTTATCAGCCGGAGCGAGATCAGCCGTTTGTGCTGCTACAACCAGTCCGACCTCACGCACGGCATGGCGAAAAGCTTCCCGCGACAGATCCGTACGCAAGCCTGGAATACTCTCCAGCTTATCAATCGTCCCACCGCTAAAACCCAACCCGCGCCCGCTCATCTTGGCCACTGGCAAACCAGCCGCCGCCACCAGCGGGGCTAACACCAGAGTGGTTTTATCACCTACACCACCGGTAGAATGCTTATCCACCGTTAGAGGCGCAAGGTCATGCAAGTCAAGCATGCTGCCGCTATGGGCCATTGCCAGGGTCAGATCCGTAATTTCACGCAGATCCATACCACGCAGCACTACCGCCATAGCCCAGGCTGCCATCTGATAATCGGGAATATCTCCCCGCGTATAGCCAGCGATCAACCACTCAATCTCGTCGGTTGAGAGTGCGCCACCATCGCGTTTTTTGGCAATAATATCAACTGTTTGCATACGATGCGCTTTGCGTTTATTTACACAGCGCCTTGATTACCAACGGCAGACGCGGCAACAGATCGCTTGCCAGGGTGCCCATATCGCCCAATTCCTCACGCAGCAATGCGCCGGCAGCTGCATGCAGATACACGCCCAGCACAGCCGCATCAAACAGATCCATTTTCTGTGCCAGGAGACCGGTAATCACGCCGGACAACACATCACCTGTTCCAGCGGTAGCCAGAGCCGGATTACCATCGGCATAGATCGCACTACGTCCGTCGGGTGCAGCAATCACCGTTGTTGCCCCCTTCAGCACAACCACCTGCTGCCACTGTGCGGCTGCCTGGGTCGCCACCTTCACCTGATCGGCGTCCAGTTCCTCAACATGCAACAGGCGCTTCATCTCGCCAGGGTGTGGCGTCAGGATACACTGCCCGGCGGGGACATGCACATACCACTCATCAATCTGCGCCAGCAAATTGAGTCCATCTGCATCAATAACGGTAGGCGGTAATTCGTGTGTTTCCGCCGATGCATCACCAGCCTCCTGCGTTGCAGCCTGGATGCGGAAACCAACCCGCTGACGCTTCTGCGGCTGTTCCAGACCAAACAGTCGTTGCAGAAACAGGCTGGTCGACTCTTCACGCCCAAGGCCAGGACCAATCAGCAGCGACGTATAGCCATCAATATTCTTTAGCAACTCAACCGCTGCCGCCGGGCCAAGGGTACCTAGATCTGCTTCTGGCAAAGGTAGCAGCGTCACCTCTGGGCCACGTCCACTCAGCGCCGTAATTGAACGTGCCGTTGCCAATGTCACCAGACCAGCACCGGCTCGACCAGCACCGGCACTCGCCAGCGCCGCTGCACCAGGATAAAGCAACGAACCAGCCACCACCAGCGCCTTGCCAAACGTGCCCTTATGCGCGTCTTCAGAGCGATGAGGCAACAATGCCCGTGCCTGTTCTACCGTTATCGTCTTACTCATAATCCCCTCCAGATGCTCAGATGGAATGCCAATATCGGCCACACTTAACGTACCAGCACACCCCTTTCCAGGATAAAAGAGTAACCCACGCTTGCATAAACCAGTTGCCACGGTCGCATCAGCATGAATGGATATCCCCAGGATTGTGCCATGATCCGAATGTGTCCCTGTAGGCAGATCGATTGACAGAACCAGCAGATCGTTTTTTTGCGCACGTATGCTATTTGTTACATCAACAATACATGCCAGATCACCAGACACCTCACGACTCACACCCATTCCCAACAATGCATCAATCACCATATCAGCGCGAGTCAGAAGCTGGCGTAACATACTCTGATCGATATCATCAGATGCCAGTGTCTCGGCAATACCACGTTGACGGCAACGCTGCCAGTTCATATCTCCGGGTACATCGGTACGCCGCCAGAGATATATATGCACACTGGCCCCGGCATCATGCAAATGACGCGCAACCACCAGTCCGTCACCACCATTGTTACCAGAGCCTACCAACACCACCACATGCCGCGCCTGTACAACTCCCAGGTAGCGCAATGCCTCCTGCGCTACCCCCCAGCCAGCATGCTCCATCAGACCATCCCATGTATCGCCCGCATCAACGGCGGCCTGTTCCAGGCGACGCATCTCCTCTGTTGTAACAACCAGCATTGACTATAGCTCCGCAATCCTAATTCCTTTGGTCGAACGGCCAGCAGGCGGCAAAGTGCAAGAAGGAACTTGTTAGCGCAAATAGGCTCTGGGTTAACCAGACGCCCTCTCCCCCTGCTCCCCCGCCCCGTGCAAGGGCGGGGGGTGGGGTGTTTCAGATGCGCGTTTCGCCAACCTGATGGTTGAGAGCCTGCCCCATCCCAGGACTTTTTCGCGCTAACAGGAACTTTTTCTCAAAAAATGTCCCGTAAGGGAACTTTTTTGAGAAAAGAATAAAAAATACCACGCTGCCGGCTATCGTGAGCTTGTTGAACGGCAGGCGAAGCAGGTCTTTTGTTCGGCCAAAGGCCTGGTTTGAACATCCACTGCGTAACTTGTGTATTAGAAAGATATTGACCATAGATCATCGAGGTAGCGCCAACGGGAACGCTGGCAGCTAAACAAACCATGATAAAGAGGAGTCTAACTCACGGTAGCGGGAAACACATCTATGAGTCATCTGTGTCTCCGTGTCTCCATGGTGACTATATTCCCCCATCATAAACAGGTACTCGTGTGCAGATACTTGACTATCGTGCCGTGTTGTCTACTTTCTACTTTTCTACGCCTTCCCCTCGTATGAAAAGCGGCACACCTCATTTCCATCGGCATCGTGTAGTACGGCAGTATCACCTTTATTGTTCCAGACGCCCATCTTCCGTCCCCAGAAGAGATTGCCTGAATTATTGATCCCAGTACCTGTCCAGATCTGCATCTGCCCACCGGCACGCAGAGAAAAAGACGGGAACGTATAGGTATGGCCAGCTTTATCTTTGATTGACCAACCAGACAAATCTATCTCTGCATCGGTGGTATTGCGCAGGCTGATATATTCACCAGCAACATCGCTACTGGGCGGATCGTACTCGATATGTGTAATCTGAATTGGCGGCAGGGTAACACTTGCCGGTGCTACTGGCTCTTTCTCTTCTGCCAACTCTTCCGCCACCGCCTCAGCGACCTCGGCAGGCGGCGCTGCCGCCACTGGTGGCTCTTCCACCACCGCCTCAGCGACCTCGGCAGGCGCTGCCGCCACTGGTGGCTCTTCCGCCACCGCCTC
>RRYU01004283.1_pt1 | contig 59934 bp, 56 predicted proteins | sample 2162651 | NCBI WGS metagenome assembly RRYU01 (sample SAMN10267283, study PRJNA491782) | microbial mat metagenome | isolation source: biomat in the production well | place: Japan: Minami-Kanto gas field, natural gas well KTG3 | collected 2017-06 | reverse complement strand
CAAGGAAACCCAATTCATCACCAATCTCTTCCGATTTTCGCAAACCCAAGTCCGTGATGTGATGGTTCCCCGCCCGCGCATTATTGCCCTGAATGTTGATGAGGCTCCGGAAAAACTCTTATCCCAGGTCCGTCATTCACGCCATTCGCGCTTCCCGGTTTACCAGGGGGACATTGACAATATCCAGGGGTTCGTTCTGGCAAAGGAATTGCTTAACCTGGCGATCACATCAGCTGATTTTTCCATCACGACTATCCTGCGCCAGTCCTACTTTGTCCCTGAGGCCAAACGCGTCCACGACCTGATGCGCGAAATGCAGCAGGATTACGTTCAGATTGCGATGGTGGTCGATGAATATGGCATGCTCAGCGGACTGGTCACCACTGAGGACCTGCTCGAAGAACTGGTTGGAGAAATCGAGGATGAACATGACACAGACCGGCCCAAACGCATTCAGCGCCTGCAAAACGGTGCCTTTATTGTTGATGCCCTGCTTTCTATCAATGACCTGGAACAGCTTCTGGGGGCACGCTTCAATGATAAATCAGGCCACTATGAAACCCTGTCCGGCATGATTCTGTACGAACTTGGCGAACTGCCCGAAGAGGGGAAAACCCTCATCATCGACAACTACCGATTTACCTGCATTAGCGTCAAGGGAACAGCCCTCCACAAGGTACAAATCGAACCCCTCTCCTGAGCGTGACCTGAGTTGACCACATCGACTTCAACAAGGAAACATGTCGATGAGCGTGGATTTTGTCGACCGTGGATTTCAACTGTTGTGGAGCAGTTGACGTTTATGAGATAGAATCAAACCTGTTATGATGACAGCTATGAAAAGATGTTTTTCACATCTGAACTATCCTCTTCTGATTGCAGCCACCCTGCTCCTGGGTCTGGCCCCCTTTTCCCCAGAGCCGCATCTGGTGGAAAAAACCCGCTTACTCCTGCAGGGTGAACTTTCCCGGCCTCTTGATATCTTTGATCTGCTTTTTCATCTCGCGCCTGCCCTGATATTAATCATCAAGCTGGCACTGGAACAGCCCTGGCGCCGCTCTACATCCTGATGCTTGGTGGAAAGTGGACTTACTGAGGTAATGACATGAAATTTCTGTTCCTTCACGGTCTGGAGTCTGGCCCCCATGGCAGTAAATATCAGGCTCTGACATGGATGTTTGGCGATGTTCTGGCGCCGGATTGCACCGGGGTCAAGGACGAGACCCACCGCCTGGACATTATTCAGCAGCAACTCGAAACAGAAAAAGAACCGGTCATTGTGGTTGGTTCGAGCATGGGAGGATTGATGGCGCTGCTGCTACACCAGGCAAGACCGGAAAAAATTGCCGGTATGGTCCTCTGTGCGCCGGCCATTCATCGCCCTGCAGCAATCAATCTGGAGGTTGAAAAACTGCCGCCAACGATCGTTATTCACGGCACAACGGATAACGTCGTACCTTTTTCCTGTAGTGCGGTTTTTGGTGATCGTCTGGTTGCAGTTGACGATGATCACCGCCTGAGTAACAGTATGCCGGAGATACTGCGGGCGGTTTTTGATTTAAAGCTTCGTTTAGCCAGGTTTATTCATGAGGATTCATGCTTGTGAATTTCTCCAATTTTTTTCTCTAAAGACCTGTCTCTGGCCTTTTCTAACCCCTGCTCTTTAATAAAGTCACGCTCGGCTTTTACCTCAAGTGGGATCTTGCTATGAAACAAAACAAGGGGCCATGGAAAAATCCATAACCCCTTGTTTTTATTAATTGGCGGAGGCAGATGTGAATCGAACACACCGGGGACGGGGTACGCCCCCCATCGGTTTTGAAGACCGTGAGCGCCACCAGGCTACTGACTGCCTCCGAAGTTGCTAGGTTTGAAGCTGTATACTACGCTGACTGATATCATTTGCACAAGCAAATTTGATGCTTTCGTAAAAAGTTTCAATTTAGATGCATAAGCAAAAAGCGCCAACTGCATGGCGCATCACTGTTGAACAATAAGGCGTACTTACATACGTCGAAGCAGTGATACAATGGCAGCAACGCAGCAGTTGGTGAGTTTTTTCGACGCCATCAAATTTAGCAAATTAATGTGACCTTCTTCTCTGGATCCTGATCTTTAACCACCGTCAGGGTTTTCCAGTGCCCATGCTGAAACCGCAGGTAAAACAAGCCACCGCTGATCAGGAAAAAAACAATAAATGCCAGCCACACCGCGATCGGACTGAAATTCAGGACCTTGAGAAAGACAAAAACGATCGGCACCATGACCCAATGCATGGCAACCGACAACCCCATAGCCCAGAAGGTATCCCCGGCGCCACGCAGGGTTCCACTGAAAACGACAATGGTGGCATCGGCCAGCACATACAGGGCCGCCAGACGCAGCATGTCCACCGCCAGAGGTGCAGCCGCCAGGAACAGTTCGTTGGCTTCGAAGGGGGCAAAAATATCAACCATCTGCTGCGGCAAGGTGACAAACAATAACAGTACCAGCGATGAGTAGATCCACCCCATCTTCAAACCGGAAAAGGCCGCTCGTTCGGCGACCTCCGGACTGCCCGCGCCCATGTAACGTCCAACCAGGCTGACAACGCCGATCTGTAGACCGAGCAGCGGCACAAAGGACACCAGATCCCAGTTAAAAACAATGGTCACCGCCGTTGCGGTCACCACGCCATGGCTGTGAAAAATCAGCACAATCAGGGTGAAGGCCAGCAGGTTGAGAAACATCTCGACTCCGGCTGGCGAACCATAGCGCAACAGCTTGGCCATAATCGTCCGGTGAAATAACCAGCTAGCGCCGATGGTAAACTCATCTCGATTCGTGCGCCGCAAATAAGCAGTCAGCAACACCAGCAGGGCACAGGAACTGCTGAACAGGGTGCCATAGGCGGCGCCACGCAGACCCAGGGCGGGAAAACCAAGATGACCGAAGATCAGCACGTAATTGGCGCCGGCATTGACAATCAAGGCGACCATGGCGGCAATCATGACGATGCGGGTACGGCCGATCCCGGAGAAAAAACCGGATAAACTGGTACGCAGCAGCACCAATGGTGTTCCATAGAGGAGAATATCGAAGTAAAGCTGCTGTTGCTCGCGCTGTGCCGCCGGCACATCCATCAGGCCGAACAGCAAATGAACCAGGGGCCGACAGGCAAAAACCAGCAAGGTAGCGGGAACCACCAACAGCATCGCCTGGGTCACCACCATTGCACATTGGGATTTACGCCCGGCACCCAGATACTGGGCAACCAGGGCGGTGGTATAGCCGATCAAACCGACAAAAAAGGTCATCAGCATGAAGCTCGACAGTCCACCGGCCATGGCAGCATTCATCGGTTCCGGACCGATACGCGACAAAAAGAGCCGATCGATAAAAATCAGCAGGGTTTCACAAGCGTGGGATACCACCATCGGAGCTGAAATAGCGAGCATTTCACGAAAACCACCGGGGGCATTCAGTTCTGCTGTGGTGATAGTGTTCACGCGGGGTCTCACTGTCGGGCAGGATGTGCGGAATCAGAAATCTGCAGAAAAGTCGATCAATAACCCAGATGGGATGAAGGTGTCCAGCTCCAACTGGTGCTGCCCGGTCAGCTGCCGGGCAAACATTCCGAGCAAATCGAATTCACGGGCAAAAGTATCGCGGAACCGATAGCGCAATTCAGTCCTGAACAGCGGCTTACTGTCGACAAAATTCAAGCTACACCTGGCATCGGAAAAAGATTCCCCTGAACAATCGATATTCGGCAGCCCGTGCAACCGGCAGGTCAGGGGGCGCGACTGATAAACCAGGCAGTTGCCATCGGTACCGAGCAACGGACAGGGGGTCAGATCATCCTCCGGCATGTTCTGCCACTCATCGTTAAGCAGCCGGTTGAGGATGTAAGGAGCCTGAAATTCCGGCCAGCGCTGCTGCAGGTCGTTCACCCGCAACCGGGCTTTGACCAGTACCTGCTCTTTGACCGGTTCGGCCAGATCAGCAAAACCTGACTGCAACAGGGCCACATCGAGCAGACTGATCTCAAACAGGCCACGACAGCAGGCAGAGCACCCTGGCCGGCAGGCAATCTGCTCCTGTGAACGCTCAATACATCCAGCGAACCAGTCGTCAATGCCGCCCAACAACTGGCGATAATCAGCAAGAATTTCCTGCATCCGTGACGATCTCCTCAACGCTGGGATGTGGCCAGTCTGATGGCCAGGGCAATGAACACCGTGCCCGCGAGGCGATTGAGAACCAACTGCACCCGCTGTGAGCGGTTCAGCCATTGTCCGAGGCTACCGGCCAGCAGAGCAATACTACCGAACACCAGAATGGTCGCTAGAATGAACAAGCCCCCGAGCAATAGCAATTGATAAACAACGGCGCCGCGACTCGGATCGGCAAACTGGGGCAAAAACGCGAGAAAAAAGATCGACACCTTGGGGTTGGTGAGATTCATGATCACCCCACGGCGGTAATAACGCCAGTAACCATGCGCTGCGCTCGCCTCGCTCTGGAGGAGCTCCGGCTGCGCCCGAAAAGCTTGCCAGGCGAGATAAACCAGATAGCCGGCACCGAGAAATTTGAGAAGGGTAAAAGCGACGACAGAGGTCTGAAAAATAATCGCCACCCCGAAAGCAACCACAGCGGTATGTATCACTAAACCACTGCACAAACCGAGAACAACAGCAAACCCCGGTCCGCGACCACGCAAGGCGGACTGGGTCAGGACAAAAATATTATCCGGACCCGGTGCCAGGCCCAAAAGCACCGCAGCAGAAAAAAACGTGATGATGGTCTCAACAGGAATCATAGGTTGAACAAAAATTTGTAGGGGCACAATTCATTGTGCCCGACGTTAGAATGATCTCGCAACATCCCCTTACGTCCCCCTACAGCAGCAATGCCCGTTTTTCCAGCTCCAGCAACTGATCGCGCAACTCGGCAGCTTTTTCAAATTCCAGGGCGGCAGCGGCTTCAAGCATCTGTGCCTTGATTTCGGTCATTTTTGCCTTCAGCGCCTGGGGATTAGCATAGAGGGCTTCTTCTTCGGCGCACAGGGGTAATTCCTTGTCCTTGCGACCGATAAAATTATCGACAATGGAAAAGAGGGATTTAGTGACCGACACCGGGGTGATGCCATGCTCCTGATTGTATTCCAGCTGTTTGACCCGCCGCCGCTCGGTTTCATCGATGCAGGCCTGCATCGATCGGGTCACGCGATCCGCGTACATAATCACCCGGCCATCGAGATGGCGGGCGGCCCGGCCGCAGGTCTGAATCAGGGAACGCTCGCTGCGCAGGAAACCTTCCTTGTCGGCATCCAGAATCGTTACCAGGGCCACTTCAGGAATATCGAGTCCCTCGCGCAGCAGGTTGATCCCTACCAGGACATCGAACTCCCCTTCACGTAAAGCACGGATGATCTGCACCCGCTCGACCGTATCAATATCAGAATGCAGGTAGTTTACCCTGATCCCCGCTTCCTGCAGATAACCGGTGAGGTCCTCGGCCATGCGCTTGGTCAGGGTCGTCACCAGCACCCGCGCACCCTTTTCAACCGTGACCCGAATTTCCTCGATCAGATCATCAACCTGATTGAGGGCCGGGCGCACTTCGATGGGAGGATCGACCAGACCGGTCGGACGGATAACCTGTTCGACAAACACTCCTTCGGCTTTTTCCATTTCGTAATCAGCAGGGGTTGCTGACACGTACACCGTCTGCGGCTGGCACTGCTGAAATTCCTCGAACATCAGCGGGCGGTTGTCCAGTGCCGACGGCAGACGAAAGCCATAGTTAACCAGGGTTTCCTTGCGCGAGCGGTCACCACGGTACATGGCACCGACCTGACTGACACTGACATGGCTCTCATCAATAAACATCAAGGCATCATCGGGCAGGTAGGATAACAGCGTAGCCGGGGGCTCGCCGGGATTACGACCATCAAGGAAGCGCGAATAGTTCTCGATCCCCTGGCAGTAGCCCATCTCTTCGATGAGCTCGATATCGAAGAGGGTGCGCTGCTCAATCCGCTGGGCCTCCAGCAGCATATTCTGCTCACGGAAATACTGAATCTGGCGCTGCAGTTCATCCTGGATTTCACCGATGGCGCGCTTGAGAGTGGGCTTGGTGGCCACATAGTGGCTGGCGGGAAAAATCGCAGTGCGCTCAAGGCGATCAATCACCTGACCGCGCAGGGGATCGATTTCGCTGATGGCATCGATTTCGTCCCCGAAAAACTCAATGCGCAGGGCCCGCTTTTCCTCGTAGGCGGGAAACACCTCAACGCTGTCCCCGCGCACCCGGAAGGTGCCACGATGAAAGTCGATATCGTTACGTTCATACTGGATTTCAACCAAACGATGGAGAAAATCATTGCGCTTGAGCTCCATCCCGCTGCGCAGATCAACCAGCATTCCATAATAGGCTTCCGGTGAGCCAAGGCCGTAGATACAACTGACCGAAGCAACAATCAGTACATCGCGACGCGACAACAGGGAACGGGTGGCACTATGGCGCAGCTTGTCAATTTCCTCATTGATGGAGCTGTCTTTTTCAATAAAGGTATCGGTCGATGGCACATAGGCTTCGGGCTGATAGTAATCGTAATAACTGACAAAATATTCAACCGCATTATTGGGAAACAGCTCCTTGAATTCCCCATAAAGCTGCGCCGCCAGGGTCTTGTTGTGAGCCAGTACCAGAGTGGGACGTTGGGTCCGCGCCACCACGTTGGCCATGGTGAAGGTTTTACCCGAACCGGTAACGCCAAGCAGCACCTGATGACGGTCGCCACGTTCGATACCGGCGACCAGCTCATCAATAGCATGGGGCTGGTCGCCACAGGGGGAGTACGGAGATATCAATTCAAATTGCGCCATGGGGATTTCTTGTGAAAAGGGTTGTTTTTTTACGTCAAAGCGTTAATGTGTTCGGTTCGAACGCAATCTGCGGAGGATACGGGATGACCAAAGAAAAAAGCAAATTTGTTTACTCAATTTTCTGGAACTGTGCACTGATCACCGTCGGCTCACTGATTCAGACCCTGGCTCTCAAAGGGATTGCGATTCCCCATAACTTTGTCCCCGGCGGTCTCTTTGGCGTCAGTTCACTGATTTACTATCTGGCGGATCTTCTCAATCCGGGTCTGATCTACCTGCTACTGAACATCCCCCTGTTTATCCTCGGCTACATCTTTATTTCCCGCCGTTTCCTGTGGTACAGCGCCCTGGCCATGGCGCAAATCTCGATCTTTTACCAGCTGATCCAGTTTGAAATCCATATTGAAAGCCAGCTCTACGCTGCCCTGACCCTGGGAGTTATGCTCGGGTTCGGTGCCGGCATGGTTCTCCGCTCCCTTGGTTCCAACGGTGGTCTTGATGTTGTCGCGATCATTCTTTATCAGAAATATAACATCGGGATCGGCAAAACCTATTTTAGTTTTAATCTGATCCTGTTCAGCTTGAGTTTTTTGAGTCTCGATAACGATCTGGTCATAGCATCAATGATCGCTGTCTTTGTCACCTCCATGACCCTAGACTACACTCTGTCCATGTTCAATCAACGCAAACTGGCTTTCATTATTTCGGAAAAGTCGGAGGCGATTGCCGACCGGGTCATGACAACATTGAAAATCGGCACCACCCTTCTCCCGGCTATTGGTGCCTACCGCAAGGAAGGTCGTACGGTGATGATGGTAGTGATCAACAATATCCAGCTGAAGCGCCTGGAGGAGATTGTTTTTACCACCGATGAGTACGCCCTTTTCATTGTTGAAAACACCTTCAGCGTGCTGGGGTCGACCTTCTCGAAAAGGAAGATTTACTAAGAATACTCAGTTTGGCATGGCACCAGCCACCAGTGCCGGGTCGAGGCGGACATCAAACCAGTTCAGTCGCCAGTCGAGATGCGGGCCGGTCACCCGACCGGTAGCACCGACAGTGGCGATGATCTGTCCTTGTGTCACCTCTTGACCGACCTCAACCAGAATTTCTTGCAGGTGCAGAAAGGTTGAGGAAAGCCCATGGCCGTGATCAACGACCAGGGTGGTACCTGCAAAAAACATCCCCGGATGGGCATAGGTTACGACCCCACCGGCTGGCGCCCTGACCGCGGTCGCCGTCGGTGCGGCGATGTCAATTCCGAAATGGGGCTGCCGGGGCTCGCCATTGAAAATTCTCTGACTGCCATAAACCCCGGTGATGCGACCGGTCAGCGGCCACTGGAACGGCTCAAGGAAATCACGGTTCACCCTGAGCTGTTGACGCACAGCAGCGATCTCCTCGGCTTCACGGCCAATCCGCTCAAGATCTTCCGGCGATGGTTCCATGAGCCCTTGACTGATGCCGTCAATCCGCTGAATCCGATAGTCACGCGGCTCAAGTTGAAGCGGCTGTTGACGCACTTGCCCCTCCGGAGACGTCACCTGTAATTCCTTTGAAAGCGCAGCATCACGGCCAAAACCGATAATGAAATCTCCGGTCGCTGTCACCGGCACCTGACGCCCTTGAAACACGACCTGACACTCGGCACAGGTACGGCCAAATACCAACCCACCAGGAGTGAAATGACCACGCAGGTCAAGTTCAACCGCGTCCACCGGCGCAGCAACCCACAGCAGTAACAATAACAATTTTTTCACTATCTACCTCGTTGACATACAAAAAACCTGATGGGCAGGTTGCTAGTTTCTTATTCGGTAACGGACAGAAACTACCTCGGGATTATGCCCAGTTCAACCCGACTCGCCGGACCCTCTTTGGGCGCTTCAAAGATATCGGTTTTTTTCAGGAAAAGCCGCGGGGTCAGTTCCTCATTAATCGCTTCGAGGGCATTGCGCACCGCCAAAGCACGATCACGGGCCAGATCCGCCAGCTGCTCCTCTCCCACAACAATATGGGCCAGCAGCAGCTTCTCCATCTCCTCATCGGGCAGGCTGGTAAGCATGCCAATCAGATTACGCGGACGGGGGAAGGTCGCCTCCTCATACACCTGCAGCAGCAGGGATGAGTAATTTTCCTCATTAATAATCGGCTCTTTCCCCTCCGCGAGCGGTTGGCCCCGACGTTGCAGATTGCGCAGCAGTGCTTCGTTTAGCATCTGATCAAGGTGATCCTCACGATAGGCTTCCGGGTCATTGTCGCGATCGGCAAAACCGCTGATTTCAAGATTGAAGGCCGGACGCGACTGCAGCACGCCGGCCAGTTCTGCCAATTTTTCCTGTTGCTCCTCATCCAGACGGGCAAGCCCAAAGGCAAATTCTACTGCGCTATAGTCTTTGTCACTGCCGAGCATGGCGGTCAGTAACGAAAAAGGGGCCGTCGCTGCTCGCACCAGCAGGTTACGCAAGACGCTGAAAATGGTGCCGGCCAGGCTGAAATTCGGGTCATTCAGATCGCCGGAAACCGGAATATCCAGATGAATTTCTTCATTGCGATCTTTCAGCAGGGCGATGGCGAGGGGGATCGGCAGGTTAACCGCCTTATCGCTCGGCACCGTTTCACCCAGATTGAACTGATCCAGCAACACTCGGTTGGCAGCGCGAATTTGCTGCTGCTCAATATGATAATCGAGGTCAAGATGGAGCTTGCCACGGTCGATGGTGTAACCCAGGTAGGTTCCCGCATAAGGGGTCATGGGAGTCAGATCGATATCCTTGAAACTCAAGGTCAGGTCAAGATACAGATCTTCACTTAAAGGGTTGATCTTGCCGCTGATGGTCAGGGGTGAATGGTTTTCCAGACGCCCACGCAGATCGACATCGGCCAGCATTTCGGGGCTGGAGCGCATCCCGCTGATCCGCCCACCCAGCTCATACATGGTGGTCGAAAACACCTTTGGAACATGGCGGTCGACAAAGGAAACCGTGCCCCCCTGCAGAGTCACCTCATCGATACGGATATCCGCCGGGGGCCGGCCTGAGTCGATCTCCACCGGAGGGGATTCGGTAACAACGGCGGGAGCTTCATGATCCGCCGACGGTCCCAAACCGGTCAGGTTCAGCTGCCCATCGGGGGTAATTTGAATAGCGGCCAGATAGTTATTCAGCACCAGCTCGCGAATATGCAGCCGCAAGGGGTCAATATCACCATCCATCCCCTTGATGGCAAACCCCTCCCAGGAAATCATGCTGCCATCGGCGACAGGATCGCGCAAAGCAAAATGAGTAAGGTCAAGGTTACCGGAGAAACTTCCGCTGATATGCTCGCCAGGTCGTTTGACCTCAAACTTGAGATCTGTATGCAGATAGCCATCCACAATGGCAAGATTCAACTCTGGCGGAACAAAATCGCTAAAACCAGCCAAGGGAAACTCATCAACATTGATCTGCGCTGCCAGGCTGAAAGGGGTATAGACGAGTTGCCCCTGAGCTTCAATCCGTCCCCGCTCACCGATTTGCGCAACTAACCGATAGGGGCTGGTCTGCGCCGCCGGATAGTGCAGATCCTCCAGCTCCAGGTGAATATTTTTAAGCTCCATCCGCGGTTTTGCCGCAATGGTCTCATCGGTGAAGCGGATCCGGGCGTTATCAATGGCAAAACGCCCCAACGCCAGCGCCCACTGCCCCTCGGGGGCCTGATCAACAAGCTCTTCATTTACCTTCCCGACTCTTTCGAGTTCCTGCTGTTCACGCAACAGCAACTGCGGGGAAAAACGTCCATCGGTGAGACGGGCAAAGTCGATCTCGCCGCCGGCTAACCTGATATCCTCAACGGTTATCTGCTGTTCACGCAGATCAAGCGTACCACCAGTCAAATTCACTTCGGCGAGTTTGAGTTGATCCTCATCGGTGAAGGGAATCAGCAGATCACGCAAGCGCACACGAGTATCGGCTAGCTGCACATCGCTCTGCGGAGTGTAAGAAAACCGCGTGGCAAGATCGACAACCCCTTGTAACGGCCGGGTCAGCCAGGGTTCCAGATAGGGGTAGTAGGGCTGTAAAGGAATATTATCCAAGCCCGCAGTAAAAAGGGCAGAAAGGGGCTGGAGCGTGAGCTCACCACTGACATCAAGGTTGACCTGGCGTGCGCTCTGCAGGCTCAGGTCGATAGCGCCGGGCTGCTGCGGATGATTGCTCAGCTGCCGGATATTCAGGTTGATCGCCTGCAAGGTTTCAATAACCGGTTCCGCCACAAAGTCATCGTGAAAATTAAGCATGCCGTCAAAAATTGACGCCTGATCGACATTGAACAAGAAAGGCGGTGTTTGGTCGACCTCAAGTGGAGTCTCTGCTTGTTCATTTTTTTCCGTGGTTGAACTGATCAACGCTTCAAGATTCCAGTTGCCGACAGGGTTGCGACTGATCCACAGTTGCGGATGATGCAGTTGCACCATGGCCAGGTGCACATCCCGGCGCAACAGATTGGCCCAATCAAGATCGACCGCCAGCAACGGCAAATCGAACAGCGGCTGCTGGTCCCGATCCTGCACCCGCAGGTCGTCAACCACTAAGCTGCCGCCCACCAACAGCTGCGGCTCCTCACGGCGGGAAATCTGATAGGACAGATCGAGATCGATATCCATGCTCCCATGTTTGACCACAAACGGCAGTGGCACAGGGGAGTGATAGGCATAAAAGGGCAGATCCAGATCGTTTAAATTGACAAAAAGCTCGGTTTCAAGGGAATCATGAAAGGGTTTTAGTCGGCCATGGGCAGAAATTTCAGCATCATTGAGCAACAGACTTAAACTGGGTTCAACGTACTGGTCGAGGAGAAAGGGAATATTTCCGATAAAAGGTACACTCAGGTCGAGCTGACGGATCCGGTGGTGGGGTTGGGTAACAGAGGTATAATCGACAAAATCGAGGGCGCCCCCGGTCACCACGATATTGTTCAAGGAAAAATGAACAGGGCTTTTCTCCGCCCCAGGTTCCGGCTGTGGCTGGGCATTTGCATCTGCGCCAAACAGGGCAACAAAGTCAGAAAAGTTGTAACGTTGCTCGTCCAGCAACGCGACATTCAGGTAGGGACGGTCGATCTCAACGCGCCGGAGAATCAGCGCCCACCGCAACAGGGAATGGGGGCTGACCGCGACCATGACCCGCTCGAATGAAATAAAGGGGTCGATCACGCCGGGTTCCGTCAGGACAACCCCACCCAACTCAAGCTTGAGGGTAAAGGGGTTGAAATACACCCGCTCGTAACTTAGGGTTCGTTCGGTGCGGGTCGTGATCCACTGTGATGACTGTTTTTTCAGCTGCCAGGGAACGATCAGCATCGACAGCAACAGTAAACCGATAACAACAGCAGCAGTGATCAATGATATTTTTAACCAACGGGGCATCTTGTCCTCTTCAGGAGATAGTGCAAAGATACTGTTACTTTCCCAAGAATAGCAGACTGGCGAAAAAATTTCCCGTCGCCCTATCCTTCTTCATCTGGTCATTCATCGGCCATCTTATGCTACACTGGGAACAGTAAAACTATGCCCAAAAGGTACCCGGTGAAATGCAGAAAATCCTGATGACTATCGGCCTGCTCATCCTCATCGTCGGCCTGCTCTGGCCCTGGCTCGGCAAGCTTCCCCTGGGACGCTTGCCCGGAGATATTGTCATTGACAAACCAGGCTTCAAAATGTTTTTTCCCATTACCAGCATGCTGCTGATTAGTGGTGTTGTTTCAGTGATTATGTGGCTATTGCGAAAATAAGAGGTGGCTATGCGACGACATGAAAAAGAGATTACGGCGACCGGCGAACTGGAACAGGTGTTATGGCAGGGACGGGTCTGCCATCTGGCCATCCCGGATGACCCGCTGCCTTACCTGGTCCCGCTCAATTACGGTTATCAGGATGGTGCCCTGTATTTCCACTCCGCACCCCAGGGACGCAAGATCGAGCTGTTGAAAAACCAGCAACGGGCCTGTTTCAGTGTCACCATCGATTACGGCATTATCGAAGCCGAGCGTGCCTGCAACTGGGGTGCCCGTTTTACCTGTGTGATGGGCTCCGGTCGAATTGAGTTTATCGAGAATCTGCAACAAAAACAGGCAGCGCTGCATATCCTGATGGCACAATATACAGATCAGACCTTCAGCTTCGAACCAGCTCAAATAGATGCGACCCTGGTTTTCAAACTGGTCATCGAATCCATGAGCGGCAAGCAATCCCGTGGGTAAATAAACAGATGCTGAAAAGTTTTTTCCAGGCATTTATGGACCTGTTTCGCAACGCGCTGCGTACCAGCCTGATCCTGTTCAGGATTATCATTCCCATCAGTATCGTTACCCGTTTTTTACAGCAATGGGGGGTCGTCGACCAATTCGGAATACTGCTCGGGCCGGTCATGGAGTTGGTCGGACTGCCAGGCCAGATGGGGCTGGTGTGGGCCACCGCCATGGTGACCAACATCTACGGCGGGATGGTGGTTTTTGCCACCGTTGCGCCGGGCCTCGATCTGACCGTTGCCCAGGTGACGGTCTTAAGTACCATGATCCTGGTAGCTCATGGTCTGCCGGTCGAACTGCGCATTGCCCAGAAGGCCGGCACCCGTTTTCGCGCCAGCGTGTTGATTCGTGTGTTCGGTGCCCTGCTCCTCGGTTGGCTTCTGCATGTATCCTACCAGCTGAGCGGCACTCTTCAGCACGCCAACCAGGCCCTCTGGAGTCCCCCTGCCATCGATCCGACCTGGAGTGCCTGGCTGCTGGCGGAACTGCGCAACATGCTGATTATATTCCTGATTATCCTGACTCTGATGGCAGTACTGCAGATCATGAAAAAAATCGGGATCACCAACCTGATGACCAGGCTGCTGGAACCGCTGCTCAAACTCCTCGGCATGAGTCGAGAAGCCGCCCCGGTCACCATAGTCGGCATGACTCTGGGTCTGAGTTACGGCGGTGGGCTGATCATCCAGGAAGCGCAATCGGGTCGTTTAAGTAAACGTGATCTGTTTGCTTCGGTCACCCTGATGGGCTTATGTCACAGTATTTTTGAAGACACCCTGTTGATGATGGTTCTCGGCGCCCATGTGTCAGGCATCTTCTGGGGTCGACTGCTCTTTTCCCTGGTGGCGATCTTTCTGCTGGTACGGCTGATCAACAAACTGCCGGAACATCTGTTTGAACGCTACCTGGTGCGTCCGGTTCCGGTCATCGGTGCCAGCCCGGCCGGCCGGGTCGTTGGATGATCATTGCACTGATCGCGGCCATGGATCGCAACCGTATCATCGGTCATGCCGGGGCTTTGCCCTGGCATCTGCCCGCGGATCTGCAATGGTTCAAGCATCTCACCATGGGGCACTGCCTGCTCATGGGGCGACGGACCTTTGAAGCCATTGGTCAGCCGCTGCCCGGACGCCGCACCATTGTCCTCAGCCGCAACCCGGACTACCCGGCTCCCGGTTGTATTGTGGTGACCGATATTGCGACAGCCATGGCGGCGGCCGAACCCGCTGAACAGCTGTTTATCTGTGGTGGTGGCGAGATCTATCGGCAAACCCTTGACCAGGCAGAGCGTATTTATCTGACAGAGCTTGATATTGAAGTCACAGGTGATACCTTTTTCCCTGAGTTCGATGAAAATGAGTTTGAGATCATCTCGCAGGAACAGGGCTCTGGACCCTTTAAATACCGGTTTTCAATTTTTCAGCGCAAGCAGCAACCTCAAACCTGGTAGTCGCACCCAGCTTGTGCAGAATCGGCGTCGCTGAACTTCTGCCCACAACCATTTGTCACTTACATTGAAGGAAGCATTCCCATGAACTATCGATTTCTGCCCGGCCTGATGTTGCTCTTTGTTGTTTCCGCCTGCATGCCCCATCCGTTTCATCCCGAACGCAGCCTGGTTGCAGCTGTCCCCGGCCAGATTCCACAACAATTGCAGGTACAGGCGGAAGGACGGGTCGAAGCCACCTCCGACCAGCTGCAGTTACGCCTTGGCGTCATCACCGAAGCAGGCGACGCTGACCAGGCAGTGAACGAAAACAACCAGCGCATGAGCAGGGTCATAACAACGCTCGCAGAACTCGGCCTTGACCGCAAGGATCTGGCCACCGGACAGTTTCAGATTCAGCCCCAATGGAGCCAACCGCCCAGACCGACCCCTGCCAACTGGCAGCGCGAAATTATCGGCTACCGGGTCAGCAATGACCTGTGGATCCGCACCACCCGGATTGATCTGGCTGGACAACTCCTTGGCTTAGCCCATCAGGCTGGTGTCAATCAGGTCGGCAATCTGCAGTTTACCATTGCGGATCCGGACAACTACCAGCAGCAGGCCATGGCTCTGGCCACCCAAAAAGCGCTGAAACAGGCACAGGTGCTCGCCACCGCGGCCGGTGCCGAACTGGGGAAGATTCTCTCGTTAACCCTTGACACCCCCGGCGGCCACAGTGGTACTGCGCCGCTGATGGCCGAGGCACGGATGATGACCGCTACCGATGTGGTACCGATCACTCCCGGCAATGTCGATATTCAGGCCACAGTCACCGTTGTTTTTGAATTAATCTCTCCGGCCCGTAACCAGTGAGGTGTAGCGATGATCATTGATCCGACAGTGACAGCCACTTTTGATGTGGATCCACAACGTGGATTTTCACCTTTATGCCCACAGGAGCTTCCTGTTCCCGAAGGGGATCAGATTGTTTCCGAGTTGAATACGCAGGCAACCTTCGGTGCCGTCCGCCTGGTCAGCAAGGATTGCCATCCCGCAGAAGCACCCTGGGTTGCCGACACCCCGGAGGAAACCATGCAGCCGGTCACTGGAAATTTTCCCGGTCTTGATGTGAAATGGCCACCCCACTGCGTCGTTGGAACCGAAGGCAACCGATTATTGCCGGGGCTGCCTGCTGAAGCGGATTACGACCTGGTGATCGAGAAGGGGATTGATCCCCTCAAACATCCTTACGGTGCCTGCTATCATGACCTGCAGGAAAGCGAGAGTACCGGCGCCATTGAGTGGTTGCAGGAGCATGGAATCACGACTCTGATCGTTGGTGGTCTGGCCACCGACTATTGTGTCAAAACCACGGTTCTGCAGTTGCTGCGGGCCGGATTCAAGGTCATCGTTAATCTCGCTGCCTGCCGTGGCATCTCCCCTGATAGCACCAGGGAAGCCATAACCGCCATGCGCCGACAGGGAGCCGTTCTGATTGATAACAGCCGCGAACTGAGCCGGGCGGGATAAGGCTGATGGACCATCCGCCGCTGATCACCAGCCTGATGGATACCGATCTTTACAAGCTCACCATGCTTCAGGCCTTTTATCATGCTCCTGAGTTTCGTACCGTTGAAGCTGAGTGGAAATTTCACTGTCGCAATCGCCAGGGCTTTGATCTGGCAGCCCAGATTCCTGAAATCAGGCAGCAACTGGAAGAAGTCTGTCGTTTGCGTTTTGCCGCTAAAGAGCTTGATTATATCGCTACCTTTCCTTTTTTCACCCCTGATTTTATCGAGTTTCTAAGGATTTATCAGCTCGACATGCGGTTTGTTTCCATTCGACCCCGGGATAAAGACATTGATCTGCGGATTCGCGGGCCCTTGATTCATGTTGCACTTTTTGAAATTTATGCCCTCGCTATTATCAGTGAAATACATACCAGGGTCATTTGTGGTGACGTTGATGAGGCGATCGCCAGCGCCAAACTCTACGAAAAAGTGGCCTATCTGGAGGCTCAGGAGCCCCTGAACGGTTTTGGGTTTGCCGACTTCGGTACCCGGCGGCGAGCGTCGCAGCAATGGCAGGAAAAAGCATTGACCATGCTGCTCGACAAAATTCCCCGCTATTTTGTCGGCACCAGCAATCTGGATCTGGCCAGACGGCTGGGCACAACCCCGATCGGCACCATGGCCCATGAATGGTTTCAGGCCTGGCAGGCGATCACCCGGCTGGCGGATGCCCAGAAAGCCGCCCTGGAAGGGTGGGTGCGTGAATTTCGCGGCAGGCTCGGGATTGCCCTGACTGATTGTTATTCAATGGATTCATTCATGCGCGACTTTAATGACCCCTACTTCGGCAAGCTTTATGACGGTCTTCGTCACGACAGTGGCTCCCCTTTTATCTGGGGCGAAAAAGCCATCGGCATGTACCAGCAAATGGGGATTGATCCCGTAACCAGAACCCTGGTTTTCAGCGATAGCCTCACCTTTCCCAAAATGATTGAGATCTACCGTCATTTTCATGGACGGGCGAAGATGGCCTTCGGTATCGGTACCAACCTTACCAACGACACGGGAACCCCCGCCCTCGACATGGTCATCAAAATGGTGGCGGCCAATGGCCGGCCGGTTGCCAAAATTTCCGACGAACCAGGCAAAAGCATCTGCGAGGACCAGGAATATCTTCGCTATCTGGCGTCGGTTTACAAGATCACGTTGTAGCAGTAATGAGGTTGCATGAATAAAATTGATGAATCAGTGTCCGAATTTGATGTCATTGTCATTGGTGGCGGACCGGCCGGACTTTTTGCCGCCGGCGTTGCCGCTGAGCAGGGAGCCAGAGTGCTGCTTCTGGAGAAGAACCGCCGCTGCGGCGCTAAGCTGCTGATCACCGGCAAGGGACGTTGCAATATCACCCATGACGAAGAGGATCCACGGCGGTTTTGTGAATATTTCGGCAAGCAGGGAAAAACCCTGCTGACGGCCCTCTACAGCTTTGGTGTCGGTGCTACCGTCGATTTTTTTGAGCAGCGGGACTTGCCATTACAGCGTGAACGGGGAGGACGGATTTTCCCGGCACGCGGCGGTGCCGCTGAAGTCCTTAAACTATTGTTGGACTATGTTCAGCAAGCGGGTGTGGAGATCAAAACCAGCTGTCCGGTGGCCGACCTGAGGTGTGAAGCTGGTCGCATTCAAGCGATCGAAACACCCTCAAGAACCCTTCGAGCCGACAAGATTATTGTTGCCACCGGCGGCTTATCCTACCCCGAGACCGGCTGCAGCGGCGATGGATACCGCTGGGCCACAGCCAGCGGCCATCGATTGACCCCTGCCTATCCGGCACTGGTTCCATTACAGCTCGATGCCGACTGGACTGGCGAATTACTCAACCTGAATCTGAAAAATATCAGCATCACCGCCTGGCACAACAACAAGCCGATTGCCAAACGCTTTGGCGAAGCCTTTTTTACTCGTAGCGGCATCGGTGGCCCTATTGTCCTCGATATGAGCGCACTGGTTCGTGATGCCCTGCAGCAGGGTCCGGTCGAACTTCAGCTTGACCTGAAACCGGCAGTCAATGTCGAACTTTTCGATCAGCGGCTGCAGCGGGAACTTGCTGCCCACAGCAACAGAAATTTCGGTAACGTCCTATCCGGACTACTGCCTCAACTCCTTATTCCGCTGTTTGTGCAATTAAGCGAGATTCCAGCCGAGAAAAAATGCCACTCCATCACCAAGGAAGAGCGACAACGTCTAGGCCGTCTGTTTAAAGACTGGCGCCTGAAGGTGACCGCTCTCGATACCCCGGAGCGGGCGATCATTACATCAGGGGGGGTAAGTCTTGCTGATATCGACATGCGCACCATGCGCTCAAAAGTCGTCGACAATCTGTATTTTGCCGGGGAAATGATCGATCTGGATGGCCCGACCGGAGGATTCAATTTGCAGCTGTGCTGGTCGACCGGATATCTGGCGGGGATCAGTGCGGCCACTGCCGCAAAAAAACCTTGAACAGGGCCGTCAGTTCTTAACTGTGGCTACGCAATTGCTGGAAGATACGGCCAAAAGGCAGATCAAAAAAGCTGATGCTGCGACGCAGGTGGGTATCGTGAAGATAAAAATCAGCCGCACGTACCGCCGCCTCAATTCCTTTCATATGCAATGCCCCCCAGGGGATCACCACCACATCGTAACGATCCAGGGCCTGGGGAAGCAGCGCAATAACCGCCTGGTTACGTTTATCAATCAGATCGTTTATCAGCACCCGATTGGTATCGACGGTGATATTCTCCTCGGCCCAGCGATTAAACTGCAGATATCCCTGCCACAGGGAATCGGCGTCTAAAAAATATCGGGCCAGGGCGTTAAGCACCTCGACGCTGCGGGGATCGAACTGCTGTAGATCGATATCAGCGTTGAGAATATGCGGGCCATCATAGCGCTCGCGATAAGGCTGACGCAGATCGGCCTGACTGATACGACGACCGGCAAAATGAAACTGTTCCTGACTCGACAGGCCAAGGTTGCCGGCAATATTGTCGTAACTGAACCGTTCATGCATCAGGCCCGCCTCATCACTGACCCCTTCAGCCAGGATCAGGGTGCGCTCAGCAGGAATCGAGGCGATCAGATCACTGAAATAACTCTCATGCCCGAGATGAATCATTCCTGCCAGACGGATATCCTTGCCATCAAGATGATAAACCTTCTCCTGCATGTAAAGACCGTCGGGTCGCAACTGAACAAAACCGCCGGTACTGCGGTCGAGAACTCCGCTGACAAGCGAAAAAACGACTAACAACAAGGATACCGGCAGCACAATCAAGCTCATCAGAGAAAACTTGACCAGGGTGGTAAAGCTGAAGGCCGGGCCGGTAAACTGCTCGGGAACCAGCAGCAGGCTCTTGCTGTTCAACAGAGAATTGACTTTCAGCAGCAGGATGCCAAAGACCAGTTGCGCAACGTAAGCTACCAGCTGCCCCCACCCCAGGGAAAAATAATCCAGTGGCCAATAAGCCACCAGACTCCAGAACAACCATAGCAACAGAGGAATCAGCACCCGTTTGGGCAGATGACGGTTGAAGCCAAAACCGATATAGACGAGAAAACCGCTGATCAGGCAGCTCCCCCGGAGAAAGCGATGAAATTGGGTGGCGAAGGGGAACATGTCATAGTGCTGGGCCATCACATGAAGAATACCGGAGACCGCCGAAGCGATAAAAAGAATCAGAAAAAGGTTTGCCAGTTTTCTCATGAGCATCGTCCCTGCGCCAGAGTATTTCCAGGAGCCATCATCGAAGCTAGGCTATTGATCTTTCATTAAAAAGTCAATGTCCACCGACAAGGACGGGATCACACCCGACACGACAGTCCCGATAACCCCTGGTCTAGATCTTCCCACAAATCCTCCACATCTTCGATTCCGGCAGAAATCCGCAACAGCGCCGGACTGATTCCCATCTGCCCTTTAACCGCAGCCGGAATAGCGGCATGGGACATGCTCCAGCAGTGGGTCAGGATCGTTTCAACCCCACCCAGACTGGGCGCGACAATCGGCAGTTTCAGCCGTTTGAGCAGGGGTTTTACCGCAGCGGCATCCTTTAATTCAAAGGAAATTACCCCACCGGCACCACTGGCCTGGGAAAAATGGCGCTCGCGGCCGACAAAATCGGCCAGACCGGGATATATCACCCGCGTCACTGCCGGATGCCGAATCAGCCGCATCGCCACTTCCTGGGCATTAGCCTGGGACGCTTCCAGGCGCAATTTGAGGGTTTTGATCCCGCGTGACAGCAGAAAACTGTCAAACGGCCCAAGCACCGCACCCAGGGAATTCTGAACACGCTTGATCCGCCCGGCAGTCTCTTGGTCACGAACAGCAACCAATCCGGCAAGGATGTCGCTGTGACCGCCAAGAAACTTGGTGGCACTATGGATCGTCACATCGATACCCAGATCAAGGGGCCTTTGTAATAACGGGGTCATGAAGGTATTGTCGAGTAGAGTCAGTAACCGATGTTCTTGCGCCAGGTCAACCATAGCCCGCAAATCGGTGATCTTGAACAAGGGGTTGGACGGGGTTTCCAGAAACAACGCGCGCGTCGTGGGACGGATGGCTGCGGCCACCTGAGCGCAATCGGATTGATCGACCAGACTGACCTCAACCCCCTGGCGCGGCAGCTGCATCGTCAGGTAGCGGTAGCTGCCGCCGTAAAGATCGTCCGGCGCAATCAGGTGGTCGCCGGCTTCGAGCAAAGACAGGGCGCTGCCGATGGCCGCCATTCCCGAGGCAAAAGCAAAACCACGAACCCCGCCTTCGAGCAGGGCAATCGCCTCTTCAACCTGTTGGCGACTGGGATTGCCACTGCGGGCGTAATCAAACTCCTGCCCGACCCCACCGGGGTGATGATAAGTTGAAGCCTGATAGATCGGAACGGTTGCGGCACCGGTGGCCGGATCACGATCCTGCCCCTGATGGACCAGTAGGGTCGCGATCCGCTTGTCAGATAGGGTCATGATAAAACTCCCACAAGGTTAACAATCAGACAAATATATTGATATCACATCAACACCCCATCAGGATGCCAACGCCTGCTCCAGGTCGGCGATGATATCCTGCGGATCCTCCAATCCCACCGACAGCCGCAGCAGAGCGCCATCGATCCCCAGTCGCTCTCGATCCGCCGCGGGGATATCAGCGTGGGTCTGCACCGCCGGCAAGGTTATCAGGGTTTCCACCCCGCCCAGGCTTTCAGCAAAAGAAATCAGCTGCAGACACTCCAGCACCTGTTGTGCCAGCGCAGTATTATCGACTCTGAAAGACAGCATCCCGCCATAGCCGTTCATCTGTGTACCCGCCAGGGCATGACCCGGATGTTCGGGCAACCCCGGATAAAACACCTTGGCCACGCGGGGGTGACGAACAAGCCATTCGACAATAACAGCGGCACTGCGACAATGGCGCTCCAGCCGCAGATGCAGGGTTTTAAGGGAGCGCATCAGCAACCAGCAATCCTGGGGAGGCAACACCGCCCCGGTAGAATTCTGCAGAAAGTAGAGGCGTTCACCTAATTCCGGAGAACGGGCAACCAGCACCCCGGCACACAAGTCGCTGTGGCCCCCCAGATATTTTGTCGCCGAATGGACGATAATATCAGCACCATAGTCAAAAGGGCGCTGCAACACCGGGGTCAGAAAGGTGTTGTCGACGACAAATAGCAGCTTGCGTTCACGACACAGGTTTCCCAACGCTGCCAGATCGGCGATTCCCAGCAGCGGATTCCCCGGGCTCTCTACCAGCAGCGCCCTGGTCTCTGGTCGCAGCGCTGCTGCCACCGCAGCCACAGCCGTGGTATCGACATAGCTGACCTGCAGGCCAAATTTACAAAACACCTGATCCAGCACCCGGTAGGTACCGCCGTAGAGGTCCTCGGAGACGATCAGATGATCACCTGCTGAAAAATGCAGAAACAGGGTCGTCAAGGCCGCCATGCCTGACGAAAAAGCCAACCCCCGCGCGCCACCTTCCATATCCGCCAGTGAGCATTCAAGAACCTCCCGGGTCGGATTACCCGAACGGGTATAATCATAGCCGGTACTCTGGCCGACACCCGGATGGCGATAGGTCGCGCTCGGATATATGGGAAAGCTCACGGCTCCGGTTCGCTCATCAACCCCGGTACCTACCTGGACAGTGCGACTGACTGCTGACAGATTCAGTTGACAACCCATGCATTCACTCCTTTGTAATAAAAAAGGCCCTACTCCTGGTTTGAGAAAGGGCCCGTTCTAACAAAGTGCGAAACTGGGACGCTTTCTCATCTTCCCCTGAAAGCTTCAGGGCAGGATTTAGCACCTGACATTCGATAATTACGAACCGGTTGCTGTGGTTTCACAGGGCCTGTCCCTCCACCACTCTTGATGAGATGCAGCCGGGGCTAAAATACCGGCCGCTACTTTCTAAATTTAAAGCTACACAACTCCTTCAAACAAAACGCTTGACAGGTAACGCTCACCCGAATCAGGCAGTACCACCACAATGGTTTTGCCCTCCGACTGCGGCAGAGCCGCCAGCCTGGCCGCAACCGCAACCGCAGCACCGCAGGAAATTCCGGCAAGGATACCTTCTTCCCTGGCCAGGCGCTGGGCATAATCGATGGCCTCATCATTGCTCACCTGCTCGACCTGATCCACCATGTCAAGGTCAAGAGTTTCAGGGATAAAGCCGGCACCGATCCCCTGAATCTTATGGGGCCCCGGCTGCAGGCTTTGCCCGGCCAATTGCTGCGTAATAACCGGACTGTCCGTCGGTTCCACCGCAACCGAGTGCAACACCTGGCCACGGGTTTTTTTGAAATAGCGCGAGACCCCGGTAATGGTACCACCGGTTCCCACTCCGGCAACAAAGATATCCACCTTGCCCCCGGTCGCTTCCCAGATCTCCGGACCGGTGGTCTGTTCGTGAATCGCTGGGTTGGCTGGATTCCTGAACTGATGCAACAACACATATTTATCCGGGTCGCTTGCAGCCAACTCTTCCGCCGCCGCGATCGCTCCGCCCATCCCCTTATTGCCGGGAGTCAATATCAGGTTGGCATTAAAGGCTTTGAGAACCTTGCGCCGTTCTATACTCATTGTCTCAGGCATCGTCAGGGTAACAGGAATTCCTCGCGCGGCGGCGACAAAAGCCAGGGCGATACCGGTATTGCCACTGGTTGGCTCAATAATCACAGACCCCGGTCGCAACTTCCCCCTTTTTTCGGCATCCCAGATCATTGATGCGCCAATCCGGCATTTGACGCTGTAGGCCGGGTTGCGTCCCTCGATCTTGGCATAAACGGTAGCTTTACCGGGAACGATGCGGTTAAGGCGTACAAGCGGGGTGCCACCAATACTCAGGGAATTGTCCGTGTAGATTTGGCTCATCTTGTTCTCCCAGGGTTTTGTGTCGATACGATTTCTACTTGGAGATCGAATAGCGACAAAAGAAATAAACATCACCTATGGCAAGTACAATAGTAAACACTATTTTCCATGTCAAGAAAAACTTATCAATACCCCATCTAACTACCGTGGATACGTTGTTAAAGAGGCCAGATCCAGAGCAGGAGAGGCAGGCTGACACCAACCACCAGTATTTCCATTGGTAATCCCAGTCGCCAGTAATCCCCAAAGCGAAACCCCCCCGGCCCGAGAATCAAGGTATTATTCTGATGACCGATGGGTGTCAGAAAGGCACAGGAGGCACCAATCGCAACCGCCATGAGAAAACTGTCCGGATTAGCCTGCAGCTCCATCGCCAGACTGATGGCCAGTGGACACATAACCGCAGCGGTAGCAGCATTATTCATAAAATCCGACAGGGTCATGGTCAAGACCAGAAGCATTGCCAGCGCCAGGATCGGGTGTCCTTGAGCGACGTTCTCCAACAGGGTTCGGGCCAGCAGATCTGCCGCACCGGTGGTTGCCATGGCACCGGCAACCGGGATAAGGGCACCAAGCAACACGATGATCGACCAGTCAACGCTTTCATACACTTTGCGCGCCGGTACAATGCGCAACAGCATAAAAGCCAGAACTCCGGTCGCGAAACTGATAGCAGCAGGAACCAGGCCCAAAGCTGCGGTACCAATCGCCAACGCCATAACAGCCGAAGCCAGCAGGGCGTGGCGTTTATCGGGAAGGCTGATTGACCGCTTCGCCAGGGGAATACAGCCGAAGGTCGAAACAAAGCCGGCGAGGGAGCTCGGGTTTCCTTGTAACAACAGCACATCTCCGGCATGAATCGGAGTGATGCGTAACCTCTTGATCGAGCGCTTGCCCTGCCTGGAGATAGCCAGTAAGTTGATGCCATATTGACTGCGCAGACGGATGCCACTGGCGGTACGACCAATCAGAGCTGTTGCCGGCATCACAACAAATTCCTGAATATCAATCTGCTTATCCGTGGCCTCCTTTGTCTCCTCATCATCAGCGTCCTTGTTGTCATGAACTTTAGCTGCCTTATCAGCCGGCGTTTCTTCCTCACCATCTTCAGTACTAGTGCTCCTCAGCGGCACTTCTTCTTCGAGGGTCAAATTCAGAGCAGTTAAAGCCGCCGACAAGGCATCCGGATCCGCCTCAATAATCAAGATATCGTCAGCTTTAACAACCCTCTCGGGATTGGGAGCCGTGATCCGCAGTTCATTACGTACCAGGCCAACCACCTGGGCATCAACGTCCCCTAGGGCTTCTTCAATTTCCCGCAGGTTTTTGCCAACCGCTTTTCCTTTTTCTGAAACTCGCGCTTCGGTCAGGTAGTTGCCGGTTTCAAAGCCGGCTGCTCCTGCTTCTTCGCGCATGGGCACCAGCCGCCAACCGATAAGCAACAGGAACAGCACCCCAACCCCGGCAACAGCGCCGCCAACCGGCAAAAAGGAAAACATCGCAAACCCCCCGCTACCGATATCAGCACGAAAACCGGAGACGATCATATTCGGAGGGGTACCGATCAGGGTCATCATGCCGCCGAGAATGGTACCAAAGGCCAGAGGCATCAGCACCTTGCCTGCCGGCAGCCCATGTTTTTTGGCGACCTGAACAGCAACCGGCATCAACAGTGCCATAGCACCAACATTGTTCATAAAGGCCGACAAAATGGCACCGAGACCAATCAGAGCGCTGAGACTTAAAAATATCCCTTCGGTTTTCGGCATGATGCGCTGCACCAGGGCATCCACCGCACCAGTGCTTTGCAAGCCGGCACTTAAGATCAGCACGCAGGCAACCGTAATAACCGCCGGATGACCGACGCCGGCAAAGGCTTGTTCAGACGGAACCAGGCCGGCAAAGACACAGGCAAGCAGAGCGCCGAGGGCCACCACATCATGACGCCAGCGACCCCACATAAAAAACACTACTGTGGTGATCGCAATGACAAACAATAGACCCTGATCGTAGGTCATACAAAAAACCTCCCGTACCGGAAGAACAGTGCTCCACCTTTAGTGACAAGCAACCTGATCGGGGACATGGATAATATGGGATAAAACAATATCGGAAAGTTTAGCAGATTGGCGACAGCCGGTGGCAAAGGGAAAGAAAAAAGATCAGGCCTTGATGGCGGCCCAGGCGTTGGCAATAAGCTCATCGGCCATGTCGCACAGGGAGCCTTCCAGCACACATTCCAGTTTAAGCTGTGCCGGACGCAGAATGGCACCGGTATATGACACTGCAGAGATAAAATAGTTTCCCTGGCGAATTTCACCGCGAGCCATGCCATCAGTAACGATCTGGCGGATCAGACGAAAGGGGCCGGTCATACAGATCGGTGCCATATCACCCATAAACTCAGCATGTTTCATGAACAGCAGGTATTCCATGGTGATTGGGTCACGATCGATTTTTTCATAAACCAGTTCCGCAAACGCCCGCAATTTGTCATAGGTCGTTTCACAGTCGGCCAGACGAGCGATAAATTCCTCCTGGAAACCGTCAAGGATCTCCTGGTGCATGGTCCGGGCCAGATTTTCCTTACTGCCAAACAAATTATAAATTGCCCCGGTACTGACCCCGGAAGCCTCGACAATATCCGGGATCGACACACGGTGGTAACCTTTTTTGACGAACAACTGAAGGGCACAGTCGAGCACCTGATGGTATTTTGTTTCCGGATCGACCGTTCTAACTTTTTGCAGCATGGCCACCTACTTAAGCTCATCCAACCGGCAGAGGAATTTTTCAATCTGCTATAAGCTACTACATTGCTCTGACGGCTTCAATCCCTTTATTGGCGCAATCACCTAAGGGGATGAAAATCACTTCACTGATCGTACAGCTTGTGCCCTGCCCCGCTCCTCGTTCAACGCCAGAGCAACGATAAAAGCGACAGCAAACAGCAAGGCACAGAACAGGATAGCCACCTGCAGGCCAAAGACGACCTGCAGCAGACCAATGCCGACCAGCCCGACAATCGCTGCGGCCTTGCTGAACATCCCCCAGAAACCAAAGAGTTCAGCAGCCTTACCGCGCGGCGACAGCAGCCCAACCAGAGCCCGGCCGGCAGACTGGGTTGAACCCAGGCAGGTGCCGGCAATACAGCCCACGCCAAGAAATACATACTGTGGCTGCCAGTTCCAACCGAACAGCGCATTGGCCCAGCGGGCCAGATCCGGAGTCAGATAAATCAGGATAATGGCAAGAATCCACAACAGTAAGGTCATGACATAGGTGACCTTGGCGCCGATGCGATCCTGGATAAACCCGAAGCCAAGAGCCCCCAGGGTGGCAGTGATCTGCACAATGACAAACATCAACACCCGCACTGACTCATCCCAGCGAATTACCTGAGCACCATAGATAAAGGTAAATGCGATGATAATGTAGATGCCGCACATGGCGAAAAAAATGGATCCGAACAATAGCGCCAGATCGCGCAAATGAACTAACCGGGCACAGGTTTTTCGCACCCGGCGAAAGCCCAGGAACAGGTATTGCCGTAGGCGGGCCAGGCGGCGCCCACGACCGCGCTCTTTAAGCCAGACAAAGGTGGGAATTGCTGCTATCAGGAAAAAGACGCCGGCAAAAGGCCCGACCCAGCGGATCCTTGCAAAGTTCTCCAGACTGACTTCGCCGAGGAACAACAGGGCCACAGCCGTAGCCACCAGACCTCCGACATAACCAAGAGCCCAGCCAAAGCCGGATATTTTGCCCAGATCCTCAGGTTTTCCCAGATCACTCAGGAAGCTGGCAATAAAAGATTCGCCGATGGAGTAGGCGTAGTTTGAAATGATCAATAGCACCATTGCCGGCACCACATAACTAGGGGCGACGAAGTAGAGCAGGGCGGTCGTGATCACCGTCAGCAGATAACTGGCAAACAGAAATTTCTTACGGGTGGCAGAAAAATCAATAATCGCACCAAAGACTGGTGCGGTCAGTACCACCAGAGCGTAACTGGCGGCCAGGGCGAGACTCCAGAGCAGGTTACCAAGGCGATAGTCGCCGGCGGCATCGCCAACAATGATGCGGGTAAAGAGATCACCGTAAATAACGGTAATAATCAGCAAGGTGTAGCCCTGATTGGCAAAGTCGAACATGGCCCAGCCAAAAATTTCTTTCTTGGTTGCCAAAGCGGTGCTCATTGATTAACTCCTGGAAGCCCGATAGCGATACCCGTGCTGAAATGTCCAATAAACATATCGATGTATGTTTTCTCACATCAAGGAAAGCAGAAAATTTATCAATTGTCATCACTACTGTCCGGTTAAAAAAATTGATATCGACGTAAGTCGTTGAAACCAATTGCTCTTTGACATAACTAATCCGTTTTCGATTTGAATTCACGTCGCTGATGTGGGGAGATAGCTCAATTCCCGCAGGAGGCGCCCATGAATTCAGGCCAAACCGTTTTTCGGCAACTGCTCCACTTTCTGCCACGACATGATTTCAATCAATGTGTGCAGCTTTATCATGGCAACTACCGGGCCAAGAGTTTTTCGACCTTCGATCAGTTTCTGTGCCTGGCCTACGCACAGATGGCTGGTCGTGAAAGCCTGCGCGATATTGAAACCTGCCTGAATTCACACAGGGACAAGCTCTATCACATCGGTTTTCGTGGTGCAGTTTCTCGTTCAACCCTGGCAGATGCCAACGAACGCAGGGATTGGCGCATCTTTCAGGACTTCGGACTGATTCTGATTCGATCGGCCCAGCAACTCTATCGAGATGAGCCCTTTGCCCTGGAGCTTGAACAGCCGCTGTATGCTTTTGATTCAACAACCATCGACCTGTGCCTGTTCTTGTTCCCCTGGGCTGAATTTCGCACCACAAAGGCCGCTGTGAAAATGCATACCTTGCTCGATTTACGAGGAACCATTCCGACCTATGTGGCCATCACCACCGGCAAAGTTCACGATGTCAAAATGCTCGACGGTATGCCGGTGACCAGAGATGCCATCTACACGATGGACAAGGCCTACACTGACTTCCATCGACTGTATCGTTTACATCGGCAAGGGGCCTTCTTCGTTATCAGAGCCAAAGACAATTTACGCTTCAAGCGTCTTTACTCTGCGCCAAAAGATACCGGAGCAGGCGTCAGGGCTGACCAGACCATCGTTCTGGTCACTCCAAAATCGAAGACCGATTATCCCGAGAAACTGCGTCGGGTCAGTTATGTTGACAAAGAGCTTGGCAAGCGTTTGGTCTTTCTGACCAACAATTTCGCCATACCGGCAGCCACTGTTGCCGATATTTACCAGCAACGCTGGCAGGTAGAGCTATTTTTCAAGTGGGTCAAAAGCCACTTGCGCATCAAGTCATTTTACGGCACGTCGATCAATGCGGTTAAAAGCCAGATATGGGTCGCGTTGTGCATTTACCTGTTGGTTGTCATTGCCCATAAAACACTGAACATCCCGTGTCCTCTGTACACTTTTTTACAGATTCTGGAGGTCAATTTGTTCGAGAAAAAGCCCATTTCTTCGCTGGTTGCGGATGCTCTAAAGCAAATAATAGAGTCTCCTTTCGATAACCAGCTGAATTTATTCAATAGTTAACCGGACAGTAGTGAATTGTCATCTCTTGTCAGGGTTGTTACTATGAACGACAAATAAAAGAATGACCTTTCTTGTTGCAATAGCACAAACGTCCGCTCACGGAGAAACAGCCAATGACTTCAGGAGCTGAATTGCCGCCAAAACCGGAAGTGCAAGAGGTGCCGACACTTTCCATCAGGTCACATCAGGACGAGGAGTGCATGATCGTCACCGGCTCTGGTCCCTCTGATTGCCACAACTGTATCGATACTCTTTATCGCCCCATCCTGAACAAAATGGAAGATTCGGACTGCACCGGGCTGGTAATTGACAAACGCCAGATTTTCTGTGCACCTGGGGAAAAAAGCATCAATCTGGTTGCTGAAACGATTCTGCACCATACCCATCGTGCCCAGTTGCGCAAACTTGCTATTGTTACCACCACCGAATACAAAAAAGACGAGCAGTTACTGCTTGAAACCCTCTACCAAAAGGGGGTCAACATCCGCCTGTTTACCGAGCTTGAGCCTGCTGTCCAATGGGCAAAGGCCTATCCCTGATCATCCTTGGGTCATCAGCAACTACAGATAGGTTCTGGCCCCAACATAGGTTTTCCTGAAGTAGTTGCTGGACAGGCGGGCAACCCGAACCGTCTGACCGGCGCGAGGGGCATGAATAAACTGATCATTACCGATATAGATTCCCACATGGGTCACCCGTCGCCCCCCCTGGGTCGCGAAGAACACCAGGTCCCCCCGCTCTAGAGCCTGTTGCGCCACCGCCCGCCCCGCATCAAACTGGGCCCGGGAGTTGCGCGGCAGATCGAGTCCGTTCAGACGATAACTGACCATGGTCAGGCCGCTGCAATCGAACCCCCCCTTGTCCTCCCCGCCCCAACGATAAGGCACACCCAGAAAACGCCGGGCCGTCATGACCAGTTCTTCTCGAAGATCTCCGCGCCCGCTGCGCTGAATTCTGGCAACGCTGTATTGATTAGGGACAGCAATAAAAAAGCTGTCGATCAGGCTCTGCTGTTGAAACTGCTGCGCTTCAGTGCGCGCCGCCTCATAGGTCGTATAGTTGCCGAACTGGACCTTGTAGAGCCCGGTTTCAGCACGGAAGTAGTAGGCATCGATGCCCTGCCGTGCCAGCGAGGCTTCGAGTCCAACGGCATTTTCCAGAACCGCAAACGCCCCAACCTGCACCGCGTACCCCATACGCCTTAATTCTTCCCCGCCAGCGGGGGACCCATCTTCAGTGGCCGGCCCGTCCAGCAGATCGGCAATGGGATCCGTCTCCTGGGTTCCCCTAACCTCCGGTCCGGTTGATCTGGAGCAACCACCCAGCAGCAACAGGACAAGGAAAGTCAACAGCACTGTCAGCATGACTGAGTACCTGGCAAACTTTAGCTGAACTGGCCTGGTTCTGCGCATAAACAATCCTCGGTTATGTGAAGCCAACAGGTGAAAGGGCAGCGCCTTTACAGCGCCGCAGGACTTCTGTCATCATCAGGCAAGTAAAATAGCCGTTGGAGATCAAGGAAGGATCACAATGAAGCCGCATAAAATTTACGCCACCGACCTCGACAACGCAACCCTCGAGCAGTTTTATCGTGCCCTTGAGCAGGATTTCAGCATTCGCGGCGCCCTCATGCCTGATGCTCACCTCGGTTACAGTTTGCCGATCGGCGCGGTTGTAGCAACCTCCGGAGTGATTCTACCATCCTGGGTCGGCTATGATATCGGCTGTGGCATGTGCGCGGTGCCCACCAGCTTTGATGATGGTCAAGTACGACGGCAAGCAAAACATATCTTTGCCGCCATCTATCGTGCTATCCCGGTCGGCTTCTCCCACAATCGCAGCGACACGCCATGGGATTACCAGCACATTGCGCGAACCCCCCTGGTTGATCGGTTGCTGGCCAAGAATGGTTTAAAACAGCTGGGATCCCTGGGATCGGGAAACCATTTTATCGAAATCGGTTGCGATGAATCCCGGCGGGTCTGGGTTATTATCCATTCCGGCTCGCGCAATCTCGGCCACAGTGTTGCCAGCCACTATATGAAGCTCGCCGGTGGCGGCAAAGCGCGGGAAGGCCATTTCGGTTTCGCCGTCAGTAGCGAACCAGGGCGCCATTACCTTAAGGACTTAAACTTCTGTCTGCAATTCGCCCTGCAAAATCGTTTTGAGATCTTGCGGCGGGTGGTGACAGAAATGCAACAGCATTGTACTGGCGATGCAAACTGGCCGGAACTGATTAATCGCAATCATAATCATGCCGAAGAAAAAGACGGTCTATGGATCCATCGGAAAGGAGCAACCCATGCCGAAGCAGGGATGCAGGGGGTGATCCCCGGGAACATGCGCGACGGCTCTTACATTGTGGTTGGCAAAGGAAACCCGCAAGCGCTGTGGTCTAGCTCTCACGGTGCCGGGCGCGCCCTGGGGCGAAAACAGGCCCAGCGCCAGATCTCAATGACACAGCTTAACGACAGTATGGATGGTATTGTTGCCCGCATCGATCGGACAACCCTGGATGAGGCACCCCCTGCCTACAAAAACCTCGATGCGGTGATGGCGCTGCAAAAAGACCTGGTCACTATCCTCCACCGGGTGCGCCCATTGATCAACATCAAGGGGTGATGACGGAGCAAAAACGCGCCTTTTTCAGCCGCGTAACATGTCGACCCGAAAATGCTGCCTGAGGGTTGAGATAAGGGCCATCACCACCTCCAACGCCTCTTTCAAGCGTCCCATTTCAACCCGATCCAGGGTTTCCGGAGCAACGTAGTTGGTAATCTCTTCACCGGCATCGGCAGCGTCGATCTGAGACCGTAAACGCATCCCGGTCAGCAGGGAAAAAGCCGCCTCAAGATCAGCCGTCTGCTCTTTATCGAGAACCCCCCGGGTTTTCAACTGGCTTAATTTTTCCCGGGTACTGCCACCAAAAATGCCAACACTCAATGCCAGGGTTTTTATCCCTTCGGTCAGGGTAAAAATACCAGCTTTTTTCAGGTCTATCTTGCCGGCATGGGGGCCTTTGCGTTCAACTTTGACGCGCCCGAACCAACCCAGCGGCTGGGAAAAATTGACCACATTCTGCGCCATGCGCGCCATAAAAATACTGTTATTCTGAGCTTTTTCCAGAATAAATTGACGCAGTTCCTGCTCCAGATGATGATCCCCACATAGTCCTCGCATATCAGAGAGCATCCCGAAATTGAGGATATTATCACTGCGGGGACTCTCAATCCAAACGTTGACTGTACGCTTCCAATCACTTAAGCTGCGGCGCCAGAAATCATTGCTGGCCATGATGCCGCCGGGACACTCAGGCACCCCGATGGCGATCAGGGCATTGATTAATTCCCGGGAAAAATCTTCGATTTCTTTGAGCTCTTCTGCTGTTACATGATCAGCGTAGATAATGGCATTATCCTGATCGGTCTTTAATGTCTGCTCCCGCCGCCCCTCACTGCCGAGGACCATAAAGGTGCTGTTTTTCCCCATTTCGGGAAACCGCTCCTGTTTGAGCAATTGAATCAAACGATCGGTCAATTGATCATTAATCAGGGCGATCAACTGTACCAGGTTAGTGGTGCCGACCCCATTGCGGCTGAGGAAAACGATCAGCTGTTCACCTTCCGCGTTGATCTGGCGTAAATCCTCGGTACTACCGGCTTCATCGATGGATCTTAAGAGGTGCTGCGGGGAGCGGTTCTGCAGGCGAATAATATCGGATTCATTGATAAACCCGACCAGGGTATTATGTTCATCAACGACACCGATGCGATGGATACGGTGGCGAGACATGCGATAGAGGACTTCGAAGAGGGTGTCATCTTCTTTGACCGAAATGACCGGTGAGGTCATAATGGCACTGACCTTGAGGGAACCTGGATCGAGACCATCAGCAACCACCTTGCCGCGCAGATCACGATCGGTCATAATGCCGACCGGCTGGCCCTGATCGTCACAGGCAATCAGACTGGAAATCTTGCGTTCACGCATCACCTGCGCTGCCGCCATCACCGAGTCATTGATGCTGCAGGTAATCAAGTTGCGATGACAGCAATCTCGCACCGGCAAAAAAAATGTCGCTTCTTCAGACATTGACACAGCCTCCAGGGTCAAGTATGAGCACTGCAGCTTGGTTTGCGGGCGAACAGCCCAACTAACGATCCGCCCTTGCGTGAGGGCTTAAGCCCTTCCTCGTAAAGCAAGATCTCCCAGCTGGTAAAAAGCTTGAGCAATTCGCCTGGAGCAAAAGAGATCTCCCGATTAACCGGCCCGAAACGCTCCTCCCCCGCCTGGCTGAAGGTACGAACAACCATGTAGCCCCCGCGACGTACAGCGTCCTGCATTAGTGGCAACAACGGGCGGTAGAGATAATAGAACTGCAGCCCCAGATCATAGGACGCTGGCACAATCCGATAATCACCGGCTTCCAGATCGGCGCACTCCACCGCTACCGGCAGACCCTCCTGCTCCGCTGCCGCACTGAGCAGATCAAGGGCGACCGGGGAAAAATCGACCGCGGTCACCTGATAACCAGCTTTTGCCAGGACCAGTGCGTTGCGCCCCATACCGCAGGCAAGATCAAGGGCTTTCCCCTGGTCCGGCAGATGCGGCAGAACCCGCAACAGCCAATCGTCCGGTTGTCCTGCAGGCAAAACCGCCTTTTCCTGCCAGCGCTGATTCCACTTTTCGCGGCTGTACCTGCTGTCATGCATGGATTACCCTGTTGGTCAACCAAAAGCCGCTTAGCGCACCTTTTTGCGTCCCGGGATAGCGCGGCGACGCCGTGCCTTGGTTGGCATTACCACCACTTCCTCACTGCGCTCTTCTTTGGTACGCGCTTCGCTGACCTTGATGTAACGACCGGAAAGATGGGTGCCATCGAGGATATTGATGGCTTCCCGGGTTTCTTTGGCACTGGCCATGCGCACAAAAGCCAGCCCCTTGAACTCACCCCGGGCATCGTTTACCAACTGCACCGACTGGACGCTGCCACACAGGGCAAACAGCTGCTTAATTTCTTCCTCACCAATTTCGTAGGGCAGGTCACTGACGAAAATATCCCGATAGGCAGTGTTGCGTTTCATTCAAACTCCTGATGCTGGTCAAAAGCGCTCGCTTTTTCAGTCGGGCGCTCCAGACTGATACGGCCAATTTTATTTGCGCGCAGATCGCGCAACAACATGTCTGCAGCCCGGTGCAGATCGACTTCTCCCCCGCTGACCAGACAACCACGGCCTCGGCCGATCTGCTCCAATATAAATAGCGCGCCTTGTGACAAGTCCTCAAGCTGATAGCGGTGTTTTAATTGATGCGGGTAGTGTTCCCGCAAATAGTCCAGGGTGCTCAGCGCCACCTCAAGGGTCGCGTAGGCAGCTTCACCAAGGGCACCGCTGGCAGCCAGACGACATGCTCCGCCAAGGTTGTCGAGAACCGGCCACAAGATGCCGGGGGTGTCGAGGAGCAGGATCCCGTTGCGCAGGTCGATCTGCTGGGTGGTGGTAGTAATCGCCGGCTTGTCTCCAACACGCGCCATCTTTTTACCCGCGAGGGTATTAATCAAAGTCGACTTGCCGACATTGGGAATTCCCACCACCATCACCCTTAGGGGCTTGCCGGCTTTAAATCGTTGCGCCAGCACACTGCGACAGAGTTTGGGAATCAAACCAACATCACGCCGGTCCTTGGCCTCCAGCGCCAGCGCTTTGACCTGCTGCTGCTTTTCCAACTGGCGCAACCAGGCGCGGGTGATGTTCGGGTCAGCCAGATCTTTCTTGTTAAGAATCTTGATACAAGGCTTCTGCCCGCGCAGACGCTCTAGCAGCGGATTGGAGCTGCTAAAAGGCAGGCGGGCATCAAGAACCTCAAGGACCAGATCTACCTTCGGCAGGACCTCAATAATTTGCGCCCGGGCCTTTTTCATGTGGCCGGGATACCAGTCAATAATCATTGTCACTTCCGCCGGAAATCCTTTGGATAGGCAACCTTCAGGCAAGGACCACCCATCAGTTTCTCATCCTCTGGATCAGGGCCAGATCGGCCAGAACCAGGGCTGCCATGCTTTCGACAATCGGCACCGCGCGCGGGACCACGCAAGGGTCATGGCGGCCCTTGGCTTCGAGGGTCACCGGGTTACCGGTGTAATCGACCGTCTGCTGCGCCAAACCAATGGTTGCCGGCGGCTTGAAAGCGACACGAAACCAGACCGGCTCACCATTGGAAATTCCTCCCTGAACACCGCCACTGTTATTGGTCACCGTGCCCAGGCGCTCCCCTTTGCGCACAAACGGGTCATTGTGGTCCGATCCGTGCCGCTGGGCACCAGCAAAACCGGAACCAACTTCAAAACCCTTGGTCGCCGGAATCGATAACATGGCATGGGCCAGCAGTGCCTCCAGGCGATCAAAAGCCGGTTCGCCCAGCCCCACCGGCAGGTTACGGCAGACACAGGTGATCACTCCGCCGACGGAATCCTTGCTTTCCCGGGCGGCAACAATTTCCCGGGTCATCTTCTCTGCAGCAACCGGGTCAGGACAACGGATAGCGTATTCATCAACCTGATCACGCTGAATCGTTTCCAGGTTGATGGCAGCAGCAGTTTGTTGTCCGACACCACTGACCCAGGCGACAATGTCGATGCCATAGTGCTCGCGCAAAAACTTATCGGCAATCGCCCCGGCGGCAACCCGGCCGATGGTTTCCCGGGCGCTTGAGCGTCCGCCCCCGCTGGACGCGTGAATCCCGTATTTCATCCGATAGGTATAATCAGCATGAGACGGCCGGGGAATCTCGCTCATGGAACCATAGTCAGCAGGGCGCTGATCCTTGTTTTTCACCAGCATCCCGATGGGGGTGCCCAGGGTCAGACCGTTTTCAACCCCGGAAAGAAGCATCACCTGGTCAGCTTCGTTGCGTTCCGTGCCGAGTCGGTTGCCGCCCGGGCGGCGCCGGTCAAGCTGGCGCTGGATATCGGCTTCGCACAGTGCCATCCGCGCCGGCACCCCATCGACACTGACCCCGACCCCGTAACAGTGGGACTCACCAAAGGTACTGATATTAAATAACCGTCCAAATCGACTCGACATCTTGCTCCCCTGCTTTTTTATCTGACCAACTTCGTTCAAACCTCAGGCCAGGTTATATTGCAATAGGTCATCTATTTACCCTTGCCGCTGCAGCATATCACAAGTTCTTCACTGGAAGCCATTTGCATTGCTGACAAGTATCCCGTTTAAATTCCTTTATTTTTTTCGGATTTTCCGGGTAGTCTCAGCAGCTCAAAAACAGTGTTTTAGTGGTTTGTTTATGCTACTATTCCGCCCATATCAAATTCAATGGAGATCGAATCATGGCGGACGTGAGTAAATTTCTCGATGGTATTGGCGTTTTTCAAAAACAACACTTTGGCGAAAACGCTGAACTCGCAACCACCCTGGCTGCAGGCCAGAGGCCGCAGGCCCTGCTGATCGGCTGTTGTGATTCCCGGGTCGATCCAGCGCTGCTGACCGCCTGCGCTCCTGGTGATCTGTTCATTCTGCGCAATATTGCCAATCTGGTTCCTCCTTACGTTAAAAGCGATGCCAAAAGTGACGACTACCATGGTGTCAGTTCAACCATAGAATATGCCGTCTGCTACCTCAATGTTTCTGACATCATCATCCTGGGTCACTCACAGTGCGGTGGCATCAACGCCTTGATGAACAGCGCCAAAGGGGAGATTGCCGGTGAATTCATCAGCAAGTGGGTCAGCATTGCCGCTTCTGCTCGCGACAAGGTGCTGCGGGAGCTTGCCGACGCACCGGAGGAAAAACAACTGCGCGCCTGTGAAAAGGAATCGATCCTCGTTTCGTTAAAAAACCTGATGACTTTTCCCTGGGTGCGCGAACGGGTCAACCGTGGCCAACTGAGTCTGCATGGCTGGTACTACAATATCGGCACCGGCCAGCTGCGCTGCTACAATCAGTTAACTGCTGAATTTGAAATCCTGGTTGAGCGGTACAACCCACAAGCTGAAGACCAGAAAACCGGCTGACGTCACTCTTTCAGGTGAGAAACAGGTATGCCTATTCATCAACAACCGATTGCCGAACGCATCTCCTGGTTACAGGATCTGGCACAACGACACACCGCCGAATTTCGCAGTCCCGATGCCAGTCTGGCACGGGAGTTCTATCTCGCCAAATACCCCACCGCGATTATGGTCCTTAAATGTATGGACGGGCGCATCAATATTCCGGTCGCCACCGGTACCCCACCCGGTATCATCCAGCCTTTTCGTAACCTTGGCGGCATGTTTAATCTCGGCTGGCCGCATCTGGGAGAAGTCCTGGCCGCAGAAGTCCATCGCATGCTGGCGGCCGGTCGCCAGATCCTGTTTTTCATTACCTATCACTTTTCCCGCGGAGATGACCGCCGTGGATGTGGGGGGTTTGACTGTGATACCGCTGCCGCCCTCGCCCACTGTCGCCAGATCAAGCAACAGGCAGAATATATCTTTGGTAACCGCCACGGCACCATTTATCCTCTGCTGTGTGGCTATGAAACAGATGATGATGCTCTGATCCTGCACGGATCTGATGATGAACTTCTTGACCTGTCAACCTTTTCACCGGCCGATATACCAGCGCTGAATCACAAGATCGCAAACATGTTTCCCGACATGACGGAACAAATGCAACATGACCTGCTCCCCTTGCTGCAGGGGAACATTAAGCGTATTGCCCAGGTACGCAACACTTGTCGGCTGCTGGATGTAGAACACCGAGAGTGGATGATCTGTCTGGGGCGCGGCTTCGACTTTCTGCATACGCCAAATCTGGCGCTGATTATCGGGCCATACAGCCCGGACCTGGCCGATCCGATTCGTAAAGCGGCGGGGATTATCGAAGGGAACATGATCGCCGGACGGATTCCTGATGACGGTTTTTTGTTATTTACTTCCGTTCCTTACGAAGGAATCGGGATGGATCGCGCACGCGCCGAACTGAAATCGCGGTTTCTTGCTGATTTTGCCGCCAATGTCATCGGTAGTGACTTTCCCCAGCTCGCAGAGCGGATGCACATCCAGATTGGCGTGCTTTCGTGGCGCTCACGCGCCCTTGAGTTGCTACCAAGTTCTCCCTGAAGGGCTTCCAGGAAAGAAGCTATGGCTTGGATTTTTGAACCAGACGTCCGCGTTGCACCCCCAGCAGATTGAGCTCCTTGAGCGCCTCGCCCTCCAGATCAAACCCTCTGGTACCGGTTACTCCTCGGATGTCATCCAGATGCAGTAACGCGATCCGCAGATCGTCGCGATTTGCTACTTCCGGACGATCAACGGTAGCCAGCATCAGGCTCGCCGCATCAAAGGCTTGAGCTTCCAGAACACTGGGTTCCTCACCATAGGTTCTGCGGTACAGCTCGACAAACCGTCGCACTTCCGGAGCACGGCTGTCGGCATAAAAAGCCTCGACAAACACCGCATTATCCAGAAAACGGCCGGCACGATTGATCAGTTCCGGTGAATACCAGCCATTGATCCCGAGCAGCAGCACATCCTTGATTCCATAAAACATCAACTGCGGCGCAATCAGGCTGATATTTTCAGCAAAATCGGGAATAAACAGGGCATGGAAAGGGGGCAGGGGATATTCGGGCGGTTCGAGGCCGCCACTTTTTTCTTCAGGAATCGGACGGCTGCGATTCGACCAGAGCAATTGCTCAATCTGCCCGCGAAAATCGGTGGTTCCCTCCGGGTAACTGATAACATCAACCAGCTCCCCACCACTGCGGCGCACCATTGTTTCAAACAGCTGGGTCATCTGCTGGCCGCTACGGGTCTGCGGACGTAACACCGAAAAACTGATGCGCTGATCAGCTTTGGCATAATCTACCAAAGCCTTGACCTGCTGTTCGGCAGTCACCGTATCGCGAAAAATAAAGTTGCCAACCTGGGGCAGCCCTTCGGTCTGTGCCAGCGCCAGCAGCGGCACCATCTGACGCTGTGCTTCACGAGCCGCGTTGATGGCATCGGCGCTGAGGAGCGGACCGATAATGCCGATCACCCGGTCTTCATTGGCCAGACCGTTAACCAGACGGGCAACAGGTACAGCGCCGGCGCTGTCACGATAGATAAAACGCACGGGAAAACGGGTCTTGTTGTGCTCTGCTAAAGCCAGTTCAAGGCCGTTTTTAACCATTTCACCGTAAAAGGCATACGGCCCTGACAGCGGCAGCAACACCCCGATGGCGTTGCGATTAAGCCAGCCATCTTCCCGGGTACGCTGCAACAGATCCTCGGCTTCCTGCCAGTAGGGGAAAGGAACACCGATCGCAAACAGATTTTCCAGCTGCTCTCTGGCCGCTTGTGGATTCTGCCGTGCCAGCGCCCGCCGGGCAAGTTGCAGCCGGGCATCCTGACCGATTTCTGTACCCTGCCAGACAAAAGCTGCTTCGGCCAGGTCAACATCAGACAGATAGTTTTGCAGCAGCTGTCGCGCCCGCACCAGAATAGTCTCCCGGTCAGCGTTTAGTGCCAGTTCCTGGTGCAGATAATACAAGGCAAATAATGGTTGATTTTCAGCGATAGCGGCGCTGGCCAGAGATTGGAACAGCAGCTCCTGATCCGCAGGAGCCAATGGCTCGCCGATCAGCGGTTGCAACATGCGCAGCGCTTCGCCACCACGACCAGTAGCCACCAGGGCGTGACCATGGTGCAAATCGATCTCGGGGCTGCGTAACACGGCAGGGGTACGTTGCAGATAGAGAATGACTTCGGGATACTGTTGCCGCTCGGTCAGAATCCTACCTAGCAAGGCATAAGCGCGGCCTGTTTCTATATTTTCAGGCGCGTTGCGAATGTGTTCACGCAGTACCGCAAGGGCCTGATCATAGCGCCCCAACTGATAAAGCTCGTGGCCACGTTCAACCTCAGCGGCGTTTGCCACACGCGACCACCCCGGGAGCAAACACAGGCCTAACAGCAAGAGAAACACAAAGGCGAATCGCTTCATCGGTACTCCATGTTGAAAGCGCCGCACCAACAACAAATGTCAGTCGAACAGTTCCTTCACCTTATCAAAAAAACCCTTCCCCTGGGGATGGATTTCTTCGCCACCAGCTTTGGCAAAATCTTCGAGTAATTCTTTCTGACGCGCATTGAGCCTGGTGGGGACCTCGACCCGTAGGATCACCAGCTGATCACCCCGTCCATAGCCCTGCAGGGCGACAATTCCCTTACCCGACAATTTAAAAATCTTGCCGCTCTGGGTGCCTGCCGGCACTTTAAGGCTGACACGCCCTTCAAGGGTGGGAACCTCGAGTTCGCAACCAAGGGCGGCCTGGGCAAAAGAAATCGGCACCTCACAAATCACATCCTGGCCATCGCGTTCAAAGATCGGATGTTTTTTGACGCTGATCACAACATAAAGATCACCCGGAACACCACCCTGGCTGCCCATCTCCCCTTCGCCGCTGAGTTTCAGGCGGGTACCATTTTCCACACCGGCTGGCACATTGAGGGGAAGGGTGCGCTTTTGTTTGACGCGACCACTACCTTTACAATCGGGGCAGGGGTCTTTGATGGTTTTACCTTCACCATGACAGTCCGGACAGGGGCGGGTCATGGTGAAGAATCCCTGCTGATAACGTACCTGACCGGCACCACGGCAGGTTGAGCAGGTCTGGGGTGAGGTTCCACTGCGAGCACCACTGCCCTGGCAGCTTTCACAGGGCTGACTGCGTGGCAGCTGCAGTTTCTTTTCGGCTCCAAATGCCGCTTCCTCGAAACTGATGGTCAGATTGTAACGCAGATCATCACCGCGGCGGCCTCGTCCGGGCCGTCGTGATCCACCGAAAATATCACCGAAAATATCACCGAAAATATCCTCAAAAGGTGCGCCGCCAAAATCAAAACCACCGCCTGAGAATCCACCGGCACCGTTAACCGCGGCATGACCAAACTGATCGTAGGTTGCCCGCTTCTGGGGATCGGAAAGAACCGCGTAAGCCTCGGAGAGCTCCTTGAATTTATTTTCAGCTTCCTTGCTGCCGGGGTTTTTATCCGGGTGGTATTGCACCGCCAGGCGCCGATAGGCTTTTTTTATTTCCGTTTCACTGGCGTTACGGTTGACTTCAAGAATCTCGTAATAGTCAGATTTTACCAAAATAATTATCCAGACGTAAAAAAGGCGGACGCCGACCAATGATCAGCAAGGTCAGCGTCCGGCCCGGTTAGCAATTTACTTCTTGTCGTCTACATCCTCGAATTCGGCCTCGACGACGTCATCCTTGGCTGAGTCCTCAGCTGCCTCCCCTTCGCTGCCGGGGGCACCGGCATCTGTCTGACCCTGGGAATACATCACCTCGGCGAGCTTATGAGAAACCTGGGCAAGGGCTTCGCTTTTTTTCTTGATCAGCTCAGGATCATCTCCCTCAATCGCTTTTTTCAACTCGTCCAAGGCCTCCTGAATTTTTGCCTTGGTCGCACTGTCAACCTTTTCACCATGCTCGGCCAGGGATTTTTCCGTCGTGTAAGCTAGACCATCTGCCTGGTTGCGGGCTTCAATCAGTTCACGCTTCTTCTTGTCATCACCGGCATGAAGTTCAGCATCCTTGACCATCTGCTTAATCTCTTCCTCAGACAAACCGCTGGAAGCGGTGATCTGGATCGACTGCTCCTTGCCGGTGCCCAGATCCTTGGCTGATACGTGCAGAATACCATTCGCATCGATGTCGAAGGTCACTTCGATCTGCGGTACTCCACGTGGCGCGGGTGGCAGGCCAACCAGTTCAAAGTTGCCGATGGTCTTGTTGTCACTGGCCATCTCGCGCTCACCCTGAAGAACGTGAACCGATACCGCCGGCTGATTGTCGGCAGCAGTGGAAAACACCTGGCTCTTCTTGCACGGAACCGTGGTATTTTTCTCGATCAGCTTGGTCATGACCCCGCCCAGGGTTTCGATCCCCAGCGACAATGGGGTGACATCGAGGAGCAGGACATCCTTGACATCACCGGTCAAAACACCACCCTGAATCGCTGCACCAATAGCAACAACCTCGTCAGGATTGACCCCTCGGCTCGGAGTTCTGCCAAAGATCTCTTTGACCCGCTCCTGAACCGCAGGCATGCGGGTCATCCCGCCGACCAGCACCACTTCCTGGATGTCGCTGGCTGACAGACCGGCATCCTTCAGAGCCATCTTGCAGGGACCGACCAGCTTATCGAGCAGGCCACTGCAGATACTTTCAAGCTTTGAACGAGACAGTTTGATATTCAGGTGCTTCGGCCCCGACTGATCCGCGGTAATAAAAGGCAGATTGATGTCCGTCTCCATCGATGAGGACAGCTCGATCTTGGCTTTTTCAGCCCCCTCCTTCAGGCGCTGCAGAGCCATCTTGTCGTTACGCAGGTCGATCCCCTGATCTTTTTTGAATTCATTGGCGACATAGTCGATGATCAACTGGTCGAAATCCTCACCGCCGAGGAAGGTATCACCGTTGGTTGACTTAACCTCAAAGACGCCATCGCCAAGATCGAGAATGGAAACATCGAACGTGCCGCCACCAAGGTCAAAAACAGCGATGGTCATTTCGTTCTTTTTATCGAGGCCGTAAGCCAGGGACGCTGCGGTTGGCTCGTTGATGATGCGCAGGACGTTAAGACCAGCGATCTTGCCCGCGTCTTTGGTTGCCTGACGCTGGGAATCGTTGAAATAAGCCGGCACAGTAATAACCGCATCGGTGACCTTTTCACCAAGGTAGTCCTCGGCGGTCTGCTTCATCTTTTGCAGCACCATGGCTGAGATTTCCGGTGCGCTGTATTTCTTTTCCCGCACCTGAACCCAGGCATCACCATTCTCCGCCTCAATAATTTTGAAGGGGCTGATCTGCATGTCTTTTTGTACGGCCTCCGAAGTAAACTTGCGGCCGATCAGACGCTTGATGGCAAACAATGTATTTTCCGGATTGGTCACCGCCTGACGTTTGGCCTGTTGGCCAACCAGACGCTCACCCGACTCGGTGAATGCCACCATGGACGGGGTTGTACGTGACCCTTCCGAATTTGCAATAACAACCGGCTCGCCACCTTCCATAATAGCGACGCAGGAGTTGGTGGTGCCTAAATCAATACCTATAACTTTACCCATGATGTTGTTTCCTCCCTAGATCTTTTTGTCCTGATATCAGGTAGTTTTGTTGTCATCGTCGGCTGCTGAAAGCTTTTGTTCCGGCGACTTTGCCACCAGCACAAAAGCTGGACGCAGCAAACGTTCATTAAGTTGATAACCCTTCTGCATTTCCACCATCACCGTGTTAACCGGATGATCAGCCGACTCCAGCTGCCCCATCGCCTGATGATAAGCGGGGTCGAAAGGCTTGCCGACAGACTCAATTGTCTCCACCCCGAACCGGCTGAGCACCTGGTTGAACTGGGTCAGGGTCATGCGTACCCCCTCAAACAGCCCCCCGCTGTCTTCGGCCTTATCCGAATGTTCCAGCGCCCGCTCGAGGTTGTCAATCACCGGTAGAATGTCGCGCAGAATCCCTTCATTAGCAAACTTGGCAATTTCTTCTTTTTCGCGGGCTGTGCGTTTGCGCAGGTTATCCATGTCCGCGAGGGTTCTTAGATACTGCTCTTGCAGCCGCTGTTTCTCTTCAAGGGCTTGTGCCAACTGCTGCTCTAGATCGCTATTTTCCACGAGGGGTTCAGCCTCCGGCTGAAGTCCCTCGGCAGGGTTCTCTGCAACCTGATCTGTTGCACTTTGCTCCGTCTTTTTACCCACTTTACGTCATCTCCTTTTAATGTATCTACTCCGCTTCCCGATCAAGCACACGACTGACCAATTGGGCGGTAAAATCAACAATCGGCACAACCTGGGAATAGTCCATCCGCATCGGCCCGACCACACCCAGAGCACCTATCGCACCTTTTCGATTGGAAAAATTCGCAGAAATCAGACTGCAACCCTTCAAATCCACTTCACTGCCGATAAAAATCTGCACTCCCTGAGCTGACTGACTGCGATCCAGCAAGTCTATCAGAATTTTTTTACTTTCAAAGGTTTGAATCAAACGCCGCATCTGATCCGGTGACGAAAATTCAGGCTGCTCAAGCATCAGCGACGTACCGGTTACATAGAGCTGATCCTCAATCTCATCCTGCAGGGCAGCGAAAGACAAGCTCAAGGCATTTTTACGCAACTGATCGTAGAGATTCATTTCGTCCTGCATCTCTTTTTTGAGTTTTTCCCGCACCTGGTTAATGGTCAGTCCATTAAGCTCCCGATTCAGATAATTACTGATTTTTTCCAGTTCGAGCTGACCAATGTCCGCTGTAACCGAGATCACCTTGTTTTGTACCAGTCCGGTTTCAGATACATAGATCACCAGCAGACGACCATGGGACAAACGCACGAACTCAATCTGACGGAAGACCGTGGTTGCAAACTTCGGTACCATCACCAACCCCGCGTATTTGGATAAACCCGACAGAATCCGCCCGACCTCCTGCATGATATCTTCCATCTTCATGCCGGAAAAACGGTAGTTGCTCCGCAACTGTTTTTTTTCCTTATCGCTTAAGTCACGAATCTGCAACAGGGAATCGATATAATATTGAAAGCCTTTTTCCGTCGGAATCCGCCCGGCCGAGGTATGGGGAGAGCAGAGCAGGCCCATCTCTTCAAGATCCGCCATAACATTGCGCACCGACGCCGGCGACAGGTTAAAATGATGCCTGCGACTAATGGCTCGACTGCCTACCGGCTCTGCGGAAGCAATATAATCCTTGACGATCGCTTCCAGGATCTTCTGGCTACGCTCATTCAATTCGGCCATCTACACAACTCCATCAATCCACCGACACATTTATGTTAGCACTCAACCAGCTCGAGTGCTAATTACGCAGACTAACAACGCTTATACCCTTTGTCAAGATCTAACCGGGTAAAGTACCGGCAACGCCAGGACGACTCTTTAAAAAAAGGACGCGATCAGATGATCATAAATCAGCCAATGCCGTGGTGGCAGGAGGGCCCGCCCATCGCGGAAGACCAAAGAGCCCCGTAACTGAACAAGGGTGTCCGGAAAAGCCTGTTGCAATGACTCGCCAAAATACTGCTCGAAAGCCGCCAGATCAAGACCATCACTGGTGCGCAGGGCGAGATAAGCGGCCTCGACCATTGCCTCCTTACGGTCAAACTGCTCAAGCAATTCAGCTGGATTTTTTTGCGCTTCAAGGAACTGGCGATAGCGCACCAGATCAGCCGGCACATGCCAGCGCGCACCGTAACCGGATTCGACAAAACTGTGGGCCCCCGCACCGACGGCCAGACAGCTGCGTCGCTGCCAGTAGCGCTGATTGTGCAGACAACGGCGCCCGGAACGGGCAAAGTTCGACACCTCATAGTGTTCGTAACCGGCGTCAGTAAAACGTGCACACAACAACTCATACTGCCCGGCGTACTCCTCATCATCCGTTATTTTGAGCCGCCCCTGATGGCGCCAGCGATAAAATAAGGTTCCTTCCTCAATGGTCAGTCCATATACCGAAATGTGTTCAGGTTCCAGTTGCAACAACTGGTCGATCTCTCGCTTCAACTCATCGCTGTTCTGCCCCGGCAGGGCAAACATCAGATCGAGGCTGATATTATCAAATCCGGCCGCACGAGCGGCGGCTACGGTAGCCCTTGCCTGATCACTATCATGACAACGCCCCAGCTGCTGCAGTTGCCGGTCTTCAAAGGACTGGATGCCGATGGATAAACGATTGACACCGAGTTGCCGTACCTGCTGAAGATAATTGCCGCCGAAGGTGCCGGGATTGACCTCGATGGTGATTTCTGCTGTAGCGTTCAGGCCAAACAGGTCACCGCAGGTTGCCAGCAGCAGGGCTAACTCTTTGGTAGTGAGTAACGACGGGGTGCCGCCGCCAAAGTATATGGTTTGCAGTTCGCTGTTGGCCTGATCGTCGCCCGAGATCAGCTTTAGATGCCGACATAGCAGGTCAACATAGATGGCACGCTCACCAGAGTCGGCCGTCGTTGAGAAAAAATCACAATAACGGCACCGTTGACGGCAAAAGGGAATATGAAAATACAGGGAACTCACTGACCATCAATCCTTTATCGGTAACCTGATAACATCAGATCTGGTAGACCGCACCATGGTGTGAAAAATCAACGATCCTGCTACCGATCATACTTGAACAACCCCGCACTGATAAGCTAAATTCCTTGTCTTTGAGCAGTATCGCTGTCAGTGCGACCTGGCTGCCGTCACTACCATAGCTGAGGGGCGAAACTTTGCGCCAACAACCCGAAAATCACAACCGAAAACCAATGCCCGAAATCAATCCCGGACAGGGCGATACTGACCGCAAACAACTTGGTTTCGTCTGGTTTTTCACCCTGATCGCCCCCTTTGCCCTGTCTTTGGGGCTATTGGTGCTGTTTTATCTCGAACACGGCTGGCCCTTTGTGAAAACCCTGCTACTGACAGCTGCAGCGGTATTTTTCTTCTTTGGTCGCTTTGTTATTCTGGGTGGCAGCTCCAGCTCAACAGGCGAGACCAACAGCGCTGTCGATGAAGTGATGGAAGAGGCCGTCCAACAAGCTGCGCGCTTTTTTTCTTCCGGGGAGCTTGCCTTTATGGTGTTTTACATGGACGTGATGGTGGCTTGCCTGCTCGCTTTCCATATCGGCTTTTTGTACCGTCTGCCGCTGCTTGGTAACAAGCTCGAAGAATTACAGGAAGACGGGAAATTTATTCTTGCCAGCAATCCATGGATGAAAAGCGCCACCTTTGCCGGCATTGTTGCCTTTTGTGTCTTTCCACTGGCGGCCACCGGCAGTGTCGGCGGTTCCATTTTTGGGCGGCTGCTGGGAATGTCCCGCCTCGGCGCCTTTTTCGGTGTTATAACCGGCAGCGCAGTTGGCTGCTCGCTAATGTACTTTGGAGCCACCCTGATCAATCGCTATCTTGATCGCGACAATCCCTGGCTGACCATCGGCGGTGTCCTCTTTGTGGTTCTGATGATTTTCTGGCTCAACCAGCGCTACCGTAAAATGAAAGCTCAGTGGAGAAACGATCTTACCTCCCGGCATCATGAAAAATAACTGCCCAAGCCCGGTCATCTGCCCGACACAGCTCGGGTAGAATGGCTTACAGATACCCAAATAGGCATAGGGCCAGAGTGAGTTATACCCCTGGCCCCATGACTATTCTAAATTAATTTTCAACCGGCTATAAATTTAAACCTACTCGTTCAACGAAGGAGCAACTGGCTGTTGAGGATCCCGGACCCGCAACTGTGTCCGTTCCTGCAGCTTTTCCCCGTCAAGTTCGCGGCGTTCTTCCCGCAACCGCTGTTGTTGTGATTGATTCTGCTCAACCCGCTGCTGTTGCATTTGGCGATTCTGCTCAACCCGCTGCTGTTGCATCTGCTGCTTTTGCTCAATCCTCTGCGGCATGACTTGCGGCGCACCGCTGATACCTGCGGCACCACCGCCGCCGCCACGACCACCGCCGGGGGCTGCCAACACCGGCACAGATAAACAGGCAACAACCATCCATACCAAGAAGACACGTTTGCTCTTTTTCATTTTTTTATCCTTTCGTGACTGAGTTGCCCCTCTGCAGCAATCAACGCATTTATCAGTGCTTGGTTGACAATTTTTTTCTGGCAGCGGATCTGCTGAGAATCACTCAACGCCTGCCTCTGTGCTCTGATTTCTGTGGAGCACTGCGGTGCTTCTCTTGCGCCGGCCCCGAGGGGAGATCACGCGCATCGGGTGCTGTAGGAGCAACCCCGCCTCGCCCATTACCGGCGCCTTGTTCCGCTTGCAATAGACGTTGGTGCAGCGCTTCCCGCTGCTGGTCATCCAACCGCTGCCAGTCCTGCCGTAACCGCTCACGACTCGCCGCGGGCAGCTCAAGGTATTCCTGCCGTACGTGCCGCAAGCGTTGCCGATGTTCCGGGCTTAACTGTTGAAATCGCTCGAAGCGCTGGCGAATCACCTCTTGCTGATCGGGGGGCAACTGCTTCCATGCCTCCAACTGCTTGCTCGCCTGCCGACGCTCCTCCACCGTCATCCGCTGCCAGGTCCTGGCACCGGCCTGAAGTTGCTGCTGCTTTTGATCAGACAACAAGTCCCAGTTCTCGGCGTAAGGGGCCAGTATCTGCTGTTCTTCCGGACTCAATGAGGAAAAGGGCGCAGCAGAGACTGCCGGGCAGAACACAGAAAAATATACCCATACCGTTATCAAGGCACAGCGCAGAGCCAGACTCCTCTGTTCATTCATCGACCATCTCCTCTTTTCCAGAGGGCAACAATACTTCCGGTTCAATATCGGGGAGGGTAAAGGGATCATGCCACACCCCTTCGCTGTCGCTGAACAAGCCCAGAAATTCGATGAGTTCCTGTTGTGGTAATTGATCCTCCGACCATTGATCCTCTGATGCCGCTAACAAGGTTTGGGCTATGACCATCAGAGCCATCAGGACGATGCAGACTATGATCTTCCTTCTCATTCTCATCAATCTCCAGCAACCACTGGTAAAATTCGAGTTCTTCGGAAAAAAATTCGAGACTATCCACGCTCGTCAACAGGGCCAGATCTGCGACATATATTTGCGGTTCTGGTTGCCCGTTTCCCCACGGATGCATCACCAGGATCAGCGCCATAATTGTTGCAGGGACAAGACCCCAGCGCAACCATGGATAATAGATGGGCCGTTGGTTTCGCCCGGCTAAAGCGACCTGCCGCGCCTGCTTGAGTCGGGCTAGAGTAATGGTGTCAATATCATGCAGGGATTGATCTAGGACCTCCCTGATTTTTCTGACCAAATTGTCATTGTCGTGCATCATGGCCAAAAATCTCCCAGGCGCTTCTTCAACCGCTCCAGCGCCCTGAAATAATGGGTTTTAACCGCCCCTTGCGAACACTTCATAGCAATCGCTGTATCAGCAACGCTTAGCCCTTCCCAGGCACGTAACAAAAAAGTTTGTTGCTGCCGTAACGGCAGCTTCATCAGCTCGGCCTGAAGTTGTTTAAGCGCTGAACTGATGAGCAGTTTCTGCTCCGGATCAGGTTCAGCCGAATCAGCATGATCCAACTGCCAGTCGTTTTCTTCTGCGCTACCCGAGAACCATGTCATCCACCGCTTGCGGACATATTGCCGGCGATGAAAATCGCGAATCTGATTCTGTAAGACTCTGAAAAAAAGGGCCGGCCACTCTTCTTGCGGCTTGTCAGCGTATTTTTCAACAAAACGAAGCATGCTCTCCTGAACCAGATCCAGAGCCTCAGACTGCTGGCCACTGCCATACAGAGCCATTCGATAAGCCCTGGCCTCAATCGATTTCAAGAAATTTTCCATAGGCTGCTTGCACTCGTCGAATCCGCTCAGAAATGAACACCCGTACTGTTTTCACATTCGACAACAGTTGCAGCGATCAGATCAAGTTATTGAAGACAACGTTTGATAGATTATTTGGTTGACAGGTTTTTAGATAAAAACCCTTTTTTCGCTGCCGTTGCGGCAAATAAGCACAGAAGGACCTTGTCCTAAACCTTTATATAAGAACGGCCGCCATCACGAAGTAGTGATTGCGACCGTCATAGATTCAATCGTGCTGAACATCAATCTCAGGTTTCAGGGTGATCTTTATCTTCGTGCAGGCGTTGATGTCGTGCCGCTTTGGCAAGAAAATGGGCACTGACCGGAGCGGTGATAAACAGAAACAGGGTGATCAGTACTTCGTGCAAACTCAAACCCTCTGTCAGAAAACTGAAATGGATGGCCGAGGCAATGGCCAGACAACCAACCCCCAGGGTAGTTGCCTTGGTCGGTCCATGCAGACGGGTGAAAAAATCCCGCAGGCGAAACAGTCCGATGGAACCGGCCAACGCAAAAAATGCTCCCAGTATCAGAAAGAAAGAGACCAGAATCTCCACAAAAATCATGTCATACTCCTCGAATTATTCAACGATATCGCCGCGCATCAGATATTTACTGGTTGCTACAGTACTGATAAAACCCATCACGGCGATAATTAACGCCGCTTCAAAGTAGGTTGCCGTATCAAAATAGATCCCCAACAATACAAACAGGGCCAGGGCGTTGATGTACATGGTGTCCAGCGCCAGAATCCGATCCGGCAGGCTCGGCCCCTTGAACAACCGGTAGAGGTTCAGTAACTGGGCCAGGGTCATAAAAACGAACGCGATAATCAGGGCGATGTTCAGCATGTGAAGATCTCCTTGAGGGTAGCTTCATAGCGCGATTTGATCTCAGCAATGGCAGCCCGCTCATCGGGCACGTCGAGACCGTGAACAATCAGGGTTTTTTTGTCTGCGGTGATTTCAGTCGACACGGTTCCGGGAGTCATGGAAATAACGTTGGCAAGAATAGAAATTACCAGCGGATCATCGGTATCAAGAGGAATCTCAATAAACTTTGGCCGCAATCTGGAAATATCTGGCTGTAAAATCAGGCGCACCACATTGAGATTGGCGACCACTACATCATATAAAAAAGTCCCGAAGAAAAACTTCAAAAATAAGCGACGCTTGCAGATCCGGGGTCGCTCCGGCCAGAAACGGTTGGTAAACCAGGGGATCATGATCCCGAGCAGGGTACCAAGCAGAATGTGACCAAATGAGAAGGTATTATTCAGCAGCAGCCATAAAATAATCAGCGCAATACTCATTAACGGATGAGGGATCCAACGAATACCCTGCATTAGTGACCTCCTGCCGGCAGCAGTGCAGTAATGGCATCGCTGCCAAGTACCGCTTCAATATAATGGATTGGCTGGCTTACCTGGACAGCGACAGCGTTACCGAAATCACTTAAGGGGCCCCCAAACAACACCAGGAGCGGGCTAATCGCCAGAAGAATCAATACCGGGAAGACATAGCCAAGGCCGTAGCGAGGGATATCTGCGTGAGGTTCTTTGGTATAGGCGCCGACACCAGTGTCATCAAGAGGTATGGTTTTCCAGAATATCACACTCCCGGCGCGCCCGAGGGCGATCAGTCCCATCAGTCCACCGATCAGCACCAGCGACCAGATCCAGGGCGCGGCAGCGTGGGACTGTACCCCCATCAGCATCATCACCTTGGCAGTAAATCCGCTTAACGGCGGCAGTCCACCAATCGCCACCCCAGCGCCTAAAAACAACAGCCCCAGCAACCGTTCCTGCCCAACCGGTCGGTCAGGAGTCAAGGCCGCACCGGCATCAAGGCGTTGCTGGCGGATCATATCCGCGACCAGAAACATGGCTGCGGTCATAAAAGTAGTGTGAGGGAGATAAACGATAGCTGCCGCAATGGCATCGGTGCTGAAGGTACCGATCACGGCCAGCAGGGTTCCCACGGAAACCACCACCATATAAGCGATGGTGCGACGCAGATCACGGCTGGCAACAACACCAATGGAGCCGGCGACCAGGGTCACCAGGGCGACCGGTAGGAGCCAGGGCACCAACACATTGGCGGCCACGCCGGCATATTCGCCAAAAATCAGGGTATAAACACGCAGGATGACGTAAACCCCAACCTTGGTCATCACCGCAAACAGGGCAGCTACCGGGGCACTGGTAAAACCGTAGGCGTTAGGTAGCCAGAAATAAAGGGGCAGCAATGCCGCTTTAAGGGCAAACACCCCGAACAGAATTAACCCCCCGGCCTGCAGCAAGGCGGCATTGTCAGCCGGCGCACTGGCCAGTCGCACTGCCATGTCCGCCATATTGAGCGAGCCGAGCAGGCCATAAAGGATACCCACCCCGATCAGAAACACACTGGAGCCGACCAGGTTGAGCATAACGTAGTGCATCCCGGCTTTGGTGCGCCGGGCACCGCCACCATGTAACACCAGCCCATAGGAGGAGAGCAGCATGACTTCAAAAAAAACAAAGAGGTTGAAAATATCGCCGGTCAGAAAAGCCCCATTGATACCGAGCAGCTGAAACTGAAACAGGGCGTGAAAGTTCTTCCCCTGTTCATCGGTGCCTTTCACCGCGTACAGCAGACAAAGAAAAGCCAGCAGGGAGGTAATAAAAATCATCATCGCACTTAAACGATCGAGCACCATGATGATGCCAAAGGGTGGACTCCAGTCGCCGAGTACATACATCTGGATCGGCCCGGTCATGGCCTGATACAACAGCAGCCCGGTGACCAGGGTAACCGCTGCAGAGCTGACCAGCCCCAGGGTACGATGCAAGGCCATACCGCGGTTGACCGCAAGGACAATGATCGCCCCCATCAATAACGGCAGCAGCAAGGGAGCAACGATCAAATGGTTCATAATTCCTTCTCCTTGCGACCGTCAACATGATCTGATCCAAGTTCGCCGCTGGCGCGTAACGCCAGCACCACAACAAAAGCTGCCATGGCAAAACCGATAACAATGGCGGTCAGCACCAGCGCCTGGGGCAGAGGATCAGTGTACTGTAACTGCTCCGGGGAAATAACTGCCGGCAGGTTGGTTTTAAGGCGCCCACTGACAAACAGGAACATGTTGACGGCATAGCCAAGCAAGGTCAGTCCAAGCACAAAAGGAAAGGTACGTGCACGCAGCATCAGGTAAATACCACAGGCAATCATGACGCCCAGGCAGGATGAAAACAGCAGCTCCATTTAGTGTGCTCCTTTTTGTTCTTCTTGGTCTTGTTGTGCGCTGGTTGAAACAATTTTGGCATCGCTCGAATTCATCGATCCCAGCTTGACCAGCACCAGCATCACCGATCCGACCACCGCCAGAAACACGCCGAGGTCAAAGGCGATGGCACTGGCGACCTCAAACTTTCCGACCAACGGCCACTTCAGATAGGTGAAGCTGCTGGTCAAAAACGGATAACCGACCGCCCAGCTGCCGACCCCGGTCAACACCGCGATCACCAACCCCCAGGCCATAATAATGTGATTATCGACAGTCAACCGTGGGCGCGTCCAGACAATCCCACTGGCAATGTACTGGAGAATCAACACCGAAGCCACAATCAGGCCGGCAATAAACCCGCCGCCAGGCTCATTGTGACCCCGCAGGAAAATATACACGGCGAACATCAGCGCCAGAGGCATCAGCGGCCGGGTAATCTGCGCCAGAATCATCGGGAAGCGATCGCTGGTCCAGGACCGTCCCAGTGCATCAATCCTGGGGGCGGTCAGATCAAAATTATGCAACATAGCGTAAATTACCAGTCCGGCAATCACCAGTACGGTAATCTCACCCAGGGTATCAAAGCCCCGGAAGTCAACCAGAATGACGTTGACCACATTAGTGCCACCGCCACCGGGCTTGCTGTTTTCGAGAAAATAACCGGCAATCGTATCATAAGGGCGGGTCAGCACAGCCATCATCAGTGCGGTACAACCACCACCCGCTGCCACCGACAGGACAATATCACGCCAGCGCCGAACACTGGTCGACTCCACCGGGGTGGTGCGCGGCAACAGATGCAAGGCCATCATCAGCAGAATAATAGTGACCACCTCAACGGAAATCTGGGTCAGGGCCAGATCCGGTGCCGAAAAGCGGATAAAAGACAGGGATACGATCAGTCCCACCGTGCCGAGCATGATAATCGCCAGAATTCGGTTCCGATGGTTGATCACCGTTGCCACGGCACAAATGATCAACACCAGCCCCATGATCAGGGTTACCGGATCGACCGACGACATGGCCAGGGGTCCAATGAGGGGCGCGCTCGATCCGAAGAACGGACTCGCCCCCAGAACCACGACAGCCCCTACCAATAGCGCAATATAACGCTGTAATGATCCGTTCTCCATCAGGCCCGTCAAGGTTCTGCCACCTTGTACCAGGCCACGGATAAGGGCCTCAAAAGTCGCCTTGCCGTCACAATAACGCATACACCAGCGGTGGGAATCGAACAGACGCAGGCGTTGCAGATAAAAAACGACGCCCCCAGCCAGGGCAATAACACTCATCGCCAGGGCCATATTGAAGCCGTGCCAGATGGCAATATGGTAGTCGGGAGTCGCGGCACCCAGGATACTGCCGGCCGCGACGTTGACCAGGGGCGCTGCCAGGGTCATGGGAAAAAGACCGACCAGCACACACAGCGCCATCAGAACCTCCGCCGGCAAACGCATGCCGCGCGGCGGCTCATGGGGCTTTTTCGGCAGATCGGTAAAGGGCTCTTTAAAGAAAACGTCATGCACCATGCGGATTGAGTAGGCCACGGCGAAGATAGCCGCCAGGGTGGCCCCCAGCGGCACAATCCAGCTGAAAGGACCAAACAGGTTGGGCCCCAGGGTTTCAGCAAGGAACATCTCCTTGCTCAAGAATCCGTTGAACAAAGGGACCCCGGCCATGGCCGCACAACCCACCATGGTCAGGGTACCGGTAATCGGCATGTACTTCCACAGTCCCGACAGTCGTTTCATATCGCGGGTACCGGTTTCGTGATCAATAATCCCGGAAAGCATGAACAAACCGGCCTTAAAGGTGGCGTGATTGAGAATGTGAAAGACAGCGGTAAAGGCCGCCAGCGGGCTGCCGAGTCCGAGCAGCAGGGTAATAAGGCCGAGGTGGCTGACGGTGGAATAGGCCAGCAGCCCCTTGAGGTCATCCTTGAACATGGCCATGTAGGCAGCAAACATCAGGGTGATCAGACCAACAGAGGTGACGATAAAAAACCACAGGGAACTGCCTGAGAGCACCGGGAAGAGCAACGCCAGCAGGAACACCCCGGCCTTGACCATGGTCGCAGAGTGGAGATAGGCGCTCACCGGCGTCGGTGCTGCCATGGCGTGGGGCAGCCAGAACTGAAACGGGAACTGTGCCGACTTGGTAAAGGCGCCAAGCAGGATCAGAATCAGGGTGACTGGATAGAGGTGGTGGGCATGAAGAATCTCTTTCGAGGCCAGAATCGTTGTCAGCTCAAAACTACCGACGATATGGCCAAGCAGAATAAACCCGGCAATCATCGCAAAACCGCCACCACCGGTGATCACCAGGGCCTGGCGGGCACCTTCACGGGCATCGGTTCGATAACTCCAGAAGCCGATGAGCAAAAACGAACTGATGCTGGTCAACTCCCAGAACATCATCAACAGAATGATATTTTCTGACAGGACGATACCGAGCATTGATCCCATAAACAGCAACAGATAGGAGTAAAAGCGCCCCATCGGGTCATCAGCTGAAACGTAAAAACGCGCGTAAAGGACAATCAGCAAACCGATGCCGAGGATCAAAAAAGCAAACATGAAACCAAAACCGCTGACCCGAAACGCGAAATTCAGGCCAATAGCGGGAATCCAGCTCCAACTCACCAATGGCATCCCACCGTCAAACACCGCCGGAGCCTGCAGCAGCAACAGCAGCATCGAGATACCGGCGATGGCTCCAGCACTTAAAGCATTCAGGTTGCGACTGCGAAACAGGGAAGGGATGAGGGCTCCCAACAGGGGGAGCAAAGGGATCAATGCAAGATTCATTAGTTCATCCTTCTCGGGCTTTGCATTTGTTACCAGTAACGAATCAATGGTATAAAAAATACCGTCCAAAAAGGTATTCAATTCGGGAAGCAAAAGCAAGAATTATCGAAACCACTGTTTGTAGAACGCTACAATATGATGACGCCCTAGTGGCGGAAAAAAGCCCATAAGGGCCGTTTTCGTCAAATTACCGCAGAGAATTGGGACATTACTTATTGTCGACATCCCCGAAAAAAATAAAACGCTTTTTTATCTGACTCAAGGAGGTCACTTCATGAAACAACTGCGCTGTGCCGCCATTCAGTTCAACATCGATCTGGGAAACATCGACAGCAACCGCAAACAGGTCGCTGCTGCTCTGCGTCGGGTCGCTGCCGCCAACGTCCAACTGGTTGTCCTGCCTGAGATGTGGAGCACCGGCTACGACTATCGTCACCTTCCCACCCTGGCCCGGCGCACCCCCGAGATTGTTGAAGAGCTGCAACAACTATGCGCGGAATTGGGCCTGGTCAGTGTCGGCAGCCTGCCGGAGTTGAGCGACGGCAAAATCTACAATACCGTCTATGTCATCGATCAGGGAAGAGTCGTCGGCAGCTATCGCAAGCTCCACCTTTTTTCCTCAATGGGTGAGGACCGACACCTTAGTTCCGGCAACCGGAGCCTCGTGGTCGATACCTCTGCAGGCAGAATCGGCGTCGCCATCTGCTACGATTTGCGTTTTCCTGAGCTCTTCCGCAAGCTTGCGCTGGAAGGGTCCGAAATCATCTGCGTCCCGGCAGAATGGCCCAAGCCACGGGGGGAACACTGGCAAACCCTGCTACGTGCCAGGGCAATAGAAAATCAACTCTTTGTGGTGGCCGCCAACTGCTGCCGGGTACAGGGGAAACTGGATTTTTGTGGCCTCAGTCGCATCATTTCGCCGCTGGGAACGATCCTCGCAGAGGCCGCAGAGGAGGATATCGAGCTGATTGCTGATTGTGATTTTGCTGAAATGCAGACTTATCGTGATCAGATCAAGATCCTGGATGATCGGCGCGCCGATATTTACGGTACACCATAACGAACAAGTGTGAGCGCTGGCTACGGAGCCAGACGTTGAGCCTTCTGGCGAAAGGCTGGAGGCACCTCGTTGAGGCTGTCGGCAAAATGCAACACCCCGGCATCATCAACATACAGATAACGTGATGTAGAACCCTCAACGGGGGGATCTTTTTGCGCCTCAATGGTCTCACCGATGTGGTCATCAAGGTCATCAGTGCGTCCCAGGGTCAGTAACCGCGAACGAAAATCACGATAAAACACCTGGGTTTCCTTTAGCACTGGTGTGGTAAAGTGGCGCCTTATCATCAGTTGATCGATCACCACAACCAGTACCAGCGTTAACATCACCCACAAGACAATACGAATGAGTTTCAACCTGCTGCCTCCCACCACAAGAAAATCTCAACATCCCTGATCAGATCACATCATACCCAACGGAATTGTCTGGCTGCAAGCTATTCCATTTTCACCATAATTATGCAAGAATCCGCATCTGTATTAAACGAAGGAATTGCCTTAAGGAGTCAAAAACTATTATGAGCAGCACCGATTACGATGTCATCATTATTGGCGGCGGGCCGGCAGGAATGACTGCCGGGCTTTACGCTTCGCGTGCCTGTTTAAAATCCCTGATGATCGAGAAAATGATCCTTGGTGGCCAGATGATGACCACCACTCTGGTCGAAAACTGGCCCGGTTATCCGGGCGGCATTGAAGGTCCGGAACTGATGATGCGCTTCCAGGAACACTGCGTTGAGTTCGGTCTGGAAACCGCATACGGTACGGTCGAAAAGATCATCGACAAGGGCAACGTTAAAACCCTGCTGGTCGATGGCAAGGAAATGACCTGCAAGGCGGTCATCATCGCAACCGGAGTTATTCCGCGCAAACTGGGAATTGATGGTGAGGCCGCTCTGGTCGGCAAAGGGGTTTCCTATTGTGCTACCTGTGACGGGGCTTTTTTCCGAAACCAGCCTATCGCTGTGATTGGTGGTGGCGATACCGCCGCTGAAGAGGCCCTGTTTTTGACCCGTTTCGCCAACAAGGTCTACATGGTCCATCGCCGTGATCAACTCCGCGCCACCAAAATTCTTCAGGATCGCATCTTTGCCAACGAAAAAATCGAGATGGTATGGAATGCCGTTGTCGAAGATTTTGTCTCCGACAACAGCGGCCTGACCGGCGCCATCTTGCGCAACATGAAAAACGGCGACAATCGCCAGATTGACATCAACGGCATGTTTGTCGCCATTGGTGTCACCCCGACCACCGGTTTTGTCAAGGGGATGCTGACTATGGATGAGGACGGTTATATTCGCTGCGGCGAAGATACCATCACCAATATCCCGGGCATCTATGCCGCCGGTGATTGCCGCACCACGGTCTTAAAACAGGTATCCACCGCCGTTGGTGACGGAGCTGTTGCCGCCATCATGGCAGAAAAGTACATCGACGAACTCAACCATTCCAGTTGAACCATCTGAGCGTTCCTGTGGCTTGTCCCAGGAATGCTCAGAGCAGGAGGGGGAACATGCTTGCTAAAGTTACATCCGGTGCCTTGATCGGCATCAACGCCTATCCGGTTACCGTCGAGGTCGATATTGCCCAGGGATTACCGCAGTTTGCTACGGTTGGCCTACCTGAAGGTGCGGTCAAGGAAAGCAAAGACCGGGTCAAATCAGCCATCAAGAACTCCGGCTACGAATTTCCCGCCCGACGCATCACCATCAACCTTGCTCCTGCCGACATCCGCAAGGATGGCGCTGCTTTTGACCTGCCCATCGCCATCGGCCTGCTGGCTGCCACCGGGGTTGTCAATGCAGAGCGCCTGGAAAAGTTTCTTCTGCTTGGTGAACTGTCCCTCGATGGGCAGGTCAAACTGGTACGCGGGGTTTTACCAATTGCCGTTGTTGCCCGTGACTGGGGAGATCTGGCACTGATCCTGCCCATGGATAATGCTGAAGAAGGTGCTGTCGTTGCCGGCCCGGCCATCTACCCGGTGCGCGATCTGGCAGAAGCCGTGGCGCTGATCAACGGCGAAAAAGAATTTACTCCCTTTGCCATGCCGCCAGCCACATCAACGGCGTCACAAAGCACAGACAGTGAGGATTTTGCAGAAGTTCGTGGTCAGGAACATGTCAAACGCGCTCTCGAAGTGGCAGCGGCAGGATCACACAACATCCTTATGAGCGGCCCGCCCGGCAGCGGCAAGACCATGTTGGCCCGACGCTTACCCACAATTTTACCTGATTTTTCTTTTGAAGAAGCGCTCGAAACTACCAAGATCCATTCCGTCGCCGGTCTCTTGACACGCAACAGTGCATTGGTGCGGCAGCGCCCTTTTCGTTCCCCCCATCACACCATTTCCGATGCCGGACTGATCGGTGGCGGCACTTACCCGCGCCCCGGAGAGGTTTCCCTGGCGCATCGTGGCATCCTGTTTTTAGATGAATTTCCCGAGTTCAAAAAGAATGTCCTTGAGATGCTGCGCCAGCCACTGGAAGATGGCCAGGTCTGCATCAGCCGTGCGGCTTTGAGTCTGACCTATCCGGCCGACTTTATGCTGGTTGCCGCCATGAATCCCTGTCCCTGCGGATTTCAGGGCGACACGGTGCACGACTGCACCTGTACCCCGCCGTTACTGCAACGCTACCGCAGTAAACTCTCCGGCCCCCTACTCGACCGCATCGATCTGCATGTTGAAGTTCCCAGAGTGACCCACAAGGATCTTACCGATATTGCCGTCGGCGAACCTTCCAGCGCCATCCGCGAACGGGTCAACCGCGCCCGTGATCTGCAGCGCCAGCGCCTTGCACCCTTTGGTTTCCATGCCAACAGCCAGATGCAGGCCCGCCATATCAGAAAATTCTGTAAACTCGATCCTCAGGGTGATACCCTGCTTGAACAGGTCACCGACAAACTCGGGCTCTCTGCCCGCAGCTACACCCGGATTCTTAAACTTGCACGCACCATCGCCGATCTGGCCGGAGAAGAACAGATTGAGCGAATCCATTTGAGTGAGGCGATTCAGTACCGAGGGCTGGATCGTAAGATGGGATAAACAAAGTTCGGGTTGAAAAGCTGGAACGGACCGCAAACTGGTGCAGACATACTTCTGATCTTCATGCCCCGGGCATTGGGAGTCGAATTGATGACTGAGGAAAAAGGAATACAACGAAGATGATAAAATCCAAAGGGCAACTCGAAGGGGAAATCAGCGAAGCCATCATTCGCTTTGAAAAAGAATACATGGGGCGCGGGCCGCTGGAGACCAAAACCTATATTATCGATGACCTGGTTATTGTCAGACTGAAAGG
>RRYU01017438.1_pt1 | contig 59998 bp, 61 predicted proteins | sample 2162651 | NCBI WGS metagenome assembly RRYU01 (sample SAMN10267283, study PRJNA491782) | microbial mat metagenome | isolation source: biomat in the production well | place: Japan: Minami-Kanto gas field, natural gas well KTG3 | collected 2017-06 | reverse complement strand
TGGCCGGCCTGCTGAAACCCTTGCCGATCAGCCAGCGCATAGCGAAGGTTAGCCGTTCCGGCGGGCGCCGGGCTGCGCTCAGACAACTGGAAGTTTTTCTCGATGAACGCCTGGCCGGTTATGGCGAGCACAGGAATGAACCGGAAAAGTGCGCTACCAGCGAACTGTCAAGCTTTCTGCGCTATGGCCATATTTCGACACACGAGGTGTTTCATGCCATCGCCGAGCAGCAGGGCTGGTCACTGCAGCGTCTTGGTCCCAGGCCTGCCGGCAGGCGTTCCGGTTGGTGGGGCATGGATCCACCGATTGAGGCTTTCCTTGATCAGCTGGTGACCTGGCGGGAACTGGGGTCTAACATGGCGGCACATCGCGCGGACTATCGCGACTACGCCTCCCTGCCGGAATGGGCGCGCAACAGCCTGGCCATGCATCAGGACGATCCCAGGCAATACCTCTATACGTTTGAGCAGTTCGAACGGGCACAAACGCATGATCCCCTCTGGAATGCGGCCCAGAACCAACTGCGCGAAACCGGCTTGATTCACAATTACCTGCGCATGCTCTGGGGCAAGAAAATTCTGGAGTGGACCAAGTCCGCCAGGGAAGCCGCCGAAGTCATGATTGAGCTCAATAATGCTTTTGCCCTGGATGGTTGTGACCCTAATTCCTACAGCGGCATCTACTGGTGCTTGGGTCGTTACGATCGAGCCTGGGGGCCGGAGCGGCCAATTTTTGGCAAGATCCGCTATATGACCTCCGAAAATACCGCACGCAAATACCCGGTTCGCGGGTACCTCCAGCGGTACTCAGGTTAACCGTGGAAGAACGGCCGCCCTGAAAACCGGGCCGGCGAAGGAATGAAAACATGCAGAAAGACCAGCGTCCGATCGCCGTGCTCGGCGCGACGGGCTATATCGGTGCCCGCCTGGTGCCGCGTTTGACGGATGTCGGCTGGCGGGTCAGGGCGATCGGCCGCAATCCCGACAAGCTGCGCGGGCGGTCCTGGGGCCACGATCCCAAGGTCGAGGTGGTGCGGGGAGACGTGTTTGATGCCGCTGGTTTGCGGGAATGCCTGGCCGGCTGCCAGGCGGCTTTTTACCTGGTACATTCCATGAATCCGGAGGCCGCGGATTTTTCCAGCGCCGACCGGCTGGCCGCACAGAACATGGTCGATGCCGCTCAGGCTGCCGGCATCGAACGTATCATCTACCTGGGCGGCCTGGGAGATGACGCCGCCGGGCTCAGCCATCATCTGCGCTCGCGCCACGAAGTCGGTGATGTGCTGGCCGCTGGTCCTGTGCCGGTAACGGTTTTGCGTGCGGCGATGATCATCGGCTCGGGCAGCGCCTCGTTCGAAATCATGCGCTACCTAGTGGAGCGGTTGCCGGTCATGGTGACGCCGCGCTGGATTGCCACTCCTTGCCAGCCGATTGCCGTGCGCAATGTTCTACATTATCTGGTCGGCTGCCTCGATTGCCCGGAGACAGTCGGCGAGACATTTGACATTGGTATGGAGGAGGTGGTCACCTACCGTGATCTGATGCGGATCTATGCCGAAGAGGCCGGTTTGCCCAGGCGCCTGATCGTCCCGGTGCCGGTACTCACGCCGCGGCTTTCTTCTTACTGGATTCACCTGGTGACGCCAGTTCCCGCGGCCCTGGCCAGGCCGCTGGCGGAGGGCCTGCGCAATCCGGTCTGCTGCAGGGAGAACCGCATCCGGGCTCTGCTCCCACAGCAACTGATCAACTGCCGGCAGGCCATTCACCTTGCCCTGGAAAAACTGCGGCTGCAGCAGGTGGAAAGCTCATGGAGCGATGCCGGATCGCTGCCGCCGGTGGAATGGAGCCTCGACGAAGATCCGGCATGGGCAGGGGGCACGGTTTTCCGGGATGACCGGCGGATGCTGGTGGATGTGCCTGCTGCACGCTGCTGGCCGGCCGTGGTCGGTATCGGTGGCAAGACCGGCTGGTACTATGCCGATTGGCTATGGGGCCTGCGCGGTTTGATTGACCGCCTGCTGGGTGGCCCCGGCCTCGGCCGTGGCCGCCGGGACCCCGAGGATATACAACCCGGCGATGCCCTCGATTTCTGGAGGGTGCTCGCTGCTGAACCCGATCACCGTCTTAAGCTGATTGCCGAGATGAAAGTGCCCGGCGAAGCTGTGCTCGAACTGATCCTTATGGAATGCAGCGACGGGACTACGGAAGTCCGCCAATACGCACGGTTTAAGCCACAGGGACTGCTCGGCCTGCTCTACTGGTACACGGTCCTGCCATTGCACAACCTGGTATTTGCCGGGATGCTGCGTGGCATAGCCAAGGCTTCTGGCGGACGCATTTTAAGCGGACCGCAACGTCTCGACCAGTTCTGAAGGAGGAGGACATGCTGTTTGCCGCGCCCCTGCAATGTCTGACCCGTCGGCAAACTCTGCCGCTCGGCCTCGAAGAAGCCTGGGCCTTTTTTTCCAGTCCGGAAAACCTGGCACGGATTACGCCGGACGATCTGGGCTTCGCAATTACCTCCCCCCTCCCGGACAAGATGTATGCAGGGCTGATCGTAAGCTACCTGGTCAAGCCTCTGGCGGGGATTGCTGTGCCCTGGGTGACCGAGATCACCCATGTTCGGGAGCCGCGGTTCTTCGTTGACGAACAGCGTTCCGGACCCTACCGCTTCTGGCACCATCAGCACCATTTCGAACCTGCCGAAACGGGTGTCCTGATGACCGATCTGGTGCACTACCAACTGCCTTTCGGCCAGGCCGGGCATCTGCTGCTCGGGGAGCTGGTCGCCCGCCGGCTGGACGGCATCTTCGCTTATCGGGGAAAAGTGCTGGGTGAGATTTTCGGATAATCTCTCTAGCAGGGCAGTGCCCCGGAGCCGTCTTTTTCCGTCCAGGCCCTAGTCGCTATTCGGCACATAAGCGAGGGCATGTGGTCTGCCGGTTACATCCGATGTCGTTGACTAAGGGATCTGAATAGTTACGAATCCTATTGAATCAAGCCGGTGAATTAGGTCTTTGCAAAGGTCAGGTGATGGGGTAATGTTACCGATTAACTGCAAAGCTATGAGAGATAACGTTGGCGGCTCAGGATATTCTTCAGTTCATTTTCGCTGGTTTGACCAGTGGGGCTATCTATGCATTGATTGCCCTCGGTTTCTGCGTGGTGCACAACACCATGGGGATTGTCAATTTCGTTCAGGTCGATTTCGTCTCGCTCGGTGGTATGTTGATGTTTTCCGCCCTGTTTGCGGCTGGCCTGCCAATGGTGCCCGGGTTGCTGCTGGCAGTGGCCGGTGTTGCCCTGGTGGCCATGCTGATCGAGCGCTTCGGCCTGCGTCCGGCACGCTCCAATCACGAACTGGTCCTGATTTTCATGACGGTCGGGTTGTCGATCATCCTGCGTGGAGCGATGAAGCTGATCTGGGGCAAGAACCGCATGGCCCTGCCGCCTCTGACACCGGATGAACCGGTGCATATCCTTGGCGCCACGCTGCTGCCCCAAGCCCTGTGGATCATGGGCCTGTCGGTGCTGGCCATCGGTCTGCTGAACTGGTTCTTTTACCGGACCTCGCTCGGCCTTTCGATGCGAGCTGTGGCCAGCAACCCCACCGCTGCTGCCGTGGTCGGCATTCCGGCCGGCCGGGTGCGCCTGACCAGTTTCGCCCTGGCCGGGGCGCTCGGCGGTCTGGCCGGCGTCCTGGTGACACCGATTACTACCCTGAATTACGATGTCGGCGTGCTGCTCGGTCTGAAGGGCTTTGCCGGGGCCATCCTCGGTGGTTTCGGGTCCTTCCCCGGCGCAATTCTTGGCGGCTTGTTGCTGGGGCTGCTGGAATCCCTGTCCGCCGGTTATTTGTCCAGCGCCTATAAGGATGTCGTCGCCTTCGTGGTGCTGCTGCTGGTGCTTTGCCTGCGCCCGAAAGGATTATTGGGCAGGTGATGCTTCAGCGGTTACGAGTGAAACCCGAACAGACGATAGAGTGAAATTATGGAAAAACAGTTATTGATGGGCAATGAAGCGATCGGCCGGGCACTGATCGAGGCCGGTTGCCAGGTGGCGGCGGCTTACCCGGGGACGCCCTCCACCGAGGTGCTGCAGGCGATGCTTGACCGTCGGGAGCTGGCGAGCGAGCCACTGCATATAGAATGGTCGGTCAACGAGAAGATCGCTTTCGAAGTGGCGCTGGCGGCCAGCTACACCGGCAAGCGTTCGGTGGCGGTGATGAAACAGGTCGGGCTCAATGTCGCGGCGGATCCGTTTATGCGGACCGCCTACCTGGGCGTCAAGGGTGGCATGCTGACTATTGTTGCCGATGACCCCGGGCCGCACAGTTCGCAAAACGAACAAGACACGCGGCTGTTTTGTCTGCAGGGACGGGTGCCCGTCCTTGACCCGGCCAGCCCGGCCGAGGCCGGTGCCATGGTTGCCCTCGGATTTGCCCTGTCGGAAAAGTATGAGATGAATATCGTGCTGCGGCCCACCACGCGTATCTGCCATTCGCGGCAGACCGTGGTTCTCGGTGCTGTGGCGCATCTGGAGCGGCGGGCGCATTTCGAAAAAGATCCGACCCGCTGGGCGGCGACGCCGCCCTTCCTGCCGGGACTGCACCGGAAGCTCAATGAAAAGCTTGAGCAGATCGCTTGCGAACCGGAGCTGCAACCGGGTTTCCGAGCGGGCAATGGCAGCCGGCCGCGAACCGCGCTGGTCGCGTCCGGTATCGTCTACGGTCACCTGGTCGATCTGCTGGCCGAGCTTGGCCTGGCCGGTAGTTGCGACCTCTACCAGGTGGTCATGCCTTACCCGTTAAGTCCTCAATTTATCGAACGCATGCATGTCGCTTACGATCGGATTCTGGTCCTGGAAGAAACCTACCCGGTGATCGAACTGCAGATGGCCCATCCCGGCAGCGTTGGCAGACAGACGGGCGTCGTGCCGCGCGAAGGGGAGTTGACCCCGGATGTGGTCAGTCGGGCGTTGGCGGCATTCCTCGACCTGGAGCCGCCTCTTGAGCTCGGCGCCGAGCGGCGCGGGCAGCGGCCATCGCTTTGCCCGGGCTGCCCGCATCGCGCGGCTTTTTACAGCATCAAGCAATGTTTCCCCAAAGGGATCTTTCCCTCCGATATCGGCTGTTACACCCTCGGCATCAACCTCGGTGCGGTCAACACAGTACATTGCATGGGAGCCTGCATCAGCCAGGGTGCGGGCTTCTATCAGGCCTATGCCCAGGACGGCGAGGTGCCGACCATCGTGGTGACCATCGGTGACTCGACCTTTTTCCATGCCGGAATCCCGGCCCTGATCAACGCGGTCATTCAGCAGGCCCGGATTATCGTCGTCATCCTGGATAACGCCACGACGGCCATGACCGGTGGCCAGCCTGTGCCCCACATGGGGATTGCCGCCGGCGGCGCAGCGACCCGGGTGGTGGCAATCGAACCTTTGGTCGAGGCTTGTGGCGTCGATTTCCTGGAAGTCTGCGATCCCTACGACCAGGAGGCGTTCGAAGAGTTGCTGCGCCGAGCCGATCAATACACGCGCAGCAAAGGCGGCGGAGTGGCAGTCATTGTGTCGCGTCACGGCTGCATGATGGAGGCGGGGGTTCGCAAGGGGCAGGTGGCCTACCAGATGACGATCAAGGCGCAGTGCATAAGCTGCCGCAGATGTGTCGATGCCTTCGAGTGTCCGGCCCTGTTTATGGATGAGAGTACCGGCAAGGCTGCGGTCAATCAGGATCGCTGTGTCGGCTGCGGGACCTGCGTACCGGTCTGCCCGGTCGCGGCGATCATCAAGGAGGACCGATGATGAAACAGCAGATTATCGTCAGTGGTATCGGCGGCCAGGGGGTTCTGTTTTTAACCCGGGTGATTGCTCAGGCCGCCGTGACGCTGGATATCCCCGTGTTGACGGCTGAAACCCATGGCATGGCCCAGCGCGGCGGCACGGTGTTATCGACCATCAAGGTGGGTGACTTTGCCAGCCCGTTGATCCGCACCGGGCAGGCCGATGTCGGCCTGCTGCTCAGCGAGGCCAACCTGGCAGTGCACAAGCCATTGTTGAAATACCAAGCTTGTCTGTTGATCAATGCACAAAAACCAGGGCAAGGGCTGCGCATCAAGGCGTCCACTCTGGCCCGCAGGCTGGGCAACCCGGTACTTGCCAACCTGATTCTGCTTGGCTTTGCGGTCAGGCAGGGGGCCCTTTTCTGTACTGCTGAAGACTGTGTGGCCGCTATCCGCATGTTGACACCAGCGAAATTTTTGGCAGAGAACCTGGAGGCGTTCCAGCTCGGATTGGCGCCCTGAATCGAGGGTCGCCTGTGGCTGAAAAGGCACTGCCGGACCAGAGACTAGAACCGAACTGACATGATGAACGCTAAACAGAAGCTCGCTTATTTTCTTTCCCTGCATCGCACCGGACTGGCGGTGATAGTCCTCGCCCTGGCGATCGCTGTCTATCCCGTCTTGGAAGATAATCCCTATACCCTCGGCCTGTCCAACCTGATTGCCATCCATGTGATCATCGTGCTTGGCCTGAACCTGTTTATTGGATTCGCCGGGCAGATTTCTCTCGGGCATGCGGCTTTTTTCGCCTTGGGCGCCTACGGTTCGGCAATCGGCACGGTCAACCTCGGTCTGCCGGCCTGGCCGACCATGGCTGGGATGGCCGGTCTGGTGGGTCTGGTCGCTCTGGCCGTCGGCATGCCGGTGCTGCGGCTTTCCGGACACTACCTGGCCATGGCGACTCTCGGCTTCAGTTTCGTGGTGCATACGGTCCTGCTGCAGTGGGATGCCGTGACCGGCGGCCCTAGCGGGTTCGCCGGTATCAACCCGCTGGCAATCGGCAATTTCACCTTTGACAACGAAATCCGCTTTCACTACCTGATCTGGAGCTTCGCCCTGGTCTGCCTGCTGCTTTGCCTGAACCTGGTGCGCAGTGGAGTGGGCCGCGGCTTGGCTGCGTTGGCCGGTGATGAAACCGCCGCGGCGGCGCTGGGGGTCAACACGCGGCGGGCCAAGGTCAAGGTGTTCGTGCTCTCGGCTATCCTGGCGTCTCTGGCTGGCAGCCTCTATGCACACTGCTACCAGTTTATCAGTCCGGACACCTTTGACATCTTCGCGTCAACCGATCTGGCGATCATGGTGGTCATTGGCGGTATGGGCTCCATCTGGGGTTCGCTGGTCGGCGCCGGGTTGATCACCCTGTTACCGGAATGGATCGACGTCTTCGATACCTACAAGGATTTTGTTCATGGCGGGATACTCATCCTGGTTCTGATGTTTCTGCCTCAGGGGCTGATCACCGGGCTGGTTGAGACCGTGCGGATTCGCATGGCCCTGCGGAGGCGCAAAGATGCTGAAGCTTGAGGCCCTGAGCAAGCATTTCGGTGGGTTGCCCGCTTTGGATGCGGTCAGTTTTGCGGTGCCGGCGGGCCGGATTACCGCGTTGATCGGACCGAACGGCGCCGGCAAAAGCACCCTGATCAACTGCATCACAGGTGTACTGGAAGCGACTGACGGCTCAGCCCGGTTCCTCGGCCAGGAACTGGTCGGTCAGCCGGCCTATGCCATTGCCCGCTGCGGCATTTCACGGACCTTTCAGAATCTCAAGCTGTTCCCCCGTTTGTCGGTGCTCGACAATGTTTTGACCGGTCTGACCTGCATTGGCGGCTCCTCGATGGTCATGGCGATGCTGCGCCTGCCGTATCTGCGCCACCGCGAGCGCCGACTCAAATTGCGTGCCCTGGAAGCGCTTGATCACTATGGTCTGGCCGACAAGGCCGACTGGCCGGCGGGTATCCTTGCCTACGGCGACCGCAAGCGGGTCGAGCTGGCGAGGGCAACAGTTGCCCAGCCGCAGCTGATCCTGCTCGACGAACCGGTCGCCGGATTGAATGCCGAAGAAACGGCAGCTGTCGGCGAGCAGCTCATGCGCCTGCGCCGGGCCGGCCAAACCTTGCTGCTGGTCGAACACGACATGGATCTGGTCATGAAGGTGGCTGACCTGGTGGTGGTGCTGGACAGCGGGCGCTGCATTGCCACCGGCACACCCGAAGATGTGCGCTGTAACCCCCTGGTGCTCGAAGCCTACCTGGGACGGATGGAGGCAACCGCCTGATGCTTAAGATCGACGGACTTACCGCTCACTATGGGGCCGCCCAGGCCCTGTTTGGCGTCGGCCTGGAGATCGCTGCCGGAGAAACCGTGGCCCTGGTCGGGGCCAATGGCGCCGGCAAGAGCACGTTTCTGAAGGCCCTGATGGGTCTGGTCAAGCCCAGCGGCGGTGCGATTCAGCTCGACGGCCAGCAGGTGACCGGCAGTGCTCCGGCGCGCATGGTGCGTCTCGGTCTGGCGCTTTCGCCCGAGGGCCGCGAAGTTTTTGGACACCTGTCGGTGCTGGATAACCTGCGGCTCGGCGGTATCCCCCTGCGCTTGGCGCGCCGGGATGAAGAAGCCCGCATCGATGAGGTGTTCGGGCGCTTTCCGAAGCTGTGCGAGCGCAGTCAGCAGCTGGCTGGCACCCTGTCAGGTGGTGAGCAGCAGATGCTTGCCATGGGGCGGGCGCTGATGGCCAGGCCGCGCCTGCTACTGCTCGATGAACCAAGCCTCGGCCTGGCGCCATTGATCACCGATGAGATCTTTACCATCATTCAGCAATTGGCCAGGGCCGGCACAACCATTCTGCTGGTTGAGCAGAATGCCGCTCGGGCCCTGTCTGTTTCAGATCATGCTTACCTGCTGGCCAACGGCCGCATCGTCGAACATGGCCGCAGCGGGGCATTGCTCAACGACCCGGCGCTGCGCGCCGCTTTTCTGGGCTCGGCCAGCCATGACAACCCGGCCGCCAGCCGCCTCGGGGCGGCCGGCCTGACGAACATACGTTTGGAGAAACCCGCCATGCAGAATCAAGATTTTATGCCCGCGTTTAAGTCGGAAGAAGAATTGCAGGCCCATCAACTCAAAGGTCTGCAGTGGACCATGCGGCATGTCTGGGAAGGTTCGAGTTTCTACCGACAGCGCCTGGAAGCTGTGGGTGTCACGCCGCAGGCAATTACCACGCTGGATGACCTGCGCAAACTGCCGTTCACCACGGCAGACGACCTGCGTGACGGCTATCCCTTCCCGTTGCGCGCCGTGCCTTTTGAGCAGATCGTACGCATTCACGCCTCCTCGGGGACCACCGGCAAACGCAAGGTTCTAAGTTATACCCAGAAGGACATTGACGATTGGACCAGGTTTTTTGCCCGCTGTTACCAGATGGCCGGGGTTACGCCGCTCGACCGTGTCCAGGTTGCGGTCGGTTACGGCGTCTGGACCGCGGGGGCCGGCTTCCAGGCCGGCTGCGAAAAACTTGGAGCTATGGCGGTGCCGGTCGGGCCGGGCAACATCGACATGCAGATCCAGTTCCTGCTCGACTTTCAGTCGACGGTGTTCTGCTCGACGGCATCAATGGCCTTGCTGATGGCGGAGGAGATTCACCGGCGCGACATCGCCGACAAGATTGCCGTCAGCAAGATCATTTACGGTTCGGAACGCTCTTCGGTCTCGATGCGCAAGAAAATTTCCGAGCTGTTTGGCGGTGCCGAACTTTTCGATATCACTGGCCTGACCGAGCTCTACGGGCCGGGGACCGGCATCGAGTGTCCGGAGCATGATTGCATCCACTACTGGGGCGATTATTACCTGCTGGAGATTATTGATCCGGAGACCCTGCTGCCGGTAGCGGATGGCGAATGGGGTGAAATGGTAGTGACCAGCCTCTGCAAGGAAGGCTCTCCCCTGATCCGTTACCGTACGCGCGATATCACGCGCATTATGCCCGGGCCTTGCAGCTGCGGACAGGTTCTGCCGCGCCATTCGCGGATCAGGGGCCGCAGCGACGACACCATCAAATTCCGCGGCGTGAATATTTATCCTTCGAGCATCGATACGATTCTGTCCCGGGTGCCGGGGCTGGGCTCCGAATACCAGATCTACCTGACCCGCGATGCAGCGTCGGGACGGGACCGCATGCGCCTGGTGATCGAAAGAGCCGAAGATGTGGCCGCTACCCGGGGTGCGGAGTTGATTCACGAAGCCGGACACCAGATCAAGAAACAGTTGCTGGTTTCCGCGGAGCTGGAATTGGTTGCTTACGGCAGTCTGCCCCGCTCCGAACGCAAGAGCCAGCGGGTATTCGATACGCGGCTGCAGGATGAGATTGTCGAAAGCTGAACTCCGGCGGTTGCATTGGTAAACGGAATCCTTTGGTCTGGCAGTGCTTTTGGCGTAAAATGCGGAGGGCGTATGACGAACAGTCAGAAAAACCGATTTGCGACCATTGTGTCGCGCTCTATAGGAGGAGCCTAATGTGTGAAGGGAGACACGTGATGAGAAGAATTCTGGCAAGTATGCTCATGCTTGTACTGTTGGCGACATCGGCCTTGGCGGCGGAGAACATCAAGATCGGCGCCTTCTTCGACCTGTCCGGTCGTGCGGCTTTCATCGGCACTCCGACCAAACTGGTCGCGGAAATGGTGGTTGACAAAATCAACGCAGAGGGCGGCATCAATGGCAGAGCGCTGGAACTGGTAATCGGCGACACCGAAGCGAACCCGGCGAAAACGGTCAGCCTCGCCAAGAAATTTATCCACAAGGATAAGGTCGTCGCAATCATCGGCCCGACCTTGACAGACACCGGCATGGCTGTCAAGAAAGTCGTCGAAGATGCCGGCATGCCGACGTTCATGACGGTAGGTGGTGACCCGGTCATCATGGGTGGCGAGAAATTTGGTTCTTACCATTGGGTGTTCAAGTCGCCGCAGCGTTCCAGCACGGCGGTTGAGCGGCTCTTCCTGTTCCTGAAGGAGAAGGGCCTGACCAAGGTCGCGCTGCTGACTGCCGCTGACGGCTTCGGTAAGGATGGTGCCTCCTGGATGAAGAAATTGGCACCTGAATACGGTATCGAAATCGTGATCGAAGAGTCTTTCGGAACCCGGGACACCGATATGACGGCCCAGTTGACCAACGCCAGAAATGCCAATCCGCAGGCCCTGATCGCCTGGACAATAGGTCCTGCCGGCTCGATTGTTGCGAAGAACAAGGTCCAGCTTGGTATCGATCTTCCCCTGTTCCAGTGCCATGGTCTGCCGGACCCCAAGTACATTGAACTGGCGGGCAAGGCCTCCGAAGGCGACCGGATGCCGGCGACCAAGTTGATGGTTGCCGATGAACTTCCCGACACGGACCCGCAGAAGCCGGTCATCCAGGAGTTTATCCGACTCTACAGCGAGCAATACAATTACGATAAGCAGTTCCCGATCAATACGCACTCCGGCTATGCCTGGGATGCGATTACGATTATTGCCAATGCAATGAGACAGGTGGGAACCGAGGCGCAGGCGTTGCGCCAGGCAATCGAGGAGACGAAAGATTACGTGGGGATTTCCGGTATCTACAATCTGAGCCCTGAAGATCACAATGGCCTCGGAGTCGATTCCATGGTCATCGTTGCCGTCAAGGATGGCAAATTCGTTATGGCTGACTAAGCTCGATTGGCAATCACCGCTGCGCAGGCCGCGGAATCAAAAAGGGGGCCGACTTTTTGCCGGTCCCCTTTTTGTCAAGCGGAAAGTCGGAATTACTTGCTGCCTGCCGCACCGGCAGCGGCATTAAATTCGTAACCGCAGGCGGGGCACTTGACTTTGGCGGTTTTGCCGTTGGTGGTGGCGCAGGCCGAAAGCGAAACGGCGAGGACGAGGGTTGTGAGCAGGATGAGCAGTTTTTTCATGGTAAGCCTCCTTGACGGTTAAAGATATTCCTTGATCCAAAACACTTTAATTAACTTTAGCAGGAAACATTTCCCCCTGCAAGAAGAAGCCATAAAAAAGCCGGCGAATTGCCTGATTTTACATGTTGGGTGCGGTTCTGCTCCAGTCTCGATAGTATAAAATTACATAAGTTTTACGCCACCGGTTCGCCAGGGAAGGCATAATGGAGACTTCTCGGATTTAAATGTAACCTTTGAGAGGAGGATCTTCCCAAAATGCCCCTGCAAACAGTTGCCGCGCGGTACTCCCCCGGTGAAGAGATTGCCAACAGCATAACCCATGGTATCGGGCTTGGTTTGTCGGTTGCCGGGCTTGTGGTGTTGGTCGCTTTTGCGAACCTGTTCGGCTCCACCGGACATATCGTCAGCTGCGCGATCTATGGAACCACCCTGATTCTCCTGTATGCGACCTCGACCCTTTATCACAGCATCCGGGACCCGCAGGCCAAAAACTTCCTGCGGGTTCTCGATCATTCCGCCATTTTTCTCCTCATCGCAGGCACCTACACGCCGTTTACGCTGGTCAGTTTGCAAGGGCTCTGGGGTTGGGCATTGTTCGGGACGGTCTGGACCCTGGCGGCTATCGGTATCCTGTTTCAGACCGCCCTGCTCCGCCGCCGGACGAAGGTTTCCCTGATCTTGTATCTTGCCATGGGCTGGGTGATTGTGGCCGCAATCAAGCCCCTGCTGGCGGCAGTAGCGCCGGGGGGCTTGACCCTTCTGCTGGTAGGGGGCCTGGCGTATACTTCAGGGATCGTTTTCTACGTGCGGCGGTCCATGCCGTATCACCATGCCATCTGGCACGGTTTTGTGCTGGCCGGCAGCGCCCTGCATTTTTTTGCCGTTCTGTTTTATGTGATCCCCATGGCCGGATAGCGCTGTTGCCTGTTGCCTCTGTTCGCCTTCGACATATCCTGCCTGGCGCCGCATTTTTGCTGCCCGGTAGGCCCTTAAAATCCTCTGCGAGAGAAGACAATGTCGCTTTTCATGCCGGGTTTCTCCAGGCCGGGGGGTATCGATTGGACTCCTGTCCGGGCCCACGGGCTGACCCCGCGGATTTGACATCTGCCGGCTGATGTGTTTTGTTTAAAAGCCATCTGACGGGTCGGCCCGGCCCGATCTGTCGGGGTTGTCAACCCTTATCAAGGAAAGTCATGTTGGATTCATCAGAAGCCGTCATTGAGAAACAGGCCGGCCCACGGCTTGGCGAGTGGGCCGATCTGGACTGGAAACGCGAACTCAAGAAGAACATCACCGGCATTGATCAGCTCAAAGAATTTCTTGCGCTTTCCTCCGCAGAAGAAGCGGACTTGCGCCAAATTGTCGGGGTCCACCCGATGAACATTCCGCGTTACTATTTAAGCCTGATCGATCCCACCGATCCGCACGACCCGATCCGCAAGCTATCTATTCCGGAAGCCGAGGAACTGATCGTGGTCGGCGCCATGGGGGAGACGACCAAAGACCCTTACGGTGATGACAAACACGACAAGGGGAATGGCGTCTTACACAAATATTCCTACACAGCTCTGGTCGTGGCTACGGAATACTGTGCCATGTACTGCCGGCACTGTTTCCGCAAACGCATGGTCGGCCTGCCCAATGAACAGACGGTCAAGAACTTCCGGGGCGCGGCCGAATATATTGCCAATACGCCGGAAATCACCAATGTGGTCATCTCGGGCGGCGATCCCTTCATGTTGCCGACCGAGACTTTAAAGCAGATGCTCGATGCTCTCCGGGACATTTCGCATCTCAAATTTGTCCGGATCGGCTCACGGGCGCCGGTCGTTTATCCGATGCGGTTTTTCGATGATGAACTGATCGAGATGCTGGCCAAATTCAATCAGCAGAAAACCGTTTTTGTGCCCACGCATTTCAACCACCCCAGGGAAATCACGCCGGTGTCCGCAAAAGCCGTTATGCGTCTGCGCCGGGCCGGCATCACCGTCAACAACCAGGCGGTCTTCCTGCGTGGAGTGAATGATGACGCCGAGACCTTGGTCCAGTTAATGAGCGGTCTGCTCGAAATCGGTGTCAATCCCTATTACCTCTATCAGTGTATGCCGGTTGAAAGGGTGCGGCACCATTTCCAGGTGCCGCTCAAGGAAGGGGTTGAGATCGTTGATGCGGCCAGGCAACAGATGGACGGCTACGCCAAGCGATTCAAATTTATTATCGGCCACGATATTGGCAAGATCGAGATCTGCGGAAAGGTTGGTGACAAGCTGATTCTCAAACAACTGCATGCCCGACAGGGTCACGAAGCCGAGACCTCGCGGATTCTGGTTCGCCAGTTTAACGAAACCGGTGGCTGGCTCGATGATCTTCCCGAAGTCGCCTTGGCCTGAAAGCACCCGCCCGGGTACTTCCCTGCGATTTACTTCAGCAGCAAGGCGACTCCTTGCGATGGAAAGGATCGACTTGTAGGATCAACAGGAGCTAACATCCATGATAGCGGTTATTTCAGGGCCTGCTTTTCTGCTCTGCAGCTACCTGGCCTTCCTTTGCTACCGAAAGCGTTTTTATCAGCAGACTCTGGCTTTGACTCTGGTTGCCGTTCTGATGCTGTTTGTCACGCTTGGCGTGATTTGGGCTTCGTATCATACCGGTTTGGTTGTCAGTCAGGAATGGGTCTCATGATGAAAATTCACGGTTGATAAGGATCTTGTTATTCTGCCTGAGCCGGTCTCCTGTGGTTGGGTGCGGCAGGGAAGGGCTAAAATGTTGTCTGGTTTGGCTTTTATAAGGTTTCGATTTTATTGGTCAAGGGCGTAATTTTAAAGGCGAGGGTCGCTAAGGAGATGAGAAGCCCGGCTTTTTAAAGATTCGCGGCGTTCCTTATCCGATCTGGATGGAAGAAGTTTACACTCTAGCAGAGGAGGCAAAAAGATGAAAAAACTGGCAGTCTTGTTTCTGGCGAGTCTCATGATCTTTACTTCGGGAGCGGCTTTTGCCGAAAAGTTGAATGTCGGAACGGATACGGCCTTCGTGCCCTTTGAATACAAAGGCAAAGATGGCAAATACACCGGGTTTGACATTGATTTATGGGCGGAAATCGCTAAACGTATTGGTGTTGAATATGAACTCAGGCCGATGGATTTTAACGGCTTGATTCCAGGCTTGACCACCGGCAACCTCGACGTCGCCCTGGCGGCAATTTTCATCAAATCGGCCCGGGAGGAGCAGATCGATTTCTCCCACCCCTATTTCCGGGCAGGGCTGAAAGTCATGGTGCAGGACGGGAATACCGACATCAGCGGCCCCGCTGACCTGAAAGACAAAGTTGTGGCCGTCAAGCTCGGCACAGCAACCGTCGAATATGTGGAAACCCTCGGGGCGAAAAAAATTGTCAAGTTCCCGAACATCGACCAGGCTTATCTTGAAGTCGTTACCGGCGGGGCGGATGCCGCCATGCATGACACGCCGAATGTTCTTTACTACATCAAGACCGCCGGGGAAGGCAAAGTCAAGGCTGTCGGCCCCGATGTCAAGGCTGCCCAGTACGGAATCGCCTTCCCGCAAGGCAGTGACCTGCGCGAAAAGGTCAACGTCGCCCTGCTCAAGATGATGGAAGATGGAACCTATGCCGAACTCTATAAAAAGTGGTTTGATGCGGAACCTGAATAAGCCGGCAAAGCTTTAAAAAATCATTTAGATCCCCATGCAAACCGGTGGTATCTCCGGAATCCCTTCTGCATGACAAGGTGCGGAAGGGATTCTGCATGGTGAGAGGCCGTTTCCTTTACCAGCCCTAACCGACGAGAAAACATTATGGGGTTTGAATTTTCAGTCGTTACCGAATCTATCCCCGCGCTGCTTGAAGGTGCCAAGTTAACCTGGATTATCACCCTCCTGGGCATTGGCGGCGGCATGATCTGCGGCATCCTGGCTGGTCTGGGGCGCCTGGCGGGCACCGAATCGCTGGGGGAGGCGCCGCATGGCATCTTCAGACCGATCACCGTCTTGATCAGGTACCTTGCCGGCGCTTATGTCGAGATGACCCGCGGCACGCCGATCATTGTCCAGGCCATGTTCATCTATTTTGCTTTTCCGATGCTGGTCAAGGGGCTTACGGACATCGAGCGCTTCCGTATCGAAGCACTGACGGCGGCCATCATTACCATTATTATCAATGCAGGCGCTTATATTGCCGAGATTGTGCGGGGCTCGGTCGTTTCGGTCAACAAGGGGCTGCTGGAGGCCGGGATGTCTCTGGGTATAAGCCGCTTCCAGCTGATCGCACATATCATCGGACCGATCGCTTTTCGCCGGATGATCCCGCCGCTCGGCAATCAGTTTATCATCAGTCTCAAGGATACGTCGTTGTTTATCGTCATCGGAGTCGGTGAACTGACCAGGCAGGGGCAGGAGATCATGGCCAGCAACTTCCGCGCACTGGAAATCTGGATGACTGTGGCGATCATGTATCTGATCATGACAACCGTGCTGGCGGTGAGTTTGCGGACGCTAGAAAAAAAGATGAAAATCTTCTAGGGTCTGGAGGCAAAAACATGCCTGTTTGAAAGCGGATATTCGCTCGCGGGTTGACCGGATGACTGGCCGCGGGACGAACACTGAAGAAAGACGGAATAGCGATGCCGAGCATTATAGAACTGAAAAATGTGTGTAAATCCTTTGGTCGGACCGAAGTTCTGCACAACATCAACCTTTCGGTCGAGGAGGGTGAGGTCGTCGTGATCATCGGGCCGTCCGGTTCCGGTAAATCCACGCTGATCCGCTGCATCAACTGCCTGGAAATGATCAGTAGCGGCGAGTTGATTGTCGATGACATCCGGATCCCCGGCGAGCGGCAGCGGATCCGGGAAGTTCGGCTCGAGGTCGGCATGGTCTTCCAGCAGTTCAATCTTTTCCCTCACATGACCGCGCTGGAGAATGTTGCCTTCGGTCCGCGCAAAGCGAGAAGGCTGGACAGCGCCGCATCGGCCAAAATCGCCAAAGACCTGCTTGAAAAGGTCGGCCTGGCTGATTTCGAAGACAAATTCCCCGGCCAGCTCTCCGGCGGACAGCAGCAGCGGGTTGCCATTGCCAGGGCCCTGGCGGTCAACCCCAAGGTCATGCTGTTTGATGAGCCGACCTCGGCTCTGGATCCGGAGATGATCGGTGAAGTGCTTGACGTTATGAAAAGCATCGCCAGAGATAGCGGCATGACCATGCTGGTTGTCACCCATGAAATGGGCTTTGCTTCCCAGGTCGGCGACCGGCTGATTTTTATGGATGATGGTTACATCGTCGAAGAGGGCGAGCCCGGCATCGTGATGAAAAATCCTCAATCAGATCGGCTCAAGGATTTTTTGGGGCATGTCAAGCATCACTAGCTTGGGTCAAAATCCGGAAGATTTTCGTAAAAACCGCAAAAAGGCCGGCAAGAAGATTATCTTGCCGGCCTTTTTGCCAGTCATGCTGCCTTGATTGGTCAGGTGCTCCTGCCTCAGGGCGTTTGCCCGGGACAAAAATCTCGCCAGGCAGAAGCCTCCAGGTCTTGCGCGATCAATTCGGTTCGGTTGTCGAATGAATAGTGGGCCAGCAAGCTGGTAATTTCCTGCTGCAGGGTCTTGAGGCTGTTGTTGACCATCGTTTTGTTGAACCCTCTTTCCTCAATTCGCAGAACCATAGCCATTGCCGCAATTCGACTGATGATCTGGCCCAACTCGACCCGTTTGCGCTGTGACATGGCTGGGTCGGGCTCAAAATCGAGCAGTCCTTTGAGCCGGTCACTGGCCCGGCTGGTCACATCAAGTCCGGCCAGGGCGCGCCGAAAGTTTTTCTCCCGCGTGACTTTCATGGTTTTGAGCAGTGTTTCGGCAATCTGCGCATACAGGATGTCGTTGGAGCCTTCAAAGATCTGAAAGGGACGGCTGTCGACGACGGCGCGCCCGGCAAAGTGATCGAGCCGGTAGCCCTTGGCGCCCACCAGTTGCAGCAGCGACTGGGAGGCGTCGTGCATCAGGTCGGTGATGCAGGTCTTGACCGCGTTGGCCTCCAGGCCGTGGCTGGCCAGGTCATCGCCAAGGCCGGCCCGCTCCCAGGTGTTGACGCACATCGCCGAGCAGATGGTAAAGGCGGACTGGATGCGCGCCAGACGGGCTTGCACCTGGTCGTAGCCGAGCAGGCTTCTGCCACCCACCTGACGGGTGCGGCAGTGGTCGATGGCTTCATCGAGGATGCGTGCGAGGAAACCCATGGCCATCGCCGGAAACTGCATGCGGCTGCGATGCAGCAGGTCAAGCATCATTTTGATTCCAGTGCTGTGCGGCTGCAAACGGTGGCTGGTGGGAACGGTCACATCGATTGTGTTGCGCCCGTATGGGATCATATGGAGGCCGAGGTTTGGGAAGGTCTCTTCGACCACAATCCGCTGTCCCGGCGCATTGGCATCGCAGATAAAGAAATCAATGTCTCTGGCGAGGCCTTTTGCCGGGTTGAGGTGCCGTGCGGTCAGTAGCCAGTAGTCGGCCCAGCCGGTCAATCCCGCCCAATGTTTGGTGCCGCGAAGATGGTAATGACCGTCATCTTCCGTCCACGATGTCTGCATGTGCAGGGCATCGCTGCCATAGTCCGGTTCGGTGATCATCAGGCCACCCATTTTTCGATTTCGCACAAAATCGGCTAAAATAGCCTTCTGGCCGAGAGGATGGCCATATTTGACGACCGGTTGGATGAACAACGCCCAGTTGATACCGAAGACCAGGCCCAGAGCCAGGGATTCGTAGGCGGCGGCTTCGACCAGGGCAATGCCCTCAGATACATGGCCGCCCCGGCCGCCATGCTCACTGGGAATGAACGTCGAAAACGGGCTGCAAGCCATGATCTCGCGCATTACGTACGGCGGCAAACCGCGGTTGAGGCTGAGCCGGTCAAGGTCTTCCCGGATGTGGAAGACGTTTTCCAAGCTCGCCTTGAAGGTTTGTATAAAGATAGGAAAAGGCGTGGAACTGTCGACCTTTTCCGGTCTTAAGGAAAACTGGTTTTGTTGCATTGATCATATCCATGGCTGATACTTGCAAGATGCGGCAACGCATTTCTGATTGACAATTGGTTGCGGCTATTTGTCCAGGTGAACATCCATCTGCGGAAACGGAATGTTCAGCCCCGCTTCTGCGAACTTGCGGTAGACATTTTCGAGCATGGAAAAATGCACCGCCCAGTAATCGGCGGAGTTGACCCATGCCCTGACCGTGAAATTGACTGAACTGTCGGCGAGTTCTCCCAGCCGGACGAATGGCTCGGGGTCTTGCAGTACGCGCTCGTCAGCCGCCAACAACCCGGTTAAAACCTCCCTGGCTTTGTCGATATCGTCACCATAGGCAATGCCGAATGACCAGTCCACCCGGCGGGTTGGTTCTGTAGAATAATTCACCATGGACGATGTCGACAGTCCGCCGTTGGGGATAATGATGGTCTTGTTGTCGGGGGTTTTCAGAATGGTGTTAAAGATCTGGATCGCGTTGACTGTTCCGCTATAACCCTGGGCCTCGATGTAGTCGCCCGCCTTGAACGGTTTGAAGGTCAGAATCATGACACCGCCGGCAAAGTTCTGCAGCGTTCCGGACAGGGCCATACCAACCGCCAGTCCAGCCGCACCCAGGATGGCAATGAATGAGGTCATCTGGATGCCGACCATACCCAGCACACTGACGACCACCAGAACTTTAAGCAGAGTGCCGATCAGGCTTTTGAGGAACGGCCGCAACGATGGATCGAGCGCTTTTTTATCCATCATCCGGTCAAATCCGCCGGCGATCATGTTGGCTACATAGAGTCCGATGATCAGGGCCAGAACGGCCCCGATCAGCTTGGGCCCCCAGATCACGAAAAGGTTTATCAGGGTCTCAACGTACTGGCTGCCGGTCTGTAGCTGATCTTCCATGTCTCTACCTCCTGTCTTTGGTTGCAGGGTTTACAACCGTTTTTGATATGGGCAAGCAATTCAGAGCGGGATGGGGCTGCGCCGGATGGTACCGGCCAATTATAACAGCTATTTGCTGCACGAGTAATCTCCTGAGGCCGTTAGCCGAAATATTTGTTGCCGATAAGTGTTGCGGGAATGAAGTTGCCTTCCCGCAATGCCTATCCGGGATTGACCGGAATCACATACCAGAGCACGGCGAGGTAATGGCAGAGGCTGCCAGCGATGACGAAGACGTGCCAGATGGCGTGATGGTAAGGGATCCGGTCGATGGCATAAAAGAGCAGACCGAGCGTGTAGCACAATCCGCCGGCGACCAACCAGAGGACGCCGGATAGCGGGACCATGGCCAGTAGGCCTTCGAGGTCAATGACGATCAGCCAGCCGAGGCCGAGATAGAAAACCGGCGCCAGGAATGGCAGCCGGTGCGTCATGAATGACTTGAAGACTATCCCGGTGATGGCGAGGCTCCAGACCAGGCCGAACAGCAGCCAGCCCTGGCCTGCGCGTAGCGATACCAGGGTAAACGGCGTGTAGGAGCCGGCAATCACCAGGAAGATGCCGGTATGATCCAGTACGCGGAAGACATATCGTGCTCTGGGGCTGCGGATCGAATGGTAGAGGGTCGAGATTACATAAAACAGACTAAGAATGCCGCAAAAGATGGCTGAACTGACGATGCGATAAGAGTCACCGGTGCGGGCGGCAGCGCCCAGCAGAACCACCAGACCGATCAGGCTGAAAAATGCCGCCATGCCGTGGGTCAGGCGATTGGCCCGTTCCTCCTGCGGGTTATAGGTTATCAGGCGTTCATGCTCCGACATGGCAGGGCCTTTGGTCGCGGATTCTGATTTCATGATACCAGATAATCGCTCCTTGCGTGGGGCGCACATTTACGCCAGCAATGGCAACAGACTTGCCAAGCGGATGCCCCCAAGCGTAAGATTATCATCAATCCTTCCGGGACTCTGCCAAACCGGGAAAGCAACCCATGGCCATCCTACAGGTTGAAGCTTTGCGCAAAGCCTACGGCACGCTCACCGCGGTCGATGGCATCTCCTTTGCCGTACAGGCGGGGGAGTGCTTCGGTCTGCTTGGTCCGAATGGGGCCGGCAAGACCACCACCATCCGCATGCTTTACGGCTATACACCGCGCGATGCGGGACGCCTCGAGTTGTTCGGCCTCGACATCGATTGTGAGCTGCGTGAAATCAAGCGGCGCATCGGCATCTGCCAGCAGGAGGATTCTCTCGATCCGGATCTGACGGTCCGCGACAACCTGGTCGGCTATGCCCGCTACTTCTCGATTCCCAAGCGGCAGGCACAGCGCCGGGCCGATGAACTGCTTGAGTTCTTTGCCCTGCGGGGCCGGGCCAACGACAAAATCATGGTGTTGTCCGGCGGACTGAAGCGCCGCTTGATGCTGGCCCGCGCGCTGATCAATGAACCCGACCTACTGATCCTTGACGAGCCGACCACCGGACTCGATCCGCAAAGCCGTCAGTTGCTGTGGCAGAAACTGGCCGAACTGAAAAACCGGGGTCTGACGATCCTGCTGACCACCCATTACATGGAAGAGGCCGAGCGGCTTTGCAACCGGCTGGTGATCGTAGATCATGGCGAGATTTTGGTGGAGGGCAACCCGACTGCGCTGGTACGCAAACAGGTCGGCCATTCGGTCCTCGAAATCACCGAACCTGACCAGGCTGTCCGTGCCTTCCTGACTCGGGAAGCGTCCCGGGTGGAGGACCTTGGCCACCGGCTGCTGGTCTATCTCGATGACGACGATAAACTCTTTCTGCGCCTGACCCGCGAGGTCCGCACCGAGGGTTGCACGTTGCGGCCGGCCGGACTGGAAGACCTGTTCCTCAAACTGACCGGCCGGGAGCTGCGCGAATGACCTGGCCGCGACCCTCGCAGATCAGCTGCCGCGTCCTGCGGGTCTGGCAGCGCAACGCGGGCATCTACCGCCGGAACTGGAAGATCTCCTTCGTTCCGCCGTTGCTTGAGCCGCTGCTCTACATCCTGGCTTTCGGCGTCGGCCTGGCGGTAATGGTCGGCGAACTGGAATATGCCGGCCGACCACTGACTTATACTCAGTTTATCGCCCCGGCGCTGGTTTCGGTGGCGATTATGTACAATGCCTTTTTCGAGACCACCTACAACAGCTTCGTGCGCATGTACTACCAGAAAACCTTCGACGCCTTGCTGGCCACGCCGCTCAACCTCGAGGAGATCATCCTCGGCGAGATGCTCTGGGCGGCGACCAAGTCGATGATCGCCACAACCCTGATGGGTACGGTGATCTCCCTGTGCGGCCTGTTCGATTTCCCCGGCGCCCTGCTGCTGATCCCACTCGCTGCGCTCGGCGGCCTGGTGTTCGCCGCTTTCGGTATGATCTGCACGGCCTTGGTGCCCGGCATCGAAACCTTCAATTTGCCGATCTTCCTCGGCATCACACCGATGTTCCTGTTCAGCGGCACCTTTTTCCCGCTGCAGAATCTGCCTGGATGGGCGCAGGGTGTGGCGCAGCTCCTGCCGCTCACCCATCTGGTCGCTCTGGTGCGTGGCTGTGCTTTGCAGCTCTGGGAAGGGCCGCTCTGGTTCAGCCTGGCTTACCTGTTGGTCGTCGCCGCCTTGCTGCTGCCGCTGGCGATTGCTTTGATGGTGCGGCGGATCGTTGTCTGATAAATTGTTCTCGATGCAGATGACCTTTTGAGACGTTCAGCCAAATCTGCGCTGCAGTGAGGGAGAACCATGTCTCGTTTCCTGAAACTCGTGATGTTTGCCGGTATCGGTACCCTCGTGGGAGGCCTGCTTGGATATCTGGGGCAGTGTAGCGGCGCCACCTGAGGCGCGCTGACCACTCCCTGGACGGGAGCCCTGTTCGGATTATTGGTTGGAGGTGTGCTGGGCTGCCTGCCGGGGGACGAATCACGACCGAAAGATTAAATGAAGCAGATCCTGATTTTTCGATTGTCCGGCAATTTTTCGGGACAGGGGGAAGAGGTCTTTGTCACTCAAGGAAATGGAAAATCATCAATGAAAGCTTCTCTGATCAAGAAGACCCTGTCGCTGGCTGCAGCGTTTGGCTGCGCGGCCATCCTGTTCTGGATATTCGGCTTGCCAGCGCATGAGAAGACGGGTGCTGAGCTCAGGGGAGCCGGAGTGCGGGCGGTGCCGGTGGAGGTTCTGCCGGTCGAGCGTGGGCTCATTGAGCTGCGCCGTGTCTTCAGCGGGGCTCTGGAAGCCCGCGCCGAATTCGTCGTCGCGCCCAAGGTCAGCGGACGGGTGGAGCGGCTCAGCGTGGATCTTGCCGATCCGGTCAGGCGTGGCGAGGTGGTGGGCGAGTTGGACAACGACGAGTACGTTCAGGCGGTGGCACAGGCGCGGGCCGACCTCGCGGTGACCAGGGCCAACCTGGTTGAAGCCCGCAGCGCGCTGCAGATCGCCGAGCGCGAACTGGAGCGGGTCGTGACGCTGCGCCAGCGCGGGGTGGCTTCCGAAGCCCAGCTCGATACCGCCAGGGCGAATCAACTGGCCAGGCAGGCCGGGCATGAGGTCGCCTTGGCCCAGGTCGTGCGGGCCGAGTCTGCGTTGGAAACGTCCAGGATTCGCCTGGGCTATACCCGGATTATCGCAGGCTGGAGCGGCGGCGCCGAACAGCGGGTGGTGGCCGAGCGTTATGTGGATGAAGGAGAAACGGTGGCGGCCAATACGCCCCTGTTGCGGATCGTCGAACTCGACCCCATCGCCGGAGTGGTATTCGTCACTGAGCGGGATTACGCTCTGCTGCAGCCGGGCCAGGCGGTCACGCTGGCAACCGATGCCTTCCCCGGCGAGGTCTTCCAGGGGCAGATCGCGCGGATCGCGCCGGTTTTCCAACAAGCTACCCGCCAGGCGGAGGTTAAGCTGAGCATCGCCAATCCGCAGCAGCGCCTTAAACCCGGCATGTTCATTCGGGCTACCGTGGTGCTCGCGCGTGAACCCGATGCGGTCATTGTGCCCGAGCAGGCCTTGACCCGGCGGGAAGACCGTTTCGGGGTTTTCCTCGTCGACGAACCGGCGATGACGGTCACCTGGCGAGAGGTCGCCATCGGAATCCGCGACGGCAGCCGGGTGCAGATCGAAGGCGAAGCGCTCACCGGCAAGGTCGTCACCCTCGGTCAGCAGATGCTCGAGGACGGCTCGGCCATCTCCATCCCCGGCCGAGCAGTTGAGAACGCCGGGCCGGACGCCAGGACGCTTGACCGATGAATCTGCCGAAGTTCAGCGTCAGCCGCCCGGTCTTGACCCTGATGGTCACCCTGATCATCGTCATCATCGGGGCTTTTTCCCTGGCCCGCCTCAAGATCGACCTGCTGCCCAGCATCGAGCTGCCGACCCTGACGATCCGTACCCAGTACGAAGGGGCCAGCCCGGAGGTGATGGAGCGGCTGGTCACCCAGATCATCGAAGAGATCGTCGCCACGGTGCCCGGCGTCGAGGACATGACCTCCCAGTCTTCCGAGGGCAACAGTTCGGTACGGGTCAGTTTCAGCTGGGGCACCGATATCGACGCCGCGGCGCTCGATGTGCAGGCCAAGCTCGAAGACGAAATCAACGAGCTGCCCGATGACATCGTGCGGCCCAGGGTCAGCAAGTTCGACATTGCCAGTTTTCCCGTGGTGCTGCTGGGGATCTCCAGCAAGCTCGACCCGGTGGAACTGACCCAGTTGGTCGAGAACCAGGTGCGCTATCGGTTTGGTCGTTTGGCCGGGGTGGCGCAGGTCGATCTCTGGGGAGGGTTCAACCGCGAGGTGCGGGTTGAACTCGACCCCGACCGGATCAAGGCCCTCGGCCTGCCGCTCGACCGGATCCTTGAAGCCCTCCGCGACGCCAATCTCGATCTGCCGACCGGCAAGATCGAGCAGGGCCGCTATGAGGTCACACTGCGGGCGCCGGCTGAATTCGTCGATCTCGACCAGATCCGCAATACGGTGATTTTTCAGCGGGAGGGGGCGGCGGTCACCCTCGGCCAGGTGGCCCGGGTGCGCGACACCTACGAGAAGCTGCAGCGCATCGTCCGGGTCAACGGCGAACGCGGCCTGCGGGTGGCCATCCGCAAGCAGGCTGACGCCAACACGGTCGAAGTGGCGACCGCAATCCTCAAAGAGATCGATGCCGTGAACCGGGCTTTTCCGCAGCTCAGCATCGTGCCGGTCATCAACCAGGGCAACTTCATCGAGCGCTCGATCAGCAACGTGGGTCGCTCGGTCCTGTACGGCGGCGGCCTGTCGGTGCTGGTCCTGCTGTTTTTTCTGCGCAACATCCGTTCCACGCTGGTGATCTCGCTGGCGATTCCGATTTCGGTTATCGCCACCTTCGCCCTGGTTTACCTCGGAGGTTTCACCCTGAACCTGATGACCCTCGGCGGACTCGCGCTCGGCGTCGGCATGATGGTGGACAGTTCCGTGGTGGTCCTCGAAAATATCTTCCGCCGGCGCGATGAGAATCAGGAGCAGCCGGCTGTTGCGGCGGTCGAGGGCGCCCGCGAAGTCGGTACGGCGATCGTCGCCAGCACCCTCACCACGCTGGTGGTCTTTTTGCCGCTGATTTTCGTGCGGGGAGTCGCGGGGGTGTTGTTTCAAGAACTTTCTTTCGTGATTATCTTCGCCCTGGTCTGCTCCCTGCTGGTTTCGCTCAGCCTGCTGCCGATGCTGGCTTCGCGATTGCTTGAGTCGCCGGGACAAAGGCGGGTCCGACGCCTCGCCTGTATCGAGCGTCTGATTTCCTGGTCGGACGGCTTGTTCAAAGGCCTGGATAATGCCTACCGCGATCTGCTGACCCGGGTGATGCGGCATCGTCTCCTGACGGTAGCCATCGCGGTGGGCCTCTTCAGCGCCAGCCTGCTCCTGCTGCCGTTTATCGGCACCGAATTCCTCCCCCCCAGCGATGAGGGTGAGGTGCGGGTCAGCGGGGAAATGGAGATCGGCACCCGGCTCGATCTGCTTGACCGACAGGCGCGCCGGCTGGAGAATCTTGTTTATGCCGCGGTGCCGGAGGCAGTTTCCTCGGTCATCTCCGTTGGCTCTTCCGGCTGGCGGCCAAGTGATGCCTCAAGGACCGAGATCCGTTTGTCGCTGGTGCCCGCCGCGCAGCGGTCGCGGTCCAATACCGCCATTGCCAACGACCTGCGCCAGCAGCTGGAGGGGCAGATTCCGGGGATGAAGGTGCGCACCCGCGCCCCCCAGGGGCAGTTTCTGCTCGAACGGCTCCTCGGCGGCGATGAAGGCCTGACGGTTGAAATCCGTGGTTTCGACCTGCAGACCCTCGACCTGCTGGCGCAGCAGGTGACCCGCAGGATCGCCGGTCTTGCCGGGGTCGCCGATCTCGATACCAGCCAGGCGGCCGGCATCCCCCAGCAGGAAATCCGGATCGACCGCGCCAAGGTCGCCGATCTCGGCCTCAGCGTCAGTGATGTGACCGCGGTTCTGCAAACCGCCGTGGCCGGAGCGAAGGCCGGCGAATTCCGCTCCCAGGGCAATTCCTACCGGATCTTTGTCCAACTGCAGGATGTCGAACAGCGTACCCTGGATGAAATCCTGGATCTGACCCTGGCCACCGCCAGCGGCGAGCAGGTGGCGCTGCGCAACCTGGTTACCAGCACTGCCGGACTCGGCCCGATTGTGATCGACCGCAAGGATCAGCAGCGCCTGGTGACGGTCCAGGCCAATGTTGCCGACCGGGACCTTGGTTCGGTGGCTGCCGACGTACAGGCGGTCCTCGATCAGATTCCCCGGCCGGTCGGCTACGACCTGGCCGTTGCCGGCAACTTCGAAGAGCAGCAGAAAGCCTTTCGCGAATTGATGGTCTCCCTGGTCCTGGCCCTCGTTCTGGTTTACATGGTGCTGGCCTGCCAGTACGAATCGCTGCGCGATCCGATCGTCGTCATGGCCTCGGTACCGGTCGCCGCGGTCGGCGTGCTGGCAGTGCTGTTTCTGACCGACACCACGCTGAACCTGCAATCCTTCATCGGCTGCATCATGCTCGGCGGCATTGTCGTCAACAACGCCGTCCTGCTGGTCGATCAGGCCGGCCGACTCACCCGCAGCGGCCTTTCGGTGCGGCTTGCGGTCGCCGAGGCCGGACGGCGTCGTCTGCGGCCGATCCTGATGACCACCCTGACCACCATCCTGGCCCTTTTGCCGCTGGCGTTCGGCATCGGTGAAGGGGCTGACGCCCAGGCGCCGCTGGCGCGTGCGGTGGTGGGTGGCTTGACCGGATCGACTCTGATCACCCTGGTGTTGATCCCGGCGGTCTACTCCCTGTTTCACCCGGAACCGAAAGGAGCGGGCCAGTGACCATGCCAGCCTTCCGCCATCGCCTGTTCCTGCTCGGTCTCGCCCTGGCTGGGTTCGCCTGCCCGGGCTGTGCTGCCGTGGATCAATGGCCGCTGTTTGCCGACAGCCCGCCGCGTTTCAGCGCGGCGGGCGATGCCGCTCCAAGGGTGGCACCGCTCGAATCCCAGCCTCGTTCGGTGCAGGCGGCCGGGCTGAACGCCCCACTCGAGCTCTCGGCCGAACTTTCTGTGGAGCGCGCCGTCATGCTCGCTCTGCATAACAACCGCGATCTGCAGCTGCGCCAGCTGACACCGGTGATAACCGGCGCCTTCGAGCAGATTGAGCGGGGTGCCTTTGATCCCGAAATGTTCGCCGAAGCCTCGTATTTCAAGGAAGACAGCAGCGAAACCTCCCGTTCCAGCGGTGAACAGTTCAGTGTGTCCGCCCGGGAAACAGCAGGCAGTGCCGGTCTGCGCCAACGACTGCCGACCGGAACCACCGTCGCAGCGACCATCATCCAGGAGCGCACCATTTCCAACCGGGCGCCCGAACAACAGGCCGCCCGCCTCGGCTTGAGTGTCACCCAGGCCCTGCTGCGCGGGTTTGGGCCTGCCGTCAATCTGGCCAGCGTGCGACAGGCGGAGCTTGAGACCCTTGCCAGTCTCGATGAACTGCGCGGCTTCACTGAAGCCCTGTTGGCCGATACCGAAATAGCTTACTGGCACCTCAGCCTGGCCGAGCAGGAAATCGCCATTTTCGAGAAATCGCTGCAATTGGTCAGGCAGCAACGCGAGGAGATCGAGCTGAGTATTGAAGTCGGCCTGCTGCCGGAGATCGAAGCGGCTGCCGTGCTGGCTGAGGAGGCCCTGCGGGTGCAGGCGCTGATCGACGCCCGCAGCCAGCTGGAAGACCGGCGCCTGCGCCTCTTGCGGCTGATCAGTCCGGCAGCAAACGGCGATTTTGACCGGCAGCTCGTGGCAACCAGCGAACCGCGCATCGCGCTACAACCAATTTTTGATCTGGACGATCGCCTGCGTCTGGCCGTACAGGCGCGGCCGGACCTGAGCGAAGCCCGCCTGCGACTGCGCCAGAACCGCCTGGAAACCGTGGTGACCCGCAACGGACTGCTGCCCCGGCTTGAGCTGTTTATCGCCCTGGGCAAAACCGGCTTCGGCGATACATTCTCCGCCTCTTTCCGGGAAATGGAGGACGGCGACACCAATGATCTGCGCGTCGGCGTGCAGTTGAGTCATTATCTCGGCAATCGAGCGGCCAAAGGACGCAATCTGGCTGCCTATGCCGCTCGCCAGCAGGCGCACGAGGCGATCGCCAATCTCAGGCAGCTCGTGCAGCTCGATGTGCGGCTGGCGGTCAACGAGGTCGAACGGGTCCGACAGCAGATCGATGCCAGCCGGGCGACCCGCACCTACCAGGAACAAACCCTGAATGCTGAGAATGAGCGTTTTGCCGTGGGGGCAACGACTGCCTTGCAGGTCGCTCGGGCCCAGCGGGATCTGTTGCAGGCCCAGATCGCCGAAGTCGAATCGATCGTCGATTACCGCATCGCTCTGGTGCAGCTCTACCTGGCTGAAGGCAGTCTGCTCGAACGGCGCGGGGTCAGCGTTACCGGTGACCGCAGTAAGATTGGTTTCGAATAATATCTGTGGCAGGAGGCCTGCTCGGGTCTTTTGGGCATGCCGCCGCACCACCTGAGGCGCACTGAACACTCCTTGGAGGGGAGTGCCGTTCGCTCTTCGGCTCGTTTGCACGCTCACAGCCTTAGCTCATGGCCAAAAGTCAGCTAGGGCTGTTTGTCGCTGATGAGTTTAACTCAAGAGGTTGAAGGGATTAAGCCGATGATGGATTTTGCGAAAACCTGGCAGCACCTCGCGAAGTTATGGGAGACCACCCGGCTGCCGGAGGACGGCGTGGCCTTGGCGCTGGGTGGCGGCGCCGTATTGGGAGCGGCACATATTGGCGTTCTCAGAGCCCTCGAAGAAAGCGGGGTCAAGGTCTGCCAAATCTCCGGGACCAGCATCGGCGCCTTGGTCGCGGCTCTGTATGCGTTCGGCAAAAGCCCCCATGAAATCGGCAATTTCGTAACGGATCTCAATTGGCTCGACGTGACCAGCTTTACTTTCTCCAGATACGGCATCCTGAGCAATCACGAATTAGGTGAAAAGGTGACCTCTGTCCTCGGCGACGTCGAATTTAAGCAAGCACGCATCCCCCTGTCGCTGATCGCTACCGACCTGGCTACTGGCGGGAAGGTCGTGCTCAAGGAGGGCCAGGTTGCGCGTGCCGTCATGGCCAGCAGCTGCATCCCCGGAGTGTTCGTGCCGATTGAAATCGACGGGCGACTGCTGGTTGATGGTGGTCTGGTTGAGAATGTTCCCGTTTCGGCGCTGCGTGCCGCGGGGGCCAAATTCATCATTGGAGTTGATCTTAATGCGGGACGGCTCTACCAACGGCCCGAAGATGTTGTCGACGTCCTGGCCAACGCCATTGATATTGCTATTGATAATGTCACACGCTCTCAGACCATTGATGCCGACCTGATCATAGCCCCGGAACTTGCCTCCTATAGCCGGCGTGACACCAGCCGTACTGCAGAGCTCATAGAAGAAGGGTACCGAGGCGCAAAAAAATTACTGCTCAGGGTGAAAGGGTGAACGGAGGCTCGCTCTGCCGCCGAATCAATGAAAAAATCAGTCCGGAAGCCGCAGCTAAAGCCCTTTTTTTTCAAAAAACCGGAATAAGCCAAGGCCTCCAATAATAGCCAGGGCGATGATAATCCAGTGATTGACACCCAAAACTTGAGGCAGCGTGATTTTGCCCAGAACTCCCCAGGTCAGCACCGTGTTCTTCATCAGGGGAAAGGTTTCCGCAAAAACAGCCGCGCCGGCCAGCATGCCCAGAATGCCCCAGAGTGCATCCCATCGCCCTTCCGCCAAAGCTCCAGCCGAGGTTCCCGGGCAATAACCAAGCAGTCCCCAGCCAACGCCGAAAATCAGGCCACCGATGATATTCCCACCAAGAACCGTTGCTTTGATGCTGAGTTTTGCGAGTTCTAGGTCGACCAGTAAATAAACTCCGACCATCCCGACCAGAACACTCGACAGCATGAACTTGATGATGGTCATGTCCTTAAATAGGAGAGCGCCAAGTTGTTTGTCGTAGCGCAGGACGCGGCCCTTCTGGAGAAGAAAGCCGAAAGCGATGCCGGTTATCAGACCATAGATAAGCAGTTTCATGACGGGCTCCTTCCATAAATGAGTCGCGCGACGATCATTCCGCCAATAAAGAAGCAAGCCAGAGAGATAAAACCGCTGATTGCTAGCTGGAGCGAACCGCTCAGCCCATGACCGCTCGGTCAGCCGTCTGCAAGGCGCGCCCCGTACATAGCAATGGCCCCACCACTAAAAGCGAAAATGCCTCGTTTAAGCTTGCTGTCTGCGCCAAACCGTTGCTGCCATAAGTCTGGTAGTGCTTGCCAGCGAAAGCTTTTCGAGGTTACGGCGGCGATCAATGCCCCGATGAAAATGCCGATTACAAACATCCACTGCCAGTCGATCTTGGGTGTGGTTTTGATGAAGTATTCCATTTTTTCAACACGTTCCGGGGAGAAAAGCTGTTCCAGCAAACCTGCTGATCGCACAAAGGTTGTCGAGGCGCCCAGGTATTTCCCGGCAATCCAGACGGATAATACAGAGACAAGACCGGAAAGCCCCCCAGCCAGATAGGGGCTCCATCCGCAACGGGAGGAAGAGGTTTTTTGCATGATAATCCCTTTCAATCAGTCAAGACAGGTGTGGAGATCGGGTTCTGAGCAGGCGAACCTTGGTGCCCGAGGTTAAGCTGAGCTAATAGAGCATTCTACAGTATTTTGCGCGCCCATCAAGACAAACCAGTAAAAAAACTGCTACCAGTTGAGTCATCCGGAAAAGGCCAGCCACGGTTTGAATCCGGCTCGCCGAAGCGGACGGTCGTGGTCATGGGGTGATGCCTTGCAAATTTACTGCCATAAACTCCGAGGAGAAGAGGGCGCGAGTGGCAAGGAACTGCAAGAGGATTTATCCAGACTCAGGTTTCTGGCCATGTGCCTTTACCGGTGATTTGGATATGCAGGAGATGCAATCCCCCCTCACTATTCAGAAGGGTCTTTCTTTTGACACAGCCACATTCTGACCACGGTGATGCAAGCCAGGATAAAACAGGCGACAATCACAATAGTGAAGAAGGTAGCAAGGTGCGTGTTAACGGTATCGCTAAATGGTATTACAATAAATGTGACCAACAATAAAAATGGAATGCTATAGACCATCGCAAAGACCGGAATCAGCAATGGGGTTATAAATACATACAGCAGCTTCTTGTCTCGTTCGGAAACGGCAAAAAAACCATCTGTGAGCTTCCATGGATTCAGTTTATGCATAGAATTTAAAGTTAAATTGCATTTGTGGGAATGTTGCAATCCCCTCGCTAGAGAAGAAAACCTTTCTGAGCGCCAGAGCTGGCAAGAAAAGCAAATGGGATATGTATCAATTTTTGGTTACTTCCCGCGCAAAATGAAAAAGGCCAGCACAAATACGGCAACCAGAACAACTATGACTCCAATGACATCTTCCATGTAATGACCCCTATAAATAAAAGACAGGCGCCTCGCAGATTGTACGGATGGCCTGTAGTTATCGTTGATATTCCACCTGAGGACGCATCAGTTAGGTAAATGATACATTGGAAAATATACACTGATCTGCATTAAACGTCAAAAGTCTGAGGGATCCACAATTTGTGTCTCTTGGCTTATCAAGGCATTGATTCGTTCCCCCGATAATCGCCGGTTTGCTAAAAAGCTCCGATATCCTCGAACAATACATACAGCGACTTTGCTCTCAGGCGGAACCCTGCGGTGCATCAGTGATATGGGAGTATGTAATTTGGCTTGTCCTGTCCATCAATCCAGGCTGTCAGCAGATAGCAGAGACCGTTTTCTTTGACATAGTGCCGTATATGAATACCTCTATAGGCGAGAGTTCCGCTTGCCAGATGGAATTCATGCTGGTCTCCTCCCAGCCTTTTCCACTTAACCGGCCTTAAACAAGTCTTGCGGTGTCATGCCGTGAACATGGCAGTATGTTGTTGACATTGTTCATCTCCGTATCATCGAGGTTGATATTGATCTGGTTGCGTTTTGACACGGCAGGCCCTTCTCACCCGATCTGAGCCCGCCTGGGCCATGGAGCAAGGCGTATATCGAGTTCTTTCAATAATTGTCTCGCGAGTGTTGTCTGAGGCTTTCAGGGCGGCCGGCAAAGATCCTCGGACGAAACTGGGGGAAAAGCAGACAGGCCGATTTCACAAAGGAAATCGGCCTGTTTCTATTATGGCTCCCCGTGCCGGACGGTAGTGGGCCCTGGGAGGAACGTATAGATTGTCTATTCCCCAAAAGAGCGAGCTACAAAAGCAATATATGAATTGCTTTTGTGAGGAGTTGGTGTTTCTTTTCGCCAAAAGCAACATATGGGTTTCTTTTTTTGGGTACCGTTCTCTTTGAGTAGCAGAAGAAGCATATGTGTTGTTTTATGGTAAAAAAGAAGCTAATGTGTTTCTTTGAAACAAAAAGCAACACAGGAGTTTACAATGATAAGCCCTCTACTGAAGCAGCTCAAAAAAAGACGACTAGAGCTTGGCCTCAAGCAAAATGACATGATGATGCGTGTCGGTGTTTCCAGGCAGCAATACCAACGCCTGGAGGCAAAGGGAAATCCGCGACTCGATACCCTGGAGTTGATTGCCAGAGGATTGAACAGCGAACTGATGCTCATCCCAAAAGAAAAGATCAATGCCGTCATTGCTGTGCTCGAAAACGCCGGGACAGCTATGAAGCCTGGGGAGAAAACATCCAGCCAGACAGTGGCCAGCAAAAAGAAAAGCTTGTCTGACGATCCCTGGCAGGATCTGCTTGAGGAGGATCAATGAGCAATCACGGCACCGATAAGGTCAATGTTCTGAGACTCACCCTGCACGGAAGACTGGTTGGCTATCTGACCGGTTTCCAAGATGGTCGTAATGTGTTGACCTTTGCGGACGAATTTAAGTCGGATGCAGATCGTCCAACTTTTAGCTTAATGACCCATCCCGGCTTCCCACGCGCAGAGAGACTCATGGCGGAGCCTTGGTCTCGCAGCCAAAAACTGCATCCCACGCTCTCCAATTTGCTCCCGGAAGGATCATTGAGAGAATTGATCGCCCAAGGTCTCAAGGTCCATGTCGATAGCGAGTTTCAACTCTTTTCATCCTTGGGAAGAGATCTGCCCGGTGCCTTGGTTGCCGAGCCGATGGAGCCTGAGGATATCCCGGCGGACCTCTTGTCTGCTTATGGCAAAGCGAAAGCCGTTAAATTTGAGAAGGCTGCCCGGGAAAACAAATTTTCTCTTGCCGGAATTCAGATGAAATTTTCCATGCAGGAGCATGATGGCCGCTATAACCTGCCCAAAGGAGATGTCCTTGGCGACTGGATTGTCAAGACCCCTTCAACAAAGCACAAAGATGTGCCGGTCAATGAATTCACAACCATGACACTGGCATCCATGGTCGGCGTCTCTGTGCCTGTAATAAAACTGGTGGAACTTGATCAGCTCGACAACTTGCCGCCGATCAATTTACCCAACGAAAAACTCGCTTTTGCGATCAAACGCTTCGACCGCAACAATGATCAGCGAATTCACATGGAGGATTTTGCGCAAGTTCTGGTGAAGTACCCGCATGAAAAATACAATTCCGCAAGCTACGAGCAGATAGCCCACATTCTCTACCACTACTCTGGAGACGGCTTGGCAGACACACAACAACTTGCCAGGCGCCTGCTGGCCAACATCCTCCTGGCCAATGGCGATGCCCATATAAAGAACTGGAGTCTGCTCTATTCCGACCAAATCACGCCGCGACTTTCCCCGGCCTACGACATTGTCATGACGAGCGTTTACATAGAAAACGAGAGACAATACGCGCTGAACCTCGGGAAAACGAAAGAGTGGTATGCCGTCACTTATGAAAACTTTGAGGCGTGGGCTAAACGAGCCGGGGTACCATGGCGCGCCATAAAGCCGCACCTGGACGACGCCATGGAAAAGGCTCGCAGTTTATGGCCGGGGAAAATTAAAGATTTGCCTATGAACGATGGCCACAAAAAGAGCCTTCAAACCCACTGGGCTAATTTGCAGAAAGATTTTCGAATTTAACGTGTCGGACAGGCATAAAAAAAGATGTGGCCCTAAAACTAGGACCACATCTTGTGTGGCATGGCTCCCCGAGTTGGACTCGAACCAACGACAAGCGGATTAACAGTCCGCTGCTCTACCAGCTGAGCTATCGGGGATCAAAGTGTAACGGAGACGAAATATACGAAATTCCTTCCCTCCCTGTCAAGTATTTTAAGAGCCACCCGCACCCTTTTTGAGCTCCAGCAGGATCAGTTTAGCCACGGCCTTGAGGGTTTCAAAGACACCTTCGCCAGTGGTGGCGCACGCCTGAAACTCGGGTACGCCCCACGGGTTTAACAACTCCCGCAGCTCATCCAGGTCGGTAATGTTCGGGAGGTCGCACTTGTTGTACTGGATCACGAACGGCAACTTTTCAAGTTCGTAGCCTTGTTCTTCAAGATTGACTTTAAGATTCTCGAGGCTCTCGATATTGGCATCCAGCCGTTCTTCCTGGGAATCCGCGACAAATACCACGCCGTCGACACCCTTGAGGATCAGTTTGCGCGAGGCATCGTAGAAAACCTGACCGGGGACCGTATACAAGTGGAAGCGGGTCTTGAAGCCGCGAATTTCACCCAAGGCCAATGGCAAAAAGTCGAAGAACAGGGTCCGTTCGGTTTCCGTTGCCAGCGAGATCATTTTGCCTTTGGCATCCGGTGCGGTCTTCTGGTAGACGAATTGCAGGTTGGTCGTTTTGCCGCACAGCCCTGGACCGTAGTAGACGATTTTGCAGTTTATTTCGCGCGAGGCGTAGTTGATAAAAGACATGCGTCTTTATCCTTAGCTGAACAGATTGTCGATATCGTCGTCGGTAATCTCGGCAAATGGACTTTCCGACTTGCCGCTTTGCTCGATCTCGGCGGACTTTTTTGACAAGGCGTCAAAGATGGCGCCAAGTTCCTCGCTGGATTTTTTGACTCGCAAGCGAACAAGGCCGAGAGAACTCCTCTGGTCGAAAATAACCACCAGAATAACGCGCTGTCCGACGATGGAAATGTGAATATTGTCCTTCTCCCCTTCATGGAAAAGGATGGAAAATTCTTTTTCGCCGATCAGCTTGGCGAGTCCGCCCGTTGCAGCAATGTTGCCGGCAGTCAGTGAAGCGAGACTGGTGGTGTCAAGGTGCTCGGTCTCGCCGCAGCCGGCGATCAGCTGCCCATTTTTATCCACCAGGAAAATCACCTTGGCGTTGGATTCACGCAATAATTTCTCAATGACTGCGTTGATCAGTTTGTATTCTTCGTCGTACATGACGAAGGATGACTGGTGTGAACCGAGCATGGGGCGGTGCTCCTTGAAGGGTTTCTTGCCAACAAGTTTTATAGCATCATGAAGCCTTGCATATCAAGGAGTTTTCGAAAACGCTGCGCAGTGCCGCCGCGTTGCGCAAAAAAAACTCCCGGCGGTGTCGCCGGGAGTTCATATTTGCCAGGGAAGCAGTCTGATTTATGCAGTTCAGCAATCGGCGGCCATCTCCGCCAATTTTTTGTAAAGGTTATAGCGCGAGCTGGCATCCTTGGCCGAAGCTTTAAGGAGCTGATCGGCCTGCTCGGGGTTGTTTTTCTTGAGAACGCGGAAGCGGTTTTCGCTGTTGGCAAACTCCTCGAAGTCGATCGACGGCGCCTTGCTGTCGAGCTGCAGCGGGTTTTTGCCTTCGGCCGCAAGGCGCGGGTCGTAGCGGAACAGCGGCCAGTAACCGGAGTTGACCGCACGTTTGCAGTTGTCCACAGCGGTGGTCATGTTGATGCCGTGCGCGATGCAGTGCGAATAGGCAATGATCAGGGACGGACCATCGTAGGCGTCGGCCTCGAGGAACGCCTTGACGCATTGGGCCGGGTTGGCCAGCGAGACCCGGGCGACATAAATGTTGCCGTAGGTCATGGCGATCATCGACAGATCCTTTTTCGGCATCGGCTTGCCGCCAGCGGCAAACTGTGCGACTGCTGCCATCGGGGTGGCCTTGGAAGCCTGGCCGCCGGTGTTGGAATAGACCTCGGTATCGAGCACCAGCGCATTGATATTGGCGCCGGAAGCCAGCACATGGTCGAGACCGCCGTAGCCAATGTCGTACGCCCAGCCGTCGCCGCCATGGACCCAGACCGATTTGACGACTAGGTAGTCGGCATCAGCCAGCAGCTGCGGCGCGGTTTCGTGGGTGCATTTGGCCAGAATATCCTTGAGCTCACTGATGCGGGAGCGCTGCTCTTCAATCAACTGCTGACTCGACTGGTCGGCATCGAGGATCGCCTGCTTCAGCTCCCCTTTGCCCTTGCAAGCCGCGCAGCCACAGGCCATGTTCCTCACCAGCAATTCTCTGGCATACTCGGTGGTCTTGTCGATCGCCAGACGGAAGCCGAAACCGAACTCGGCATTGTCTTCGAACAGCGAGTTGCTCCAGGCGGGACCCAGGCCGTCTTTGCGCTTGGTCCAAGGCGTGGTCGGCAGGTTGCCGCCATAGATCGAAGAGCAGCCGGTGGCGTTGGCAACCAGCATGCGGTCGCCAAACAGCTGTGAACAGAGCTTGACGAACGGCGTCTCGCCACAACCGGCACAGGCGCCCGAGAATTCGAACAGGGGCTGCAGCAGCTGGCTGCCTTTGACCGTGGCGCTGTTGAACAGGGCCGGATCGGTCTCTGGCAAATTGAGGAAGAAGGCGAAATTCTTCGCTTCGGCCTCGCGCAGCGGCGGCTGGGGACGCATGTTGATCGCCTTGTGGTTTTCGTCTTCCTTGCTCTTGACCGGGCAGTTGTAAACACAGGCGCCACAGCCGGTGCAGTCTTCCACGGCCACCTGCAGGGTGAACAGCTTACCGTCCATTTCCTTGCCCTTGGCGGCGCAGGACTTGAAGGTCTCGGGGGCCCCTTGGAGGTCCTGCTCATCATAGATCTTCATGCGGATGGTCGCATGCGGGCAAACAAAGGAACAGATGCCGCACTGGATGCACAGCTTCTCGTCCCAGACCGGAGTTTCAATGGCGATATTGCGTTTTTCGTACATGGCCGTGCCGGTCGGGAAGGTGCCGTCGTCGGGCATCGCCGAAATCGGCAGATGCTCGCCAAGGCCGTCGATGATCGGGCCGAGGGTCTTCTGCACGGTTTCCGGGGTGCCGGCCCATTGACCGATAGTCATTTTGATGGTGCTGTCGGCCGTGGCCGGGATGCTGACTTCCTCAATGTTTTCCAGAGCGGCATCAACGGCCTGGTTGTTCATGGCGACGACCTTGTCGCCGGCCTTGCTGTAAGACTTGACGATCGCACTCTTGATCTCGCGGATCGCCTGCTCGAGCGGGATGATGTTGGAGATTTTGAAGAAGGCGGTCTGCATGATGACGTTGATGCGGGGGCCGAGGCCGAGCTCGTTGCCGAGGCGCACGCCGTCGATTACAAAGAATTTCAGCTGTTTGTCGATGATTGCCTGCTGGACCTTGTTGGGCAGGTGGGCCCAGACCTCCTCCTTGTTGTAGGGACTGTTGAGCAGGAAGGTTGCACCTTGCTTGGCGTTCTTCAGCATGTCATATTTCTCGAGGAATGAGAAGTTGTGACAGGCAACGAAGTCGGAGGCCGTGATCAGGTAGGGTGCACGGATCTCCTGCTTGCCGAAGCGCAGATGACTGGTGGTCATGCTGCCGGCCTTTTTGGAATCGTAGACGAAGTAGGCCTGAACTTCGTTGTCGGTGCTGTCGCCGATGATCTTGATTGAATTTTTGTTGGCGCCGACCGTGCCGTCGGAGCCGAGGCCATAGAACATGGCCGAGTAGCCGTCGAAAGGTACGGCGTAGCTTGCATCGAAATCGAGGCTGCGCCCGGTGACGTCGTCCTTGATGCCGACCACGCAGTGGTTCATCGGCTTGTCCTTGGACAGGTTGTCGAACACAGCCTTGGCCATGCCGGGCGAGAACTCATAGGAGCCGAGGCCGTAGCGGGCGCCGACGATGGCCGGGTAGCCTTTGAAGGAGATCAAGCCGTCGGCCATCGCTTCGCCGAAGGCGGTGCGCACGTTGTGGTAGAGCGGTTCGCCCAGGGAGCCGGGCTCCTTGGTGCGGTCGAGGACGGCGATTTTCTTAACGCTTTTCGGCAGCACCTTGGCGAACGCAGCCACGTCGAAGGGCAGGAAGAAGCGGACCTTGATCAAGCCGACTTTTTCGCCCTGGGCCACCAGGTGCTCGACCAGTTCGTGCATGGTGTCGCAGGCGGAACCCATCATAATCACAACGCGCTCGGCATCCGGGGCGCCAACGTAGTCAAACAGATTGTACTGGCGGCCCGTCAGCTTGGCAAATTTGTCGAACTGCGCCTGCAGGATGCCGGCGACATTGTCATAATACGTGTTGACCGTTTCACGGCCCTGGAAGTAAACGTCGGGATTTTGTGCCGTGCCGCGCAAGACCGGATGGTCGGGCGACAGAGCGCGGGCGCGATGGGCACGCACCAGATCGTCGTTGATCATGTGCCGCATGTCATTTTCGGAGAGTTCATGAACTTTCTGCACTTCGCTCGAAGTCCGGAAGCCGTCGAAGTAATGCAGGAAGGGCACGCGCGATTCCAGGGTGGCTGCCTGGGCAATCAGGGCGAAGTCCATGACCTCCTGAACGTTATTCGAACTGATGAAGGCCCAGCCAGTAGAACGGCAGGCCATCACGTCCGAATGGTCGCCGAAGATCGACAGAGCCTGGGCGGCAATCGCCCGCGCCGAAACATGGAAGACGGTCGGCGACAGTTCGCCGGCGATCTTAAACATGTTCGGGATCATCAGCAGCAGACCCTGCGAAGCCGTAAAGGTCGTGGTCAGAGAGCCGGCCTGCAAGGCGCCGTGCACGGCACCGGCCGCACCGCCCTCGGACTGCATTTCGACCACCTTGGGAACGGTCCCCCAGATGTTCTTCTGACCCAAAGCGCTTTTGGCATCGGAAATCTCACCCATGACGGAAGAGGGTGTGATCGGATAGATGGCAATCACCTCATTGGTAGCGTGTGCGACATGCGCAGCGGCAGTATTACCATCAATGCAAACCATTTTTCGCGACATCGTTTTCTCCTTTTTTACAGTTTGATCGCAAAGGAACTCCGATCGTTTAAGTCCATCAAATCGTCGGCAGGAATTTTTGCATACTCTATCAACCGCCAGCCATACTAGATTTCCCGGCGGCCTTCGATTGCACGGTTGACCGTGGCTTCATCAACGTATTCCAACTCGCTGCCCATGGGGATGCCGTAGGCAAGCCGGGTAACGCGAAGGCCAAACGGTTGAATCTGTCTGGCCAGGTAAAGTGCCGTTGCATCGCCTTCGACCGTGAAATTGGTCGCCACCAGGACTTCGTCGATGTCTTCGTTGTTCAGGCGTTCGATCAGTTGGGCAATCTTGAGGTTGTTTGGCCCGATTCCGTCAAGTGGTGACAACGCCCCGTGCAAGACATGATAGCGCCCCCGGAAAGAGTGGCTTCTTTCAATCGCGAGCAGGTCCTGAGGTTCTTCGACCACGCACAGCAACCTTGTTTCCCTGGTCTGATCGGAACACAACGAACAGGGGTCGGCCTCCGTGATATGGAAGCATACCGAGCAGAACCGAGTCCGGCGCTTCAGGTCCAGGATTGCGCCGGCCAGGGCCTCGGCATCGGCTGATGGCTGGCGGAGCAAGAAAAAGGCCAAACGGGCGGCCGTTTTCCTGCCAATTCCCGGGAACTTGGTAAGTTCCGCGACCAATCTGGTAAAAGACGGAATGGAGTCTAACATAATTTTTTTCAGAAATTCAATAGTTTATAGTTTTGCTCTCATCTTTAAAACCATCAAAAAAATTTCATCAGGCTGAAAAGATAACAGTATCAGCGCTTTACTTTAGGTAAATATTTTTCGTCATAGTAAACTTACCGCCGGAAACGATCAGGTTTTCCGCCGGAAACGATCAATCTCAGCCTTTCCCGGCCGGTTTTTCAGGAGGTCATCAGCACAGCCCCGGGATATTCATGCCGCCGGTCACCTTGCTCATTTCCTGCTGCACCATTTCCTGACTCTTGCGGATCGCTTCATTGACCGCCGCGACGACGAGATCCTGAAGCATCTCGACATCTTGCGGATCGACAGCTGCCGGCTCGATGTTCAGCGAAACCAGTTGCTGCTTGCCGGTGACAACAGCGGTTACCATGCCGCCGCCGGAAGTCGCCTCGACCTGACGCTGTTCCAGTTCAGCCTGCAGCTCCGCCATCTTTTTCTGCATCATCTGCGCCTGCTTCATAATGTTGCCAAGACCTTTGGCCATGGTTTCCTCCATAGGGTAGATATGGTTTGCGTTTCTGTGCTGGTTTTCAATGTGGTTGGCGATGTCTTTTCTCTGCTTAGGCTGTTAAACAAAGCCTCGGTCCGTCGGGGTAATACTTTTGATCTCTCCGTTGAAGATTTCCAGCACGGATTTGAGTGCCGGGTGCTGCATGGCGTCTTCCCGCAGGCGGCGCATGCGATCGGTCTCCCGGGCTTTATGGGCTTCCGCCAGCGAAGGGGGCGCGGCCTGCTGCTTGTCCTCAAGGGCGAGGATCTTCAAACTGACGTTTTGACCGAAGTAGGCTTCGGCCAGGACTTCGAGTTCCCGGCAGGTCTCCTGGTCCTGAATCTGCATCAGGAGCCCTGACGCCTTGGGGTAGCCGATTTCGAGCTGGGGCGGGGCAAACTTGAGCGGGCGGCCATGCTCGAGAACCGATCCGAGCAGAGGACGGCTCTGCTTGACCTGCTCAACCAGCCCCTGCCAATCCTTACTGTCGGTCGTTGCGACGACGGGGGCTTCAGGCTTTTTTGGCGCCGGCCCTCCGCTCGGCGCCGGATCGCGGCGCGGTGGCCCGTCGGTCGGCCGGCCGGCATTTCCGGCCAGGCGTTTTTCCAGGCTATCCAGATGCTGGATGAGTCGGCTGATCTCCTGAGTCGGCGCCAGGTTGGCCACTTTGACGAGCGCCATTTCCAGAGTCAGCAAAGGGTATGGACTGTGGACGAGCTCGGTCTGAACCTTCATCAGCAGAGTTACAATGCGCTGCAGGTCTTCGAGGGAGGCAGCCTCGGCCAGCTTGCGCAGCTCTCTTAATTCGTCGTCGACCAGATCAAGCAATCCTTCAGGCTCTTCAACGACTTTGCAGATGACCAAGCCCCTGAAAAGCTCGATAAGTTCCAGGGTGAATTGTCGCAGGGCGTGGCCAAGTTGATCGACCCGGTGCACGATATCGAGTAGACGATGACTGTCGCGCTGCAGGATCGCATCGAGCGTATCTAGCAGCAGGCGGCGATCGACCATGCCGAGTAAAGCCAGAACATCATCGTCATTGACCTGATCGCCGCTGAAGGCGATCACCTGGTCCAGAGTGGAGAGAGCGTCACGCATGCTGCCTTCGGCGTGCCTCGCAATCAGCACCAGGCTTTGCTCTGAAATCTGCAGGTGCTCGGCCTCGCAAATTTCCCGGAGGCGGCGTGCAATGCGCTGCAGCGGGATTTTACGGAAGTCGAAGCGCTGACAGCGCGAAAGGATGGTCACCGGAATTTTATGCGGTTCCGTGGTGGCAAAGATGAATTTCGCGTGGGCCGGAGGTTCTTCGAGCGTCTTCAACAGGGCGTTGAAGGCACTGGTCGAAAGCATGTGAACCTCGTCGATAATGAAGATCTTGAACCGGGAACGGGAAGGCAGATACCGGATGTTGTCGCGCAGCGCGCGGATGTCATCGACGCCGGTGTTCGAGGCACCGTCGATTTCCAAAACGTCCAGGCCTTGCCCGGCGGTGATTTCAAGGCAGGATGCACAGGCGTTGCAGGGTTGGTCGGACAAGCCCTTTTCACAATTCAGGGCTTTGGCGAGGATGCGGGCTGCAGAGGTTTTGCCGACGCCGCGGGCACCGGTAAACAGGAAGGCGTGATGGACGCGTCCGGAACGGATGGCGTTGACCAGCGTCTGGCCGACGTGTTCCTGGCCGATCAGGTCGGTAAAACTCTGAGGACGCCACTTGCGGGCCAGTACCAGGTAGGCCATAGGTATCCTGTTGCCTCTTGGTTTAGAAGCTGATAGAAGAGCTTGCCGTCACAAGTGACAGCCAGGCGCTCCCGCGGCACACGGCTGAGGCCGTTGCCGCTGCTCCCTTCCGGGCCTGACGGAGTTCACGACCGTCCGTTGCGCGGGACCCGGCTGTCACTTCTAACGGCAAGGATAAACTGGCACAGAAAGAAATGGCGGAGAGGGAGGGATTCGAACCCTCGGTACCTTTCAGTACACACGATTTCCAGTCGTGCACCTTCGGCCGCTCGGTCACCTCTCCGCAAAAAGAAAGCAACATACACCAAGCGGCCCTTTCTGTAAAGTGTCTTGTCGATAAAGTGCTGATGGATCTGGGGCTTGTCTCGGGTCAGAGTCTGCCAGACACGCGGTTATATTGGCGAAGGGGAATTTGATTTGTTTCTGTGGGCTTTTCTGGGATAATAACGAGACTAGGAAACTACCGCACTCGCCATGCACCGGCTGCAAATCTGGCTGTCTGGCCCATAGTTACGGCTATGAGCCTGCAAACGCGTTGAAAGCGCTCTCAAATAGCCAGATTTTCGCTTTGTGCGTATAGCCCGACAGTCGCCCAGTCTGAAGGTTGCAAGGTCCCCGGCCCGGCCGTGTTTCGGTGAGTCTTCGGGGCAATGAGGCGATAATCGCAGGGATGAATGGAGGATAGCATGACCAAGAGTAACGCAGGAAAGATGATCTGGATTCTAGGTGCAGCCCTGTTCCTGGCGGGATGCCTGGGGCCGGTACGTGGCACTGTTGAAGAGAAGCGTGCGACGATAGACAGCATGGCGGCCGAAACGCTGGAGCGACTCTACCTATTGAATGCCGGAGCGCAGGAAAAAATTCAGCGGCGGGCCGCAGGCTATGCCGTATTCAGTAACGTGAATGCGCAGGCGCTGTTCCTCGGCGGCGGCGGCGGCTATGGTGTGGCCGTCAATAAAGAGTCCGGGCAGAGGAGCTATATGAAGATGGCTCAGGTCGGAGTCGGCCTCGGATTGGGGATCCAGGATGTCAGGGTGGTGTTCGTTTTCTACACCAATGCCGCCCTTGACCGCTTCGTCTATCAGGGCTGGGATTTTGCTGCCCAGGCTGATGCTGCCGCCAAATCTGACACCAAGGGCGGGTCTGCCGGCGGCGAAATCTCGATCACGTCCGATATGGATGCCTACACCTTGACCGAGTCCGGTTTGCTGGCCAAGATCAATCTGGCCGGAACCAAGTACTGGCTGGATAAGGCGTTGAATTACTGACAAACCGTGCAGTAATGATTCTCGCACCAAGCAAAAAGGCCCGAGCGGCGACGTTCGGGCCTTTTTGCTTGGTGCGAGGGATAAAGCCCGCACGGGGCTTTTAGCGGCGCATGCCTCAGCCAAAGACCGGGCTGCAGGCTTGTTCCCTCTCGCGGATGCGGGTCAGTTGCCGCTGGTCGGCTTCGAGGTGGCACTTCTTGTATTTTTTCCGGCTGCCGCACCAGCAGGCGTCGTTGCGCTGCGGCAGGGGCTGGGGCGGGACCTGAAGCTCCTCTCCGGGCGGTTTCCGGTTGAAGATGCGACCCAGGAAAGACATGGTTTTCCTCCTTGTTTTTTGTGTCTTATTTGAATATTCGGAATATAAAAAAATGTCGGGCCCTGACAAGGAAAAGCCGCGGTTATGAGGATCTGCCTGATTGAACCTTTTTATACCGGGTCGCATGCGACCTGGGCCGATGAACTTGTCCGTTGCAGTTCGCACCAGGTCGACCTTCTCACCCTGGCCGGGCGCCACTGGAAATGGCGCATGCACGGCGGGGCCGTCAGCCTGGCCAGGCGGTTTATGGCCGAAGGATACGCACCGGAGCTGATTTTAGCCACAGACATGCTGGATCTGACCACATTTCTGGCCCTGACCCGGCAAGCAACCGCCGGAACCCCCTGCGCTCTCTACTTTCACGAGAACCAGCTGACCTACCCCTGGGCGCCAAACGATCCGGATCCGCATCGGCAGCGCGACGCGCATTACGGCTTTGTCAATTATACGAGCGCCCTGGCGGCCGATGCGGTGCTGTTCAACTCCAGCTACCACCAAGAGGTCTTCCTGCAGGCCTTGCCCGGTTTCCTGAAATCTTTCCCCGACCATAACGAGCTGTCTACCTTGCCGGGCATCATCGAGAAAAGCCGGGTTCTACCGCTCGGCCTCGATCTGCTGCGCCTCGAGCGGCTGCGGCCGGTTTCCGGCAACGGCGACACGTGCCGCGTGCCGCTGATCCTCTGGAACCACCGCTGGGAATACGACAAGAACCCGGACCAGTTTTTTCTTGCCTTGCTGCAACTTGCCGACGAGGGACTCGATTTCGAGGTTGTCGTGCTTGGCCAAACATATCGCAGCCAACCGCGCATTTTCGAACAAGCCCGGCAACGCCTGGGCCGCCGAATGCTCCATTTCGGGTACGTTGAGAACTTCGAGGACTATGCCGAATGGCTGTGGCGGGCCGATATCTTGCCAGTTACGGCCATCCATGATTTTTTCGGAGCGAGCGTGGTTCAGGCGATCTACTGTGGCTGCCATCCTTTGCTGCCGAAGCGACTGGCTTACCCCGAACACCTCCCGAAGGGCGAGCATGCCGATTTTTTCTACACGGATTTCGCGGACTTTGTCGCGCGTCTGAGGTGTCTGTTACTCAATGTTGAGGAGGGTTCGCTGCGCTCGGCACGATCCGCGGTGGCCCGTTATGACTGGCGAGTCGTGGTGGCAGACTATGACGCAACGCTGGAGGCGGTTGCCGCCCGGACGGTGCGGGCTTAGCTGCTGGTTGGCTGTTGAAGGACGATCAGGACCGCTGTGCCATGGGCGATGCAGGTACTGTCGCCGGTCATAATTCGCACATTCAGGCTGACCATGCGCCGGCCGAGATGTTCGATCGTGGCCCGCGCGGTCAGATGGTCACCGAGTTGCGCCGCCTTGATGTAGTTGAGGTTGAGGTTGGCCGTAGTGACGGCGCGGCCGGCCGGCAGCAGGGGCTGCGGAAAGAAACAGGCCGTATCAGCCAGTGTGGCAATCAGTCCGCCATGCCCGCCGCCGAAATAGTTGGCATGCCGTTCATCAACGGTGACCTCCATAACTGCGAAGTCGGGAGCCGATTCGCGCAGCCGGATGCCGAGAGTCTGCAGCATCGGAATCTCGTTGATGGCTGCCGGGTTAGCCGGACGCATGGGCGTGTCGCCGCGTCTGGTCAGTCGAAGGTGGCTGGCTGATCGGAATCGGCCGCGTGGTCGTAAATATATTGCATGATGTCTTTAAGATCCTGTTCGGGGAGCTGATCCCAGGAGCCTGGGGCAATTTTGTTATGGCGATCCTTTTCGAAAAAGCGCACCCACTGCCGTTGGGTCTTGGAAATGGGAGTCATGGTGCCGGCTTCGGCGCCCTGGATGTGACAGGGCAGGCAATCTTCGACCGCCAGCATCTTGCCGCGCGCGGCATCGCCGCCTTCGATGGCGGCCAGAGCGGAATTGCCCGCCAGGCTGCCGACAGCGCAGAAACAGGTAACCAGAATCAGAACATGCGAGAATCTCATCAGGGGCCTCCAGAACGGCATCTCAACAAGGCGGCCTGCGGTGCAACCGCTTGGGGGAAAAAGCACGGTTATGCCTGGTAAGGCATACGGAGCCATTTATAGACAGTTTCGACAAGAAAATCAACTTGTGCCAGGGAAAGGCTCATTCCCACGGTTTGATCACACCCGATTCGAGTGCCGCCCGCTCGACCGCTTCAGCCACCTTCTGGTGGAGGCCGGGCTGCAGGATGGAGGGCACCAGTTCGCCCTCCTCGGCTTCGATGGCAATAGCCTTGGCTGCCGCAAGTTTCATTTTGTTGTTGATGCAGCGTGCGCGGACGTTGAGGGCGCCGCGGAAGAGGCCGGGGAAGCCCAGCGCGTTGTTAACGCTTTTGCCGTCGGCGGCGAAAGCTGCACCGGCAGCCATGGCGTCTTCAGGGGTAATCTCCGGGTTGGGATTTGACAGAGCCAGGATGACCTGCCCCTGCCGAACCATGGCCGGCTTGATCAGGCCGGAGCAGCCGGTGGTGGTGATTACGATGTTGGCGTTGGCCATCACTTCGTCGAGACTGCCGGTCTGCCCGCCGCAAGCTTCAAGCCTTTCACACGCGGTTGGCAGGAGATCGGTGCCGATGACCCTTTTCACACCGTAGGAAAGCAGCAGTTTGGAGATGCCCATGCCGGCAGCGCCAAGACCGACCACACCGATTGCCGACTTGCTGAGCATCAGACCTGAAAATTTGGTGGCGTTGAGCAACGCCGCCAGCACGACGACCGCCGTGCCGTGCTGGTCGTCGTGCATGACGGGAATGTCAAGTTCAGCATCCAGCACGTCCTCGATCTCGAAGCATTCGGGGGCGGCGATGTCCTCGAGCTTGATGGCACCGAAGGTCGGTGCAATGTTTCTGACCGTGTCGATGATGACCTGGGGATCCTTGCTCTGGATCAGGATCGGGATGCCGCTGACTCCGACCAGGCCGTCAAACAGGGCCGCCTTGCCTTCCATGACCGGCATGCCGGCTACGGCGCCGATGTCACCCAGACCCAGGATTGCCGTACCGTTGGTAACGATCGCCACCTGGTTAGGGATCGCCGTGTATCTGTAGGCCAGATCCGGGTTCTTCTGGATGTCACGGCAGATGGTGGCCACGCCGGGAGTATACATTTTGCGGATGAGGCCGATGCTGTCGAGGGGCATTTTGCTCTTCATGGCAATCTTGCCTCCCTCATGGAGCTGGTGCACCAGGTCGATCACGTCCTCGACAATGATGCCTTCGACCTTGGCGAGGTTGTCGAGGATGCCTTCCATCTGCTCTTCGGTATCCACATAGATGGTGACCTCGCGCAGGTTGTGGGTGCGCCCCATGCGCAACAGGCGGATGTCGCCGATGTTGCTGCCCGCCATACCGATAGCAGAGGAAAGCTTGCCGAGGTAGCCCGGTTTGTCAAGAATCATCACGCGCAGGGTTTTGGCAATCTTGCCGGCACCTTTTTCTATTTCCATGTGCCTGTCTCCAAGGTTGAATGAGGCGTTCGCTGCTGTTATGGCATCGATTGAACATACCAATGACCTGCCGACCGGCGGCGTGCTTGGTCAGATCCGCTCCGGCCGGTTCAGCCCGTCAGCCAATCGTAAATGAGTTTGCCGACCACGGCCAGCACCACCAGCTCAAGAAGCGTCAGGAGTGCAACGGTCTTCCAGCCCCACCTGCGCCTGCCGAGCTTGCCGGCGACAGAGGCTGGCAGGATTTTGGAAAAATCTTCGCAAAGATTCTCCCAGGCTTCTTTAAATACACTGTCCGGTGGCTTTTTCTGGCCCATTCCAGTCAATTCCGAGGGTGGATTTACAAAAAAAAAAAGAGCTTCACGCCTTAAAAGTGCCGGCCTTTCAGCGTGCTCCCTGGTATTGCAGACATCTCAATTCCTTGTAACTAAGTCTTTACGCAGCCTTGGTCAAGCAAGAACCGCCACCCTTGACAGGTCAGGGCCGACTGGTTCCGGTTACGCTTAAAAAGTTTTCAGTCAGGATGCCTCTGGGCAGGACTTTTTCCCCATAGAGAACCGTGTTGCCTTCCTTGATATAAACTTCCACATCGGGATTGCCGCCACGATTAGGCAGCTTGATCGCCAGCACTTTGTAGTTTTCCGGGAGTTTTTCGAGAGGAGCTTCGGCATTCATTTGCCGGAAAGCGTTTACCAGGCCCAGCGCGGTTTCCGTTTTGGCTTCCGACACGCCGTTGACCCCGGCCTCCAGGCAGGCGAGCAGGTAGTTTTTGGTGAAGTTCTTGGTATTCTTGGTGCGGGCCAGATGCCCTGCCGTCATGGCCACATTGTCAAAAGCCGAGTCGATTTCGCCGTTTTCAACGGCCTCGATGATGTCTTCCAGAAGAGATCTGAGTTCGGCGGGTCTCCAGTTTTCTGAGCGGTTCGGTATCATCCGCGAATTGTAGCGAAGAAAGCGGGAAAGCGCAATATCATCTACGCTCGTTATCTGCGCTCGCCGCCAAACAAGCCGGGGCGCAGGTCCACAGGGGAAGCCCCTGACGGAGGCGGCCGCGTGCAGCTATGCCTCTTCGCGCATCAGGTCCACCTCGCGGGCGCCGGTGATTGCCTGCAGCTGTGCATAGCTCAGCGGCACCCCCGAGGCATCATTGCCGGCCGCCGGGTAGATGGTCTGGTATTGCGCCAATCCCCGGTCGATCAGTATCTCAACCTCTTCGATGCCGAAGGGGCAGACCCCTCCCGGCTTAAAACCTGTGACCTGCTCGGTTTCCGCGGCCTGCGCCATGCGCACCTGGCTACCGATTGCCTGGCGGGCTTTTTTACTGCAGATGCGTTTGTCGCCCGGGCAGAGCGCCAGGTAGAAGCGGCCCGTCCTGGCCTTGAGCAGCATCGATTTGGCGATTTGGCCTACGGCAACGCCGATCCGGGCCGCGGCATCCTGGGAGGTCGGCGTGCTGCCCGGTTCAAATTCCAGGGCAGTCAGGTTGTGAGCGGCGAGGACTTTTCGAACTTGTTCAGGGATCATATTCAATCCTTTTTGCGCGGAGAGAGGCCAGCAGGAGCGCTTAATGTAACGGCAGGCGAGCTGGAAAATCAAGTTGAGATAACAGGCCGCCTGGGGGGCTGCTGCCGGTTAATGACCGATACGTGATGCGAACGGTATCAGGCGCTGGTAATCCGCATAGGTCAGGCTGGTTTCCCAGTGGCCGCTCAGCATGCCGGCCAGCACGCCGCCGCCGAACAGCAATAGCACCGCCAGTACGAAAACCGCGCCCGGCAGGGGTCGCTTCCCAAAGGCCATGGCCAGGGCGTCCGGTTCGGGGCAGTGGCTGACGCAGGTCAGGCAGCCGCTGCATTCCGGTGAATGGATTCGGATCTTGTGCTGCACATCGAGCAGCGATGGACAGGCGCGACTGCAGGCGCCGCAACCGGTGCAGGCCGCTTGCCGGCGGCTGATCTTGCAAGGGCTGAACATGCTCAGCAGACCGAGCAGGGCACCGTAAGGGCAGAGGTAGCGGCACCAGAAATTTTTGAAGACCACAGAAAGCAGGCTCAGCGCCAGAATCACTATCAGGCTGGTGACGGACATCCTGGTAAAGAAATGAAGCATCTTGACATCGGCGACCGCCCAGTAGGGTGCCCCCAAAAAACCCTGCATGGCCAGCACCGGCATGTCGATCAGAACCAGCTTGGCAAAGAAGAAGAGCAATGCGTACTTGGCCAGCCGCAGCAACCGATCCAGCCACGTCCAGATGCGGAAATTGCGGCCGAACAAGCGTCGGCCAAGCTGCCAGGCGCCTTCGGAGAGGGTGCCTACCGGGCAGAGGAACGAGCAGAAGGATTTTTTTGTCAGCAGCGCCATGCCCAGAAAGGTCAGGAACAGAACCAGCGCCGCGGGGTGAACGGTATCGAAATGGCCGGTCAGCAGCCAGGTCTTCAGACTGACCAGCGCGCCGATCGGCAGAAAACCTTCTACCGACGGCGGACGCGCATAATAGGCGGTTTCTCCCAGGCTTTGGAAATGGCGCACGAACAGGCCGAACTGCACCCCGATAAACAGGCACCAGCCGAAAAACAACCACTGGATCGCCTGCCTCCAGAAGCGTGGACTTTTTCCCTTCCAGTGAATTTCAGGTCTCATGGTCTGCATGCGCGGCAGGATAGTCCCGCCGGCGCAGGAAGCATTTGACTTAGGTCAAAACATCCGGTTTATTTATGGAAAGCTTTGCTGTCGCTAACCTTACCCGGGAGGAGTTGAAATGAAAAGCAGAATTGCCCAGGCCATCCGATTGCCGCATGAGCCGGTGGCCATACTTTGGAGCCATGAGCGGCCGGAAGACGCCGTCATGTTCAAGGAAAAAAGCTGGGGGTGTACCCTCTGGCTGATGGCTCAGGCCGCCAAAGGCAAGGCCGCGGCCTGCGGCCGGGAAAATTTCGGCTGTTTCGGCGGCGGTACCGGCATCGGTTTCGGCGATCAATATGTGAATTTTCCCGGGGGCACAGACTGCTTCTGTCGTTTCCTTTCCAGCGGCAATGCCGGTAATGAACAGGGCGAAGCGGTGGCAGACGGCATGCAGCAGTTTGCCGCCCCCGCTTTCATCGAGGAGTTCCTGCAGGGGGAACGCTACCTGAAGGACCCGGAGGCGGTGCGGGCTTTTATCGATGAAATCCCCACGCGGGACATTCCCGCCGGGTACGTGATCTACAAGCCGCTCAGCCTGGTGGACCTTGATCGGGAACAACCGGTCTGCGTGGTATTCTTCAGCGATCCGGATCGTTTTTCGGCTATCGGCGTGCTGGCAAACTACAGTTTCGACGGCAACGAGAATGTCATTTTCCCCTTTGCCGCAGGCTGCCAGGCCATCGGCATCTACACTTACCGGGAGGCGGAGAGTGCGCGGCCCAGGGCGGTCGCCGGGCCCATGGATCTGTCTGCCCGGCTCTACCTGCGCAACCAGTTCGGTGAGGATGTGATGAGCATGGCGCTGCCCTGGCAGATGTTTCTGACCATGGAAGCGAATGTCGCAGACTCTTTCCTTGAACGGCATACCTGGAGCGAACTGCTCAAAACGAAATGATCTGGAGCGCTCATCAGGCAAACCAGCCGGGCATTTCCGGTCACGTCAGCTGCTCAGGCCGAGGGTCAGCCACCAGACAGTGAGGTAGCGCGCCAGCTTGCCGCTGAAAACCAGCAACGCAAAGCGCGCCGCACGAACTTTGAGCAGGCCGCCGACCAGGCAGAGCGGGTCGCCGATAACCGGCACCCAGGAGAACAACAGAGACCATGAACCGTAGCGGGTGTAGATACGGTTTGCACGCTGTCGTGCCTGTGCATCGATCCGCAGAAGCTTGCGGATCAGATAATCTCCCCCATACAGGCCAACCAGGTAGGTGGTGAGGGCTCCCAGGGTGTTGCCTGCCGTGGCCAGGCCGACCGCCCAGACCGGGTCGGCCCCCTTAAGCAGCAAGCTGACCAGCAGCCATTCGGAGCCGAGCGGAATCAGGGTTGAAGCGAAAAAGCTCAGCAGGAAAAGCGCCAGGAGGCCGTGGTTGGCTAAAAAATCTTCCATCGCTGTTCTTTCGCTGCCCTGCTGGTCCTATCCTCGGGCCAGGAACCGGTCCAGCTGATTGGCAAAGGCCTGCCGATCGGCCGGACCGAGCGCGGCCGGACCACCGGTCTCCACCCCGCAGCCGCGCAATTCGTCAAGCATGTTGCGCACGGCAAGTCGTTCCTGGATGTTATCCGGCGTGTAGAATTCGCCGCGCGGGTTGAGAGCGTGCCCGCCTTTTTTAAGGGCGGCTGCAGCCAACGGGATGTCGGCGGTAATGACCAGGTCGCCGGGCTTGAGCAGCGCCACGATCCTGTCGTCTGCCACGTCGAAGCCGGCGCCAACGATCAGTGTTGTGATGTAGGGCGAGGCGGGGATGCGCAGCGGCTGGTTGGCGACCAGGGTCAGCGGCAGCTGTTTGCGTTCGGCCGCACGGTACAGGATCTCCTTGATCACCTTTGGGCAGGCGTCGGCATCGACCCAGATCTGCATGACTTCTCCTCTGAGAAGGGATGGCCCCGGGCCCGGACGCCGGACCGGGGCTATTGATAATCCTGGTCGCCCTGTTCGGTGGTCGGCAGAAAGGCGAGAATCAGCATGGCAAAAGGGCCGATCAGCAGGCCGAGGATCGTCCAGAGGACCAGATTCCTGCCTTTGCCCTTGGCCAGAATGAAGGACGCAGCGCCGAAAACCAGCCAGGCGAAAATAAACTCCATGACTTTGCCTTTCTCAGGGGAAAAAGGGCTCCGGTAAAACCCGGCGCGCGGCCTGCGGCCACCCGGTCAGCAACAACCATGGCCCCTGAATGGTTTGCCATTATAAGGGATAGTTGTTCGGAGTGGGGAGTTTTTTGGCGAGTTGCGCAATGTCGGGCGATCAGGGGCCATCCGGCCGGGGGTTTGCGCTAAAAACCTGAAGGCCGGCCCAGATATAGTGCAGGCAGGCGATTGCCGTCACCAGACCGGTGACGACAAACAGGCCAGTAAGCAGCGCGTCGGCGATGACGGTCAGTACCGAGGACAATGCAACCGCGATGGTGACGATCTGCAACAGGGTGGTCAGCTTGCCCCAGAAACTCGCTTCGGCAATGACCAGGTTGCCGGTAAAATAGAGGATTGCTGCACCAAGGGCGACATACAGGTCCTTGGCCACGACGGTTACCGCCAGCCAGGCGGGCAGCAGCCCATGCAGGCTGAGGGCGATGAAGGCCACCGTGGTCAGCAGGCGGTCACCAAGCGGATCGAGAAAGGCGCCGAGTATCGATTTCTGTGCCAGACGGCGGGCCAAGTAGCCGTCCAGAAAATCCGAGACCCCGGCGACCAGGAAAAGGGTCAGGGCTAGGCCGAACTGCCGGTATATGACAGCAACCAGAAAAGGCGCCACCAGAAAGACCCGCAACAGACTCAGTGCGTTGGGAATATTCACCCTGCCTCCCATAAAACTAACGTATGCTGTCCAACGTCCTTGTTCCAGTATGCCTTGTCTGCGCCGTTTTTCCAGTACATTATCGCCGATTGGGGATTGCGCTGACCCCATGTTTTCGCAGGGCAGCGATGCGCTCGATGACCGGCGGGTGCGAATAGTTGAAGAGCACGTAGAGCGGGTGCGGGTGCAGATTGCTCAGGTTCTCCTTTGAGAGTTTCGCCAGGGCCCGGGCGAGGGCCGCCGGAGTCTGCGTCAGATCGACGGCAAAGCGGTCGGCTTGCCACTCGTGCCGGCGTGACAGCGTGCTGAACAGCGGCGTCAACGGGAACAGCAGCAGGCTGCCGAGAAAGCTCAGCAGCAGGGCCTCGCCGACAAAGCCGAGCCGGGCGATGCCGAACAGATGCGGCAGGCCGCCCCAGGCCAGGACCAGCCAGGCCAGCCAGCAGGTGATCAAGGCGATCAACTGCATGCCGAGCAGCCGTTTCCAGATGTGGCCGAGGCGCCAGTGTCCGGCCTCGTGGGCCAACACGCTGAGGATCTCTTCATCGCTCATCTGCTCAAGCAAGGTATCGAACAGGACGATGCGCTTGACCCGGCCGATCCCCGTGAAATAGGCGTTGGAGTGCTTGCTGCGCCGGGAGGCATCGACCTGCAGCACCCGGTCGATCTGCAGACCGGCCTTAGCCAGCAGATTTTTGACCTGCGTGACGAGTTCCTTGCGTTGCAGCGGCTTGAACTTGAAGAACAGCGGTTCGATCAGTACCGGCGAGAGGTACAACAGGGTCAGCGTCATCAAGGCGAAAAACCCCCACACCCACAGCCACCACCAATCCGGGCTGGCCTGCACTAGGGCCAGTGCCCCGCCTATGACCAGCGACAGCAGAATGAGACCGATCGCCAGCGACTTCAGCTGGTCGGTCAGCCAGAGGCGCGGCGTTGCTGTGTTGAAACCGAAGCGCGCTTCAAGCGCGAAGGTGCGATACAGGCTGAACGGCACGTCGAGCAGGGTCTGGGCCAGACTCAGGCCAATCACGAACAGCAGGCCCCCGCCGATGAAGGATCCGGTCAGCCCGTTCACCCAACCGTCATACCAGGCGAGCGGCCCGCCGAAGATGAACACCAGTAACAGCAGGCTGCCGAACAGCGTCTCGATCAGGCCAAGCCGGCTGTTGGCCAGGGTGTAGTCGGACGTTCTGGCCAGCAGATCGCGGTCGATCAGTCCCTCGAAGCCTTCGGGAATTTCATGGCCGTGGCGCGCCAGGTGGCGCAGGTTGAGGTGCCGCAGCCAGAGGCGGCCGGCGAGCACCAGCAGGAAGAGAAGAAGAAGGAGGGTTTTCATGACACGATATTACCTCATGTCCGGGGATATTTTAAAGGGCTGTCGGAAGCTTGAAGCATTTTAGGGATAGTGTTGCGTTGCGATTTGTGGCGTGCCGCATGCTCGCCGGCCTTTGCCGGAGTTGAAGTCTGCCCACGGCATTGACTGGCGCGATCCTGTGGTATAGTTGTTCAAGGTCGTGGCTGATGGCCTTTGGCAGACTGCCGCTCCCGGCGGCGGAGAAAGGGCAAACGATGCAGATCGAATTTCTCGGCGCCACCCGTGAGGTCACCGGTTCCTGCTTTCTGGTGCGGGTCGGAGAGCATCGGCTGCTGGTCGAATGTGGTCTGATTCAGGGTTCTCGCGAGCATGAAGAGCATAACCGCGAGCCGTTTCCCTTCGCTGCCGCAGAGATTGATGCGGTCGTATTGACCCACGCCCACCTGGATCATTCCGGGCGGCTGCCCCTGCTGATCAAGCGCGGCTATACAGGGCCGGTTTACACGCACAGGGCGACGGTGGATTTATGCGGTATCATGCTCGAGGATGCCGGCTACCTGAATGAAAAAGATGTGCAGTGGGAGAATAAGAAACGCCAGCGCAAGGGGCTTGAACTGCTCGAGCCGCTCTATACCCGCGACGAAGCGCGCGTGGCGCACCGGCAGTTCGTGGGACTCGACTATGCCCGACCCAGAGAGGTCCTGCCGGGGGTCCGGCTGACCCTGCACGATGCGGGGCATATCCTTGGTTCGGCAATCGTCGAACTGGAACTGACTGAAGCCGGCCGGACCCGCAAGGTGGTGTTCAGCGGCGACCTCGGGCACAAGGGCGCGCCCATCCTGCGTGACCCGGAAACGCTTGCACAGGCCGATCTGGTCGTCATGGAGAGTACTTATGGCAACCGGCAGCATCGCCCCTGGGAGGAAACCTGGCAGGAGATGGGCGAGATCATCTCCAATGCCAGAAGCGGCCGGGGGAATATTCTGATCCCGGCCTTTACCGTTGGCCGCACCCAGGAACTGCTCTACACCTTCAGGACTCATTATCAGGCCTGGGGCATCGGTGACTGGCAGGTGTTCCTCGATTCACCGATGGGAATCGAGGCTACAGAAGTTTATGCCAGCCATGCCAGAGTTTATGACAAACAGGCCAGACAGCTCCATGCCGAGAGTGGTGACCCGTTCGAGTTGCCGAATCTGCATTTGTCACGGCGCAGCCAGGATTCCATGCAGATCAACCAGGTCAGTTCGGGTGCGATCATCATTGCCGGGAGCGGCATGTGCACAGGCGGTCGCATCAGACATCATTTCAAACACAATATCTGGCGCGCCCAGTCCCATATCATGATCGTCGGATTCCAGGCCCGCGGGACTTTGGGAAGGACACTGGTCGACGGCGCCAGGCGCATTCGTTTGTGGGGCGAGACGGTGCAGGTCAAAGCCAAGGTGCACACCATTGGCGGCCTCTCGGCGCATGCCGACCAGAATGGGCTGATTGACTGGTTCAGCCACTTCGAAAACCGGCCGCTCGTCGCCCTGGTCCACGGTGAAGCGGCGGCGATGGACACCCTGGCACAGCGTTTGGCGAGCGACTGTCAGGCGAAAGTCGTGCAGCCGGATTTCCGGGAGAAGCTGTCGCTCTGAAGAGGGCTTCCGCTCGGGCGCAGCTCAATATCTGACCTTCAGTTCGTCAAGAGTGCGATGGATATCTTCCAGACCGAAGCCGATTTTCTCGCAGCACATCTCTGAGTAGGTTTCATAGAGCATGACGCGCTCCACCAGTTTGGCGACCAGGTCTTCACGGCCGGCAAACTCCTCGGGGTGTGCCACAACCTTCAGGAGCAGTGGTACGATGAAGTCGGGCAGCTCGCCTGATGTATGCTGTTCATGGACCGCATGGGCCAATCGGTCAAAGACATTCATGGGGCTTCTCCCGTTGCAGGGCCGCGGTTTTTCCCGGCGCGCCGGCCGGACTCGACGCATTCTCCCCGCGCGTGAATCGCTTCGAGCATCCATGATGGCCGCTTAAAGAGGGCTGAAGGTTTCGATCAGGGCGGGTTGGACTGGGAAAACCTCCGGCGAGAAGTTCAATCATCATCCTCAATGATATCCACCACGCGGGCTCCGGTTATTACCTGCAATTGTGAAAAACTCATGGCTACCACCGCGCCGCTGCTGCCGGCGGCCGGGTAGATCGTGGCGTATTTTGCCAGTCCCCAGTCAATCAGAATATCCGCTCGCTTGATGCCGAACGGGCAGATTCCGCCGGGTTTGAAGCCGGTGACCAGGCCGGTTTCAGTTTCGTTTGCCATACGGACCGCACTGCCGATCGTCTCAGCGGCTTTTTCTCTGCAGATACGTTTATCCCCCGGGCAGATCGCCAGGTAGAACCTCCCGGTCCTGGCCTTAAGCAGTATCGCTTTGGCGACCTGTCCCATGGACACGCCTATCTGCCGGGCGGTCGCTTCGGAGATCCGGGTGGTACTCGGCTCCAATTCCAGGGCGGTCAACTTATATTCTTCGAGAACTTCGCGAACACTGTCGGGTATCATGAAAATATATTAACACTTTTTTCTACCTTCGGAACCAATAATGTTTTTTTGAGGTTGTTTTTTTAAACATTGAACAGGAAATGGCAGATATCGCCATCTTCGATGATGTAGTCCCGGCCGTGCAACTGCATCTTACCGGCCTGTTTGACCGCCTGTTCGGAGCCAGCAGCCATGAGATCATCGTATTTCATGACCTCGACCCGGATGAAGCCGCGTTCAATGTCGCTGTGGATCTTGCCGCCGGCCATCGGTGCGCTCGAACCCTTGCGGATAGTCCAGGCCCGGCATTCGTCCTTGCCGGACGTGTAGAAACTCATCAGGCCCAGGGCATCGTACAGGCCGGCATTGATCCGGTCGAGGCTGGGCTGGCTGATACCCATTGCTTCCATGAATTCCCGGCGCTCATCCGCATTGTCGATGGTTGCGATCTCGCGCTCGATTGCACAGGAGATGGTGAATACGTCGGGACCGAAATCCTTGCCGATGTCGTCCTCGGAGACATTGTAAATATAGAGCAGCGGGGTGCGGGTCACCAGGTCAAGACTTTTGATCACCTGCTCCTCGTGGGGTTCAAGCGAAACGCTGCTGAGGAATTTCTCTTCCTCCAGGGCAGCGTTGAAGCGTTGGAGGATATTCTCCTCCAGGACCTGCGCCTGCGTCTGGCCGCCTTTCTTCTCCTTGGCAAGACGCTGCAGACGCGTCTCCACCAGCTGCATGTCAGCTAGCAGGAGCTCGGCCTCAATCATCGCTCGGTCGCGCGCCGGGTCTACCGAACCGGACGGATGGAAGACTTCCGGAGAATCGAAGGCCCGGATCAGCAGGCAAAGCAGGTCGCAGCGTCGGGCCGGGTCCATCCAGAGGCGCGCCGTGCTGCTGGCCGTGATATCAGGGCAGAGGACGAATTGATTCTCGGCATAGGTCGTCTTCTGAGGGTGGTAAAGGGCGCTCAGCGCATCAATCCGCAGATCGTGAACCGGGGCGATGCCTTCGGTGGCCTCGCCCGGCTTGCGGGCGGCGGGCACCGCGCGGCCGGTGAGCAGGGTGAACAAGGTCTTCTTGCCGGTCTGGGCCAGGCCCAATATGGCGATTTTCATAAGTGCATCCCTTCCGCAGGTACGGGTTGTTTTTGACATGTCCACAGCTGTGGACAATGGATCTAGGTCATGCGGGGAACTCTTCGAAATCGGGTTCGAGCGTGGCACGTCCCGCCGCGGCAAAGCTCACCATATATTACTTGGCCAAGACGAAATGATCAAAACATAAAGTGTTTTATGTCGCTAATGCGGTGGACGCTTGTGTCTCTAGAGGTGTGAAGCGAAGCGAGCAAGGTGAGGTCTAGTTCTAACCAACGAGCAGATTCGGTCGTTAGGCTGGGCATGGCCAGCTGGCAGGGTTTCTCCGGGTTTCGATAAGGCCGCCTGACAAGGCAACGGTTGCTTCCCTAGCGGCGGCCTGAATCCATCCAGCGCTCCGCGCTTTCCCGGGCCGGCGCAACGAAAACATTCTTTTTCAAGGATCTGCTTCCCATGCGAGGCGTCTGCCGGTAAGTCCCCCGCGGGGTTTCCGGTAACAAGACCCAGACGACCGACCCAAAAAAGGCCACAAGCATCAGCAGTTCAAACATGGCCGGAATCCTTTCTGGACTACGCCTGCCGCAGGCGCAGCGCCCTGGGAAGTTAGTAGCCGGCGAGCACCAGTTTGCTGCTTTCATGGACCATGTCATCACCGTCGACCTGCATGCATCTGACACAGACTTGTGCCGAGAGATGTGACTTGGGCAGATATTTTTCCCGAACCAAGGTCAATCGATGACAGACATGACATTCCCCACGCGATAAAAGTTTTAACGATTTCATTGACTTGACCCCTTTCTTAGACGATCGAGGTTAGTGTCGCTAGGGTTTATTTATCAATATACGTGCCAAGATCAATTTTTCGCCGGGGTCTGCTCCGATGCAATGGACAGACGAGCTGTCGACCATGCGTTGCGGGTGCCGTCTGCTGGTCTTCAGCGGTGCTCTTGGGGACGCTTTTCAAGGGGGAACGAAGTGAAAAAATCCGGGGGTTTGACGGTTTGGGGGATTCTGCCGCAGGTTATTCTGGCCAAATGGACAGTGTCCACTAGCCCGGGCAAAGCGCCCCGGGTTCAGGTGCAGGATGTTTACGACAGGCCAGCACCAGCTTGTTACGGGAACGATGAAGGGGAGAGTGTCCGACAATGGTCACCCCGCAAGTTTTGAGCAGTGCCTGCAATTGCCCGGCCGTGAATATTTGTTTATGCCGGTACGGGTCCGGCGAGTACAGACTGTTCAAGAGCAGGGGTCTGGTGCCGCCGCTGAAACGGTAAGACCACTCGCTGACACGGTAGAACCAGGCATCGCGGGAGGGGGTATCGAGGAACAGATAGCCTCCCGGCTTGAGCACCCGCCCTGCCGCCTGCAGGGTCTCTGCCGGGAAGTTGACATGTTCAAGGGTATCCCAGATTGTCACCACATCGAAATACCCGGCCAACTCCTCCTGCCAGCAAGCCTCATCGATCAACTCCCGCCGCAGGGAGAGCTGATATTTTTCCCGGGCAAATTCCCGGAAAACCTGCTGTGGCTCGATCCCCTGGGGGATTGCTCCAGCGCCCCTCAGCAGCGCCGCGAAGACACCAGCCCCGGCGCCGATGTCGAGGCAGTGCCGTGCTCTCGGCGTGACATGCCTTGTCACAAAGCGCAGGGCTTTTTCCATTTGCCGGATGTTCTGCGGGAGCTGCTTTTCGATATAGCTGCGGGCGCTTGCCGTGAGCAGGGGAGATTCCTGCGGATCCTCCGGACAATCATCGAGGGCATCGATGAAGTGAAAATCGCAGTTGGCACAAACATAGAGCGACATTTGCTTGAGCTGGTATGTCGGTGCGGCGGTATGCCGGCCGCAGAGTTTGCAACGGCTGAAATCGTACATACACGGCGGGTTCTCGCGGTTTGCGGATGAGGGCTTGCAGGCAGTGGCCCGGTTGGCGTCATGAACAGCAGCGATCCTGCAAAGTCTGGGTGATGTTCGCCGCGTCGAAGTCTTCTGGCTCGAAGGCGCCGCCGGCCCAGGCCAGCTGTTCCGCATGCTCGGGGTGGCGCGGTTCACTGATGGCCGCCAGGAACTCCGCATAGCCCGGGGGCCCGCCGACATCTTCCGGAGGGCAGGCCCGTCGACCCTTAAGGCACTGGGGGAGCGGGACGGTTTTGTCGAAGGGCAGGATTTTTTCCAGGCAGACTTTATGCTCCCAGCCATCGCCGAAATCGTATGC
>RRYU01004245.1_pt1 | contig 60009 bp, 45 predicted proteins | sample 2162651 | NCBI WGS metagenome assembly RRYU01 (sample SAMN10267283, study PRJNA491782) | microbial mat metagenome | isolation source: biomat in the production well | place: Japan: Minami-Kanto gas field, natural gas well KTG3 | collected 2017-06 | reverse complement strand
CCCCCCCCATATCGGGTCTACGATCCGATCGACCAAGATTGGATCGATCAGGATTTCATCGGCAATCCCACGAACGTGTACCATGTTCCCTCTGAATACCCCGATTTGTATTCCGCATTTTCCAGCGCCGAAACGGGGGATACAATACTTGTAGCTCCGGGACTCTACTCAGGTCCCGGCAACCGAAACCTCGATCTGGAGGCGAAGGACCTTGTCATATTGGCCGAGGAAGGTCCTGAAACGACAATTATAGATCTTGAACAGGCCGGACGCGCTTTTCGATTTCTCTCGGGGGTGACTTCCGAGTCTTTGTTGCGTGGATTCACGATCAGGAATGGTGAGGTACCTGGAGAGAGCTATGGCGGCGCCCTCTATATTGGGTGGGCTTCCCCGAGACTTGAAAACCTGTGGATACTTAACAACAGCGCCGGTGTCGGTGGCGGTCTGTACTTCGATCATTCAAACTCACATTGTAGCGATCTGCTGATCGCATCTAACTCTGCCAGCTGGTTAGGGAGTGCTGTCACAGTTTCCGGGGATAATCCCAGTTTCATCGACTGTTCGGTGGTCGGCAATTTCAATAGCAACTATGAGGGTGCCGCGATAGCCATCTGGACAAGTAATGAGGTTTTCTTCGAAAGGACATGTATTGCCAAGAATACCGGAGGAGGGGGGATTGGAGGGGTCTCACTAAGCTCTCATGCTCCTAGCCTTGAGCACTGCATTGTGTTTGGCAATGTCGGGGGAAATTTCGTCGACTCATTCGCAGATTCGGACTTTCTCGAAGTACTGTTCGCGGATCCCGTGTTTTGTGACTACTGGGGAGGTGATTTCCACGTTAACACAAACTCGCCTTGTCTTCCTGAGAACAACTCTTGGGGGGTCAGTATCGGTGCGTTTGATCAGGGTTGCGATCAACAAACCTATGAGGTATCGGGAATGATATCTGAAGAGGGAGCACCGATTCCTTGGGTACTGATGTCAGGTGAGCCCTTCCCCATCTATTCGGATCCTGAGGGCGTCTATCGATTGGTTGTTCCTCCTGGTTGGTCAGGCACTTTGATTCCTGAACTTCCCGGATACAATTTCACGCCGGAGTCCAGAACTTGGAGTGATGTACAGAGCGATTTCGTCGGGGAAGACTTCATTGGTGCGAATACTACGCTCTACAAGGTCCCGTCTGAATATTCCACCATTCAGGGCGCAGTGGATTTGGCACAGCCGGGTGATACTGTTCTTGTCGCACCGGGCATCTATCGCGGAGCGGGCAACACAGCTCTCGATTTCAATGGGAATGATATCAAACTATTGTCTGAAGCTGGACCGGAGAGCACGATTGTAGATTGCGAAAATCTTGCAACAGGTTTTCTCGCGGAGTCGGATGAAACCTTAGCGGCTTTGGTAAGTGGGTTCACTTTCAGGAACGCCAGTGAGGCTGCCATTCAGATCACGGATTGGTCTTCACTAACCATGACTAACTTCATCATCGAGAATACCACCGGAAAACCTGTCAACGTTCACGATGGTGATATCGTCTTGCGAAATGGTGTTATTCGGAATAATCACTCAAATGAAGGAGGGGCGGGGTACTTCTATGGGGCCGAGGTTGTGATCGAAAGTGTCTTGGTGTACGGGAATACTGCAAGCGAACAAGCAGCTGGATTCTATTTCTACGGATTTCGTGATGCGGAAGTTCGGAACTGTACAATTGTCGGAAATTCATCCGAAGGCGCGGGTGGCGGCATCTATGCCGACTACCATGCTGACGTGTTACTGGACCAAGTTCTTATCGCCTTCAACAGCGGTGCCGAGGCCGGGGGAGTGCTTGAGAGCTTTTATGCAGAAATTGATGTGCGGTGTTGCAACGTGTTTGGAAACTTGAGTTCTGACTACGGAGGAGAGATCGGAGACCAGACCGGCATTGCAGGAAATATTTCCCAGGATCCCTTGTTCTGCGATTTAGAAGGATATGATTTCCACCTCCTTGATGATTCACCATGCTTGCCCGAGAACAATGACTGCGGTGTACTTATCGGATCAGAGAAGACCGGTTGCCTTCCCACATCTATAGATGATTCTGATACGCACCGCTTCCAGCTTCATGGAACCTATCCTAATCCTTTCAATCCGAAAACGCACATTCACTTCGATTTGCCTGACAGGAAATTAGTGCGACTGGAAGTGTTGGACGTCACGGGGCGGAGGGTGACGACTCTCGTGAATGGCTTTCGTGGGGCTGGGCGTCATCAAGTCCTGTGGGATGGGACGGATAATCGGGGAAGATCGGTATCAAGTGGTATCTACATCTGTCGACTGGTCACGAATGAGCGATCTCTACAGGTAAAAATGGTGCTAATCCGGTAGCACTTACTCGTAGCTGAGCGCATCCACCGGGTTCAACTTGGCGGCCTGAACGGCCGGGTAGAGCCCGAAGAATATTCCCGTGACGCTTGAAACGGTTAGCGCTCCAATTACATAGACCACCGGCACGGTGGCGGGCACATGGAAGGCCAATCGCAGAATCTGTCCTACAAGCAGGCCAACGATCACCCCCGCAGCGCCGCCCAGACCGGTCAGGGTGGCCGCCTCGATGAGGAACTGCAGCAGGATGTCCTGCTGCCGGCCGCCCACGGCCTTGCGAATTCCGATCTCGCGGGTTCGCTCCTTCACGCTGACCAGCATGATGGTCACCACGCCGATTCCGCCCACCATGAGTCCGATGGACGCGAGCACCACACCCACCAGGGTCAGCGGGTCGGTGATCTGTTTCGTGAAGTCCAGCATCATGTCCTGGGTGGCGAGATGGAAGTTGTTCTCTTCGCCGGGCCCCAGCTTGCGCCCGATGCGCAGGGCCAGCTCGATTTCCTCACGGGCCTGCTCCAGCAGGTCGTTGCCGTCGGGCATGGCCATGAGGGCCATGGTCTCTTCGGTCCAGGGGAAGTCCTTGATGAAGGTCGTGTAGGGCACGAGCACGTAGTTGTTGGCCATGGATCCGAAGATGCTTTCGCGATTTTCCAGGATGCCCACAATCGTGTACTCGGTGTTCAGGTTCACCCTGATCTTCTTGCCGATGGGATCGGCCACGCCGAAGAGTTGCTCGGCCGGTTCACGAGGAATCACGCAGTAGGGGCGCGAGCCCGACCAATCGACCTCGTTGAACCAGCGGCCCTCCTCAAGCGTGAAGCCCATGATCTCCAAGGCGCGAAGGCCCACGCCGTCGATTTCCATGAGGTTGGCCCGCTCGGAACCGTGGCGAACCAGAGTGCCGAAGCTGCCCACCGGCGAGGAAGTTCGCACCGAAGGGCAAAGGGATTCGATGGCGTACCAATCTTCGAGAGTCAGATTGGGGTTGCTGCCTTTGGTCGGGTCGTCAAAGGCATCGGAGCGGGTCACGTAGATATAGGTGGTCTCCGTCTCCATGATCTCGCTCTCGAGGCGCCCTTTGAAACCTTCGATAATGGAAACCATGGCCATGAGCGTGGTCACACCGATGCCCACACCCAAAATGACCAGTCCGCTGCGACCCTTGTTGTTGCGAAGGGTGTCCAGGGCCATGCGTATGTTCTCGCGCAGGCCCGCGCCGAATACTCGCACTGCGTGGAAGCGTTCGTGATCACTCATAGCGCAGTGCCTCCACGGGATCGAGTACGGCCGCTTTTCGCGCAGGGAAAATGCCGAAGAAGACGCCCACCACAACGGTGAGCAGCAGGCCGAGCATGACGGACCAGATTTTTGCTGCGTAGGGCAGGGGGCTGGCCGAGGCAATGATCGCCGCCATGCCGTATCCGGCTAGAATACCGATGATTCCACCGAGCATGGAAAGGGTCAGCGCTTCCACCAGGAATTGCCAGAGGATGTCCGCCCGCTTAGCGCCAATGGCTTTGCGAATGCCGATTTCGCGGGTGCGCTCCTGCACGCTCACCAACATGATGTTCATAATCACGATGCCGGCCACAACGGCGCTGATTCCCACGATCATCATGAGCACGCCCAGCAGCATGTTCTTGATCTTCTCCCAGAGGCCGAGCATGGCGTCGCTGGTTTGCAGATCGAAATCGTTGCGCTCGCCCGGGCGGAGCCGGTGGCGAACTCGCATGGCCGCGGTCATCTCATCCATGAGTTCGGGTACCGATTCGGTATCGATGGCCTTCACGGTGATGGTTACGGAATTGGCGCGACCCGGTCGGCCGAAAACCTTGAAGAAGGACGTGATGGGAATGGTCACGAAGGTGTCCTGGTCCTCGCCCAGCATGCGTCCCTTCTCGGCGGCCACTCCGACAATTTTGAAGGGCCGTCCCGCCACTTTGAGCGTTTTGCCCAAGGGATCGGCGCCGGGGAAGAGCTTTTCCACGATGCCCTTGCCCACTACCGCCACCGGGCGACTTCGGTTTTCCTCGAAGGTGCTGAAATGGCGTCCGGCGCTGAGCTCGATGTTCTCCAGGAAGGGATACTCCGCCGTTTTCCCGCGGATGGGGACACCCGTTAATCGTTCCTCCCCACGCGTCACCGAACGCCGACGGGAATTGGATGCCCCGATGTAAAGCGCACTGGGCAGGCGATCCTTCAGGAAGTCTCGATCTTCCAAGAGAATGGGGGGATTGTGGATGGACTTGAGCAGCGCGTCCCGATCGGTGAGCAGCTTCATGGGATCCACATCCACCAGATTCACCACGCCGCTGCCCTGCTCAAAGACCTTGTCGTGCATGTAGACGTTCATGCCGTCCACAATGCTCACCACGGCGATAATGCTCGCCACCGCGATCACGTTTCCCAGCATGACCAGGAAGGAACGGAGCTTGTTCGCCCAAAGGGCGTTCAGCGCAATGCGGATGCCTTCGAAGGGATTCATGCTAACCTACTGCACTGTTACCGATGCGCCGCTACTATCCTCTTCCTCTTCGAAATCGACTTCTTCCTTCTTACCCTTCTTTTCCTTCACCTGTTCGCCGTGATGGAGATTTCGCAGGGTGCGCATGGGTCCTGTGACGATCTTGTCGCCGACTTCCAGGCCCGATACCAGTTCGAAATGCTTCTCACCCGCGATACCCGTTTCAACATGACGGAAGAGTGCGCGGCCGTTTTTGATTACAAATACGCCTTCGAGTTCCTTGACCTCTTCATCGAATTCAAATTCCCCTTCTTCGATTCCCGCCTGTTCGATGCGGGCGCCGTTTTTCTTCTGATCCTCTTCCAGCATTTTCTTGGTACGCAGGGTCAGAGCCTGAATAGGGATGGACAGGGCGCTATCGCGGGCGGCCGTGGTAACATTGGCCGTGGCCGACAAGCCGGGACGCAGTCCCGAATATCCTTCGCCCAGGGTAACCACCACTTCGAAATCAACACCGCCGGTGCCGCCCTGATTCTGTATGGGGCTGTTGGCGATCTCGGTGACCTCGCCCACGAACTTGTCATCGGGGAATGCGTCGATTTCCACTTCCGCCATCTGGCCGAGTGCCACCTGGGGGATTTCGGTTTCATCCACATCCACTTCCACTTCCATCACGGACAAGTCAGCGATGACCATGAGCACCTGGATGGAGAAGGTTCCCTCCATGGCGATCTCGCCTACTTCGGCGTTGCGGCGCACCACAATGCCGCTCATGGGGGAGCGGATTTCGGTTTTGGAGAAGCGATCGCGCATCTGCTCCAGGTAGGCTTCGGCCTGCTCTACCGAGCGCAGGCTGGACTCCACCTGCGTGCCGGCCACTTTGAAGGACATGCGTGCCGACTCGTAGTCGCGCTCACTCACGTCGCCCTTTTCGTGGAAGGCCTGGATGCGGGCCCATTCCAGTTCGGCTTGTTCCAGACGCGCTTCCGATTCGCGATAACGGGCTCTGGCCGATTCGTACTGGGCCTCGGCGCTGCGAACGGATTCACGGAACTGAGTGGGGTCGACTCGGAGCAAGAGCTCGCCGGCTGAAACGCGATCGCCTTCGTTCACGAAGACTTCCACGATCTTGCCGGTAATGTCCGAACTGATGTCCACGGAGATTTTCGGCTGGATGGTTCCCGAAGCGCTCACAATTTCCGTAAGCTCGCGCTTCTCGATGGCCTCCAACTCGACCTCGGTGGCCTTGCCCTTCTGCTTTTGCAGGTTCACGACGACCAGGATTGCCACCACGACAATAACGCCGCCGATGATGAGCCACTTCTTCATCTCGAATCCTTTCACTAGCCGGGTAAGCGCCCGGGACCGGGCACGCGCTAGAATACTGGACGGAATGGGTAAGGTTACAGTGAAAAAGGCCACAGGCTCGAGTCTTGAGCCACGAGTCGCAAACTGTCAGCCATCAACATTATCTGCTATAATTGACGGGTGGTGAAGTGATGGCAAAATCTGGTAAAATCGGGAGGTCGGGCGTGAGGGTAACCTATTTTATGACAATAGCTTTGATAGTCATCTTAGCTGGCGCGGCAAGCGCTGATTATTTCTTTCAACAAGTCTCGGAAGCGCCGGCCTTGGTCCGCGGCACCTCGGTCGCCTGTTCTGAAGAGGGCATTGTCGTGGTGGCCTGGTCCATTCCGTCTGAGGGTGTCTACACCCGGCATATTCATCTGGATATGGTCGAGGCTCCCGTCTTCCATGGTCCAGGCGAAATGCCCTCGATCTGCTCGGTGGCTGGCAAATTCTTTCTGGCTTGGGCCAGTGACGATTCGCTGAAAATTCAGACTACGAATTCCTCCGATCCTATCCAATGGAATTGGGGGGATACGACGATCTTCCTGACACCCAGCGGCGAAGACGTGCTCTTTCCTCACTTGACCGCCACGGGCATGCCCCAGGCGATGCTTGTCTGGGAGGAGCGAGATGAGGCCATCTGGAAGAGCACATTCCATACACAGTGGTTCGACCCCGTCTATGTGGCTCCCCCGACCAGCGACACGATGTCCGCACCCCAAGTGGAGCCCACTCTGGACATGGCCTATCGCGTCTACATGATGAACGAGCCCAATACCGATATCCGATACTATCAGAGTGATTACAGCGGAGGGACTTTCACCCCCTACGACATCAGGCCCGGCCTTGGTTACTTCGGCCCGACCTACGATGTTTGCACAGGACCCAACACCTATGAGCATTCGATATTGAGCATGGGGCCGCAGCCAACTTGTCCCTGTAACACGGTTGTATTCACCGAGGAGTACGAGAATAATCTCTGGACCGAGCCCATACACTTAACCGTGAACGTTGACTCCTACGACTTTCCGCAATTTCCCTGCATCGCCAAGGACGATGAGGATCTGATCCACGCCTACTGGTTCCAGAGTGCATCCAACGATTACCTCGAAGAGACCCATCGGGGTCTCTACTATTTTACGCGTGGTAACGACTTGGTCTGGCAGGATCAATCAAGTCTCTTCGGGAACGAAGTGGGTATGTGGTGCTCCATGGACTTGGGGCCGATGAACCTGCCGGTCTTTGTCTACGCTAAAGGGGACTATCCTGACCTCCAGGTCTGGCTGGGTCGTGATGACCGCTTGGTGACGGGGGTCGGGGAAACGCCTGCCGCTCGTCTCGAGCTCAGTGCCGCACCCAATCCCTTCAACCCGAAAACGACTCTCAGCTTCACGATGCCCGAAGCGGGGCGGGCTCGGCTTGACATCTTCGACCTGAACGGCCGTCTCGTCGCGTCGCTGCTGGATGAGCCGCTTGAGGCCGGTGAAGTTGTCTTTGAGTGGGACGGCAGCGGTTTGGCCTCGGGCGTTTACCTCGCCCAAGCGACTGTACCCGGGTACAGTGAGGTGGAAAAACTGGTGCTGCTGAAATAGTATGCTCGCGATATTTCCTCGAGCTCCGACTCGAAGACTCGCATGTCGCTGCTCGCAGAGCCGCTTCGCTTTCCTGAGATAGAGTCCACCCGGGTGGACTCCTAGGTGACCGGGCGCTGATGGGGACTGCACACGTGTACAGTCAACGGTATTGGAAGGCTGGGGATTGCGGATTGGGCAGAGAGTGAGCGATTCCCCGAACGATTGTTAGTGAGGGAATCGACTCACTCTCTGCCCAACCCATAATCCTTAATCTTCTTATACAAAGTCGACTCACCCATGCCGAGGCTCTTGGCCGTCTCGCGCTTGTTATAGCGGAAGCGCTCCAGGCGTTGCTTGATCACGCGGCTTTCGATCTCGTCCCAGCTCAGGTCGCTGGTGAATCCTTCTTCGCCGCCTGTGCTAGGCCGGCGTTCGGGCAGGAATATATCGCCCGCTTCGATCATGCTTCCCTCGGCGTAGAAAACCGCCTGTTCGATCACATGCTTGAGCTCGCGAATGTTCCCAGGCCAGGCGTATCCCTTGAGCTTTTCCAAAGATTCCTCGGTGAAGCCCAGGCCACGTCCTTCGGGGTCGGCGGCCAGGAAGTGACGCGCCAGCACGGGAATGTCGCTGGGGATTTCGCGAAGGGGTGAGGTGCGCAGGGTGATCACGTTGAGGCGATGGTAGAGATCTTCGCGGAAGTTGCCCTTGCCCACCTCGTCCAGCAAGTCGCGATTGGTGGCGGCGAGGATGCGCACGTCCACCTTGATGGGATCATTGCTTCCCACGCGTTCAAATTCGCGCGATTCCAAAACTCGCAGGAGCTTGGCCTGAAGTTCCTGATCCATTTCGCCGATCTCATCCAGGAACAGCGTGCCCTCGTGAGCCGCCTCGAACTTGCCAGGATGATCGCTCACCGCGCCGCTGAAGGCGCCCTTCATGTGACCAAACAATTCGCTGGTGAGCAATTCGCGGTTGATCGCCGCACAGTTGATAGCCACGAAAGGCTTGGCCGCCCGAGGTCCGCTCTTGTGAATGCTACGGGCCACCACCTCTTTGCCCGTGCCGGTTTCGCCGAGAATCAGCGCGGTCTTTCCCGTGCCTCCCAGCTTCGCACACTGCTTGCGCAACTGATCCATGGCCTTGCTCTTCCCCACAAATTCTTCAGTGGACGATGGCGTTAGCGCCGCCTCCAGGCTGCGATTGCGCGCGGCGAGTCGATGACGATCCAGGGCCTGCTCCACGGCCAGCAGCAACTTGGGTCCCATGCCGCCGCTGGTGGGTTTCTCAATGTAGTGTGCAGCGCCCAGGCGCATGGCCTCTACCGCGCTTTCCACATCGCCGAAGGCCGTAATCATCACGCGTGTCACGGGGATGCCCTCTTCGGCCACCTTGGCCAGAAGCGTCATGCCGTCCATGCGTGGCATGTTCTTGTCGGTGACGAGCAGGTCGAAGGGCTCGGCGCGCAGTAAGTCTAATGCCTCACGCCCGTCTGCGGCGGTCTTCACCGGATAACCTTCCTCCTCCAGCAGTTCGGAGAGGTACTCGCGATTGAGCTCTTCGTCGTCCACCAGAAGAATGCGGGCTTTGGCCTCACTCATTTCGGCTCCTTGATTGTCGGTCGTGTATGGGAAATCCCACCACGAAGCGGGCGCCGCCGCCCTCACGATTTTCCGCGCGGATGGATCCGCGTTGCTCTTCGGCGATTTGTCTGCAAATTGCCAAGCCCAATCCGCTGCCACCGCTGCCCCGCTTGGTGGTGAAGAAATCTTCGAAAATACGCGACAGGTTTTCGGCGGGAATGCCAGGACCCTCGTCTTCCACACAGACTTCCACCCAGTTGTCTTCCTCGGCGCCCAGGCGAGCCAGGGTAGAAAGGGACAGTCGCACTTCGCCGCCGCCCTCCATGGCCTGGGCCGCATTCACCAGAAGGTTGGCGAAGAGTTGCTGCAATCCGTCCGCGCGTCCTAGAACGCGAAGACCCTTGCCGTAGTCGCGTTCCAGTTTGATTTCACGCTCGCGATAAAGTTCGGCCGCGTCAACCGCAGCGGCGGTAAGTGCGCGGGCCAGATCCACTGGCTCTCGCGGGCCCTTCGAGGGGCTGGCAAAGGCCAGCAGGGTTTTCATGTTGGCTTCGGCCCGATCCACACCGGCGAGAATGCGATCGAGTCGCGTGGCCACTTCATCGGCCGACAATCCGCCCGAGTTCATTTTCGCCTGCAAGTTTTCTGCGGTGCCACGAATATTGTAGAGAGGATTCTTCAACTCGTGAGTCACCCTGCCGAGCAGGGTTCCCAGAAGCGCCAGCTTCTCGCTGCGCGCACGCTCAGCCATGAGCCGCTCCTTCTCGATACCGCGAGCCGCCTGGGCAGCCACGGTTTCAAGCAAGGTTCGGTCTTCATCGGAGAAGGGGCGTCCGCCCCCGTGGGTACGATCCACGTAAAAAGCGCCCACACGATCTTCCCCCAAAAGCAAGGGGCAGCAGATCACAGTTTGTATGGATTCCACGCGAATGCTTTCGGCACCCTGATAGACGGGATCATCCGCCGCGAACTTCAGGAAGACCGTTCGCCCGCTGGCCAGCGCATCGCGCAACACGGTTTGGCTGGCGCGGCCGATGGCATCTTCGGCGAAGGCTTCCTCGCCCTCGCGGCTCCACACGGCGAGGGATTCGGGCATCCATCTGCCGGTATCCGAATCGGTGAGCAGGATGAATCCTCGATCGGCCTCCACCGCCCGTCCGGCGATGGCGATGACCTGCCCCAGCAATTCATCCAGGGAACGGTCGACGCCCAAGGTTTCCAGCACCTGGAGCAGTACCGAATAGGGGCGTTCATCGGCGGCGGAGGATTTCTCCTGGAACTGTTCGGTCGCAGCCTCCAGAAGCACGCGTCCCAGGCGCAGTTGCTGGCCGGGTAGAATGCCAGTGGGGGCGGAAAGGGCTTCGCCCTCGAGTTCGCTGCCGTAACTGCTGCCCAAATCTTCGTAGATCCAGGTTTCGTGTTCGCAGCGCAGCACGCCGTGCAGGCGGCTTACGCTCTTGTCGTCAAGGCAGAGATCCGAGCCCTCGGATCGGCCTAGCCGCAGTTCCAAGCCGTGCTCGTCGAGGTAGGGTCCGAACTCGTGAAGCAGGCGGCCGTCCTCGCCGATCCATCTTATATACAGTGGAATGCTCATTGGGGGAGTCTATCGGGCGGCTCAGGGCCTGCGCAATGGGCAATTCCACCTTGAGCCTGGGGCGGGCTCCTTCTATGCTGGCGGCATGCACGAGAAACTCGGACCCTACCGCCTCATTCGCCTCCTGGGCGAGGGCGGCATGGGGCAGGTCTATGAGGCCACGGCGCCCTCGGGGGAGCACGTGGCGGTGAAGGTCCTGCGAGGCGGGGCCGCGGCTGGGGAAAGGGAGCGTGAGCTCTTCTTCCGCGAGGCGCGCGCCGGCCTTGAGTTCGAGCATCCGGGAATCGTGCGCGTGCTGGAATTGGGCGAGCACGAGGGACGCATTCCCTACCTGGTCATGGATCTACTGCCCGGCCCAACCCTCAAAGAGTTGGCGGGTTCGGGACCCTTGAATCTGGGCACCGTGGCCGGGCTGGCCCTTCCCGTTCTCGACGCACTGGCCTTTCTACATCGAAACGGTGTGCTTCACCGCGATGTGAAAACGGGCAACATCATGCTCGATGGCATGGGCAGGCCCAAGCTCATGGATTTCGGGCTCACGCGTTTTTCCGATGAAACCAGTCTCACCCAAACCGGACTCATCTTCGGCTCGCCCCATTACATGTCGCCCGAACAGGGCATGGGTGAAGAACTCGACACGCGTAGCGATGTCTTCTCCATGGGCGTGGTCATTTACGAATTGCTGGCCGGGCGACTGCCCTTCCGCGGGGATCATCCCATCGGCGTGGTCTACGCAATTATCAATGAAGAGCCGCCGCCCCTACGCAGGTTCCGTCCCGAACTTCCTGAAGCACTGGATTGGATTCTCTCTCGCGCCCTGGCCAAGGATCGTCATAACCGCTACAACCTGGCTTCGGAAATGGCCGAGGATATCGCGGCTCTCCTGGCCTTCCAGTCGGGCGCGAAGAGCGAATTGGATCTCCACGCCGGCCCTCAGATTCGCGACCTTCGCGGCGGATTGCCCTTGCTCGGACGAAACGATGAACTTGCCTTGCTCAAGGGCTGGATGAATCGTCCCGGTGGCAAATTCCTGTTTCTGGCCGGCGAAGCGGGCATCGGTAAGACTCGCTTGGTGCGTGAGGGTCATCGTAGCCTGGGTCCCTCGGCGCCGCTCATGCTGGTGGGGCGCACCCAGCCCGGGCGCGAAGCATTTCCCTATCAGCCTTGGCTCGAGGCTTTGCGCCCTGCCTTGCGCGAGCAGGAGATCTGGGATCGCGCGGAACTGGCCATCTTCCTGGGCGCGGAGGACGCGGCATCGGGTGGCGCCGCAGCTATTTTGCACGCCTTCTTCGAAGGGCAGGCCGCCGAAGCGCCCAGTCGCGAACAACTATTCGAAGCCCTTCGCCGTTTCCTTGCGGCCCTGGCTTCTCGAGAGCCCATTCTGCTTTGGCTGGAAGATTTCCATCGCGCCGATCACGCCAGCCTGGATTTGCTTTCATTTTTGGCCCGAGGTCCCGTGGGCGAATTGCCCGCCATCCTGGTGAGTTTTCGCGAGGAGGAAGTAGAGGACGATTCTCCCCTGGCCGAACTGCGTGCTCAACTAGAAGGCGAGATCCGCGGCGAGAGCTTGAAACTTGCTCGCCTCGACGAGGAGAGTGTGGCCATGCTGGTGGAGGCTGGCCTACCCGATCTTACCGGGCGGGAAGGTGCTGCGGAGCGGCTTTTCCGCGAGAGTCGGGGCAATCCGTTTATTCTCAGCGAACTGCTGGAAAATCTTCGTAGTCGCCCGGAGCTTTTTTCCGGTGAGAGTCATGCCGAAGATTGGGATCTTCCACTTCCCGAGCGGCTGCAAGATCTGGTGGCCCTTCGCCTCAGCGCTCTCGATGAAGATGAACGTGAGCTTTTAGATCTGGCGGCTGTCGAGGGCGAAGCCTTCACCGCCGAAGTCCTGGCCGCCGTGCTGGGAGATCGCAAACTTCGCGTTCTTCGTCGCCTTCAGGTGCTTCAGCGCAAAACGCGTCTTATTCAAGCGGCGGAAAGACGTTTCCTCTTCGATCATGCTCTGGTGCATCGAGTGCTCTATGAGTCTTTGGGCGAGGAGCTGCGTGAAGAGTATCACCTCATGGTGGCCGAGCATTTAGCGGGTAGCGTTTCGGGTCAGCCCGATATGGCCGCGGCGGTGGCGCGGCACTTCACCGGTGCGGGCCAGCGGCGGCGAGCGCTTCCCTTCTTGCTTGAGGCCGGGCGACACGCACGACGGCTCTATGCGCATCACGAGGCACATCGTCATTTGGATGCGGCCCGTGAAGAGGCCGATCTTTGGTGGCTTGAAGATCCGGTGAGCGAGGCGGCAGCGTTGCGCCGGGATATCCTGCGTGAGCTGGGCGAATTGGCAGCCACCGAGGGCGACTATGATCACAGTCAAAAGCTGCTCTCGGGTGCGCGGGAATTGCTGACGCCGGGCATCGACGACGACATGCGCACCGAACTCTGTCGCCTGCGTGGAGAGTCCCTTTATTTTGCGGGCCGCAATGATGAAGCTGCGGCCGAGTTTGAAATCGCGTTGGCAACGGCCAGCGAAGGAGATCGTCGGCAAAGAGCCTTGGTTCTGAGGTCACGTGCGCGCCTGGAACTGCGGGAGAATCGATGGGATGACGCGCTGAAAAGTTGCGACGAAGCGCGCCTTCTCGCCGAGGCCTTCCCGGGAGAAGCTCTGGCCATTCGCCACACCATGGGGCTTATCCAGCTGCGTCGTGGTGAACTTGCGGCCGCGCGAGAAATCTTCGATGAAGTGAACGATGAGGCTCCTCGCCTGGAAGATGATTCCCTGCACGCCGCATCGCTGGCCAATCTTGGCATCGTGCTTTGGCGTTTGGGAAATCATGAAGAGGCCATGGAAAGGCTTGAGGAGAGCTTGAGCCTTCGGCGCAAGACCGGGTACCTCACCGAAATCGCCAAGGTGCTCACGAATCTGTCCATTGCGAAGACCCAGCGAGGGGAACTGGACGAGGCCAGACAGTTCCTCACCGAGGCTCAGGGCATGAAGCAGCGTATTGGCGAAGCCGAGGGTCTGGCTCATGGGGAAAACTCATTGGGCAATCTCGAAAATCGTGCGGGACGTCTGCCGACTGCCCTTGAACACTATCGGCGCGCGGCCGATCTGCATTTCGAGGCCGGTAATCGTGCAGGTGCCGCCGTGGCCCTGCACAACATGGGTGAAGTGATGCTCGATATGAACCTACTCGCTGAGGCGGAAGAGCCCCTGTTGCGCTCCAAGGCGCTTCGCGAGGAGCTGGATTTGCGCGAGGGACAGTTGTCGAGTCTTCGCGCACAAGCTCGCCGCGCTGCCTTGCTCAAGGAACCGGATCGAGCGCGAGAGCTCTTCACCTCGGCCCGTAGCCGTGAAGATGCGAGTGTGGGGGAGAAGCTGAAGCTAGAGTTGAACTACCTGCAATTCCTCCTCGTCTCAGGTGATCTTCGGAATGCTCGCACCGATCTTGATGCTCTCATCGATTCGGCGGACCGGTGGCCACCCGAAAGTCTGGCCTTCGAGTTCACGCTACTGGAAGCTCAACTTCTGTCCCGCGAAGAGAAGAGCGAGGAGGCCCGTGGGATTTTCACCAGATTGTTAGATGAGATGAGCCCGGAGAAAGAGCCCTACCTTCGGGTGCGAACGCTGATCAAGGCTTTGGAATGCGAGCTATGTTCGAGCACCGATGAGACCGAAATACTTCGCCAGGAGCTTAGGACCCTCTGTGATCTACATGACTTTTACTGGCTTTCTTCTTAGCTAATCCCTAACTATTAAACAAGTTAACATGTGGCGCTCAATTAGGAGCTTGACTTTTTGTTGCGCTTTTAATAGTTTCATATATAATAGTTGCATCAACAACAATAAAGGATCGGGAAGTCGTGAACTTCGATAAATGGCCACCACCGCCTGGTGATAATCCCTTCCATCTAATGGGGCGCATCAAAGGCCGGATGTTCCAATTTGTACAGCGTCGCTTTGAAGAGGCGAAGTTGGAAATGGGCATGGAGGGATTCGTCATCCTCATGCGAATCCACCAAAACGATGGAATGGATCAGACACAGTTAGCCGAATCCATCGACCGTGATAAGCCCTCGGTAACCCGTGCTCTGGACATCTTGGAAAAAAATGCCTGGTTGTTGCGCACGGTGAATCCCGATGATCGACGCAGCCACCGACTCACGCTCACCGAAGAGGGACAACGCGCACTTGAGCGAGCCATGCCCATGGCGCATGGAATCTTCATGCAGATTTTCGATCCCATTCCAGACACGGACTACGAAGTGTTCATGTCCGTCCTGCGAACTCTTCGCCATCAGCTCGACAGCCTCGAAGCCTGAAACTCAAAAGGACCTATCCCATGCGCAAACTCATGACCTTTGGAATTCCCGTTATCATCATCCTGGTCGCCTTGGCCATTGCGATGATCATGATCAACGGGAAAGAGGCTCCCGAGCGCCGTCCCTCAAAGACTCGAAGTCTGGCGGTGAAGGTAGCCCTTGCGGAACCCCGAACGCTACGAAGCGAGATTAAAGCTTACGGTACCTTGGAGAGCGCGAGGGAATACGACCTTGTGGCCGAGGTCGGCGGAATCCTTGAAGGGGGGGACATACCCTTCCTTCCCGGACAGAGTTTCAATGAAGGCCAAGTCCTCATTCGGGTGGACGAACGTCCCGTTCTTTACAAGCTCGCGCAGCTCAAGAGCGCCTTCATGAGTTCCCTGGCCCGGCTCATTCCCGAACTCGAAATAGATTTCCCCGAGGCAGCCGCACCCTGGCATGCGTATTTTGCCGATTTTGAGATCGAAGGAGATCTTGATGATCTACCTCAGGTCGAAGACGAAAAGATAAAACTCTACCTAGCACGCTACAGCATCTACCAGGGCTTCTATGATATCCGCGCTCAGGAACTACTGCTGAGCAAGGCCGTCCTTCGCGCACCTTTCAGGGGTGTGATCGCAGAGACTAACCTGCGTCTGGGCGCTTCGGTGATGACCGGGGGACGCCTGGGTCGCATCCTCAGTCTCGAAGATCTCGAACTTGAAGTAGATCTGCCCGTGAGCGAGACCTCTTGGCTCGATTCGAAAGCGAAGGTGGCACTTTCCAGCTCCAATGGAAATTGGATTGGGCATGTACTTCGCATCGGTGCCGTCATCGATCAGGCCACGCAAACGCTGCCAGTCTATGTGGGGATCGATGGCGCGAATGTTCCTGTGGCGGGAAGCTTCTTAGAAGCTCGTTTCTCCACGCGGGAAGTTGAAAGTGCCCTGCGCGTTCCTCGCTCCGCCCTTCATGGCGAGAATGGAATTTACTTGCTCGAGGATGGGCGTCTGGCGCTACGTGAAATGGAGATTGCCAGACTTGAGGACGACTCGGTCATTCTCTCGTCCGGATTCTCAACGGGTGATTCCATCATTGTGGAAGCGCTGGAAGGTGTGGTGCCTGGCATGCCCGCCAAGGCTCGTATCTTCAAGCAGGGGGGTTCCCGCTGATGCGCAAAGTCATCGCATTTTTTGTTCGAACACCCGTCTGGGTAAACGTGCTCATGTTCAGCATCCTGATTTTCGGAGCGATAACCTTCTCAGGCATGCGCTACTCCTTTTTCCCCGAGGTGGAACCCAACACCGTGCAGATTACGGTGGCCTTCCCGGGTGCAAGTCCAAGCGAGGTGGCCGAAGGAGTCATTCTCAAGATCGAAGAGCAACTTGATGGTCTTGAAGGTGTGGAGCGTGTCACTTCGGTGGCGCGCGAAAGCTTTGGTGTGGTTAACGTAGAAACACTGGAAGATGCGGATCTTGAGAAAGTAACCACGGATGTGAAGAACGCCGTCGACCGCATCAATTCCTTTCCTGTAGACGCGGAAAAGCCCGTCATCTTTCAGATGAAATTCATGGAGCGGGCACTGTCGATTGTTCTGTCGGGTGAGACCGATCTCTACAACTTGAAGGAAATTGCCGAGGATTTCCGCGACGAACTGCTGGCAACTCCGGAAATTTCTCTGGTGAGTATTTCGGGTTTACCGGCTCTTGAATTTTCCATCGAGGTCTCCGAGGAAGCGCTGCGCCGACAGAATCTGACCTTCGATCAAATTTCCACTGCCGTGGCGCGACACAATCTGAACATATCAGGCGGAAAATTCGATACGAAGGATGAGGAAATCCTCATTCGAGCTTGGGGCCGCGAATATCAGGCGGCTGATTTGCGGGACATTCCCATTCGCGCCAATCCCGGCGGCACTCCGCTGAGGCTGGGCGAGGTGGCGGAGATCCGCGAACAATGGGCCGATGTGCCCGATCGCATTTGGTTCAACGGTCAGAATGCGGTTGTACTCACTGTTGATCAGGCCGCCGAGGAGGACATCCTCGAAGTGGCTGCAAAGGCGCGCGAACTTGCCGCCGACTTCGACAAGCGCCAGGACGGCCTGAGCGCTACCGTGCGCGACGACCGCACCGTGCCTCTGCGTCAGCGAATCGAGTTATTGGCGAGAAACGGCGGCTTTGGACTCATCCTCGTCTTGATAACCCTGGGACTGTTCCTGAAGCTGCGAGTCGCCTTCTGGGCAGGGCTCGGCATTCCCATCAGTTTCGCGGGGATGTTTATCATTCTGAATCTTTGGGGTATTACCATCAACGTGATCTCGCTCTTCGGCATGATCATCGTGGTGGGAATCCTTGTGGATGACGCCATCGTCGTGGCCGAAAACATCTTCGCCCAAGCGGAGCGGGGGGTACCGCCGCTCAAAGCTGCAGTGAATGGAACCATGGAGGTGCTGGCCCCTGTGGCCACATCGGTGACAACCACGGTCATGGCCTTTCTCCCGCTATTCTTCTTGGTTGGGTTTCTTGGGCAGATGATCTGGCAGGTTGCTGCCGTGGTCATCTTCGCCCTGATTTTCAGCCTCGTTGAAGCCTTCTTTATCCTGCCCATGCATCTGGGACACTCGAAGGCGCTGGATCCCGAACAGAAGAGTGGCAAGATTCGAAGGAAACTCGAAGCGGCGATCGCCTATCTTACCCATCGAATCTACGGACCCGTTCTTCGCTGGGCCTTGATACACAAGTGGATCACGCTCACCATTCCCATTTCCGCGGTGCTCATCACCTTCGGTCTTCTGAAGGGTGGCATCATCGGGTTCACCTATTTCCCCTTCCTCGATAGCGATCGCATTTCCGTGGGCCTCAGCCTCACGGTGGGAAGCCAGGAAGATAAGACCACTCGTTTTCTCGAGCGCATCGAAGAAGCCGCATGGGTCTTGAACGATGAACTCAAGGCTGATCGCGCCGATGGACTCGACGTGGTTACCGGGGTGCAACGCGAGCTAGGCTCCGGAGCGGGTGAGAGCGGTAGCCATACAGGAAGCGTTACCTTGCTTCTGCTCGATGGTGAAACTCGGGACATGGAGCAATATCTCATCGCCAACCGATTGCGCGAATTGGTGGGGCCCATGCCCGACGTGCGAAAGATCAGCTTCGGTGGGTCCGGGCGTTTCGGTACACCGGTGTCCATCAGCTTGTTGGGCGATGATAGTGAGGAATTGCGTCGCGCTCGAGATTTGCTAGTCACTGAGCTCGGGGATTTCTCGAGTCTCAAGGATATAACAGACAGTGAAGCTCTTGGCCGACGTGAGTTGGAGATTAAGCTCAAACCCCAGGCTGCGGCGCTGGGTCTGACACTGCGCGATGTGGCGGGGCAGGTTCGGCAGGGCTTTTTCGGGCAGGAGATCCAGCGCATTCAACGCGGTCGTGATGAGATCCGCGTGTGGCTTCGCTATCGCCCCGAAGATCGCGGGTCTCTGGGATTTCTCGATGACATGCGCATACGAGCGGCCGACGGTCGTGCCTATCCATTCAGCGAGCTTGCCGAGTACTCGATCAATCGCGGTGTGAGCGTTATCAATCGACTTGATCGCAGGCAGGAAATTCGGGTTGAAGCGGCTCAGGCCGATGTGACCGACGACCTTCCTCCCATTCTGGCGGAAATCGAAAACGAAGTACTGCCAAGAATTCGCGAGGAAGTGCCCGGTGTTTTCGTGAGCTTTGAAGGACAGTCACGTAATCAATCGCGTGAAATGGAATCCATGAAAGCGGCCTTCCCCATGGCACTCCTGGGCATGTTCCTACTCGTGGTGTTGGTCTTTAGGTCCTACGTGCAGGCCGGTCTTATTTTCTCACTGATCCCGCTTGGAATACTCGGAGCGGTTTGGGGACACGGCATTCAGGGTATGCAGGTAAACATGCTGTCTCTCTACGGTATCATCGCGCTTTCGGGAATCATCATCAATGACAGCATTGTTTTCGTGGATCAGATCAACCGTTACCTGCGTGAAGGACGAAAGCTGTTTGACGCGGTCTATGACGCGGGTATCGCCAGGCTCAGACCCATTTTGCTGACCACGATGACTACCTCACTAGGGCTCGCGCCCTTGATGCTTGAGAAGAGTCGGCAGGCGCAATTTCTCAAGCCCATGGCCGCGTCGGTGGCCTACGGTCTGCTTTTCGGCACCTTCATTTTGCTCATCATTCTGCCCACGGGATATCTCGCCCTCAACCGCCTTCGCCTCGCATGGGCGCGAGGCGCACGAGGCGACATGAATGCTGTTCCCGAATCCGTTGAACCTGCCGTTCGTGAACTTACAATGCCTGTGGTCGATTGACCCAGAAAAGGTGACGCATGAAACGACTCACGACATTGCTGCTATTGCTTCCCATGTTCGCTTTGGCCGCGGGCGATGTGCTCAGCTACGAAGACGCCCTGCAGCTTGCTCTGGAACATGACTTCGGCATTCGATTGGCGCGTGAAAACTCGGAGGCCGCTCGTATTCAGGGTGGATACGCAAAAAGTGGTTTCTTACCGCGTCTGGATTTGAGCGGCTCGTTGCAGCAGGTGGCCGGATCCGAAGAAAGCAATTCAGCATCTAGCCTCGGCGACACGGACACGCAGACCCTGAGCGCCGGTGCCAGCCTGAGCTGGACTCTCTTCGACGGCTTCCGCATGTTCATCGACCAAGCCCGCTATGGGGAGTTGGCCGAGCTGGGCGAGGTGCAGGCCCGCGCGCTTATCGAGGGACGCATCTCGGTTCTGCACGCGGCCTACTTCGATCTGGTGCAGCAGGAAATGCTGCTGCAGGTTGCCCAGGAATCGGAGAGTTTGTCCGCCGATCGATTCGCGCGCGAGAAGCGCAGTTTTGAACTGGGCGGCATTTCATCCGCCGATCTACTCAGTGCCGAAACCGCTTACAACACCGATCGCAGTGGAGTGCTTCGCCAGGAGATCGCCATTGAGCAGTCGCGGCAGAACCTTGCTCTAATGATTGGCCTTCCAGCCGCGGATCTGCGTGTGAGGAATATCATCGATCTGCCGAGTCTCGACATGGAGTGGGAAGATCTTCTCATCCTGGCCGAAGAATCTAACAGCAGTATTTCCGCCTCTGAATTGGATTTCCAGCTAGCCGAACGTGGGCTTTCCGGCGCCAAGGCCGACTGGTGGCCGAGTCTTTCACTGAGTGCCGGCTATCAATGGAGCGATCGCACTCTCAGTGGTGAAGCTGCAGTTCTGCCTGTGGATATTGAAACCGAAAGCCGCAACCTGAGCCTGGGGCTCAACCTGAGCTACAATCTTTTCAATGGTGATCGCAAACGCCTGGCCGTTCAGAACGCCCGAGTGGGTTTGCGCAAGGCGGAGATCGCCCATGAAGAGGAGGTGGCGACGCTACATGCGGATTTGGCTGAAGCCCTGAAGATTTGGGAACGCCGAACTGAACTTGCGGAGCTGGAAGCTTCAAACGTTGCAGCCGCCCAAACTCGCTACCAGTTGGAGGAGGATCGCTATCGTAGCGGCGCCACCACATCGCTGGAGTATCGCGATGCGCAACTCGCCCTGGCTCGGTCGCGTTCCTCGGAGATCAGCGCGCGCTATCTTGCGCGAATCGCGCGGGTGGAGATTGATCGTCTAGCGGGGCGCCTGCTAGCGGAATAGGCTCTTGAGTTCGCTGAAGCTCATGGATTCGGTGGCCACGTTTCCCTGGCGGAAGGCCCATGCGCGAATCTCCACTTCCGCGTCGATCTCCTCGATGCGGTTGCCCATCCATTCCATGTAAACGGTTCCGCCGCCTGTCCAGGTGATGCGCTGGTGCATGTCCACGTGGGTGGGAAAACGATAGAGGCTGCGCACATGTACGGTGAAAAATGTCTCCGCCTCGGTAGCGATGCTACCGTCTCCGAAAACGGGCAGGGGAATACTCACCGTACGATTTGCCTCGCCCAGCTCACTCACAATCTCAGTGGCCGATGTGAAGGCAAGTTCCGTAACTTCTCCACTGGGAAGATGGCCGAACAGCTGCGGACCCTCTTGCGTGAAGTGGTAGGGGTAGATGAAATCCGAGATCCACTCGCCGGTGAAAGGTCCGGGGTTCGCGCCATTGCCTAAAGGACCTTGCCGGAAGGCTAGCACTTCGATCTCTAGTGAAATCTCACCCGAGCCATCGAAGAGTCCACCGTATTCCACTCCGAGCTTGTCGGTACCGAAATAGTCGATGTCCATCCAGAAGGTTGCGCCTCCAATGGCGATGAGATCTTCCGCGCCGCGCAGGTGGGGGATGACCATGAGCTCGCCGAGGGCTGCCGCAGTGCCATCATTGTAAACAGGAATGGGAAGGTCGAAGTCGTAGTTGCCAGGGCCTGGCGGTAGGAACTCGGGTGTGGAAGATGCCGTGGCGATCTCGCTGATCTCGCCATCGGGAATGTTACCAAAGAAGAGGGGGCCTTCCTGGGTGAAGGTCTTCAGGGGAAAGCTGAAGTTCCACTCGCAGTGCCCGTAGACGGTTTCCGCGCCTGCCACTGCGGCGACGAGCAGAAGTAAGATTCCGATGAGCCTGCGCATTATGTCCTCGTGATGAATGGGTATCTTGAATGGATGCTGCGATGATGCTCAAAGATTCTACGAAATCCTGCAGCTTCTATGACAAAAAATCAGACTGTACCCGGGTACAGTCTGATTTCTATCAAGCGATGGAGCCGTGAGCATCCTATTCAAAAAGCGACTTCAATTGTCCGAAGTCCAGCGGTGCGGCACCCACCGACCCCTGACGGAATGCAATGGAAGCAATCTCCATACTAAACGAGCCTACGAAATCCCAGTCGGTGCTTGGTGATAATGCTATGGTTGGACCGCCGAACCAGGCCGCTGTGTAGTTGAAATTGAATGAGCCAATGTTATTCGTGCGGATAATGAAAAGGATCTCCGCTTCGCTCGCATCGCTTCCATCTTGATACTGAGGTACTGGGATGGGAACTGGCGGATTACCGAAAAGATCCCAATTGGAAAAGATGACCGATGCGGTGGCCACTTCAATGATCCCATCCTCGGGTAAGTAACCGAAGTACATGGGTCCCGAGCAATAGGAGGACTCGGCGACATGAGAGAACTGGTAGGTACCGGTTATGGGTTCTGCTGACAGTGGTATTGCGATGACAAAGAGCAGGACGAAGGTCCATGTGATTGTTTGGTATCGTGTCATGTTCATCCTCCCAATTGGTTTTCGAACCAAAGTAGTGCGTATCCACATCATCGATTTGTGAAGCCCGATTCACTCACATATTCGCCAGACAGGCGATTATATCAGCCATACTTCGCCTAAACAAGTGGCTCAGATCTGAAATAGGGGCAAATCCCAGGCACAAAAAAACGCCCGACATTTCTGCCGGGCGCTCCCCACACTCGAAATCGAATTGGCTAGCGAACCAGTGTGACCGATCCGCCGGGCACTCTGCGACCGCCCACATTGAAGCGGGCCAGGTAGACGCCGGTGGGAAGATCGGTGCCGCGCGCATCGCGACCATCCCAGATCAGGTGTCCGTTACCTTCGCCGAACTCGCTGCCACCGAGGCTGCGCACGCGACGACCACGCACATCGAAAATGTCCATGGACACGTTGGTCGCCGCGGGAAGTTCGAAGGCGAAACGCGACTCGCCCTGAGAAGGATTGGGCCACACATTGCCCACCTTGAAGGCGTAGTCCGGGAAGTCCGCCGCCGTGCCGCCGCCTGGATCGAAACTGCTAACCCAGGTGGACCAGCTTCCACTGCCCGGCGTGTACTCGCCATGACTCCAGAAGCTGCGGTTGTCCGCGGGATCCACCGCGATGGAACTGTAGTCGCCCCAGCGGCTGCCGCTGTAGCTTGCCGCGGAATCTTTCAGGAGCACCGGCGCCTGCATGGTGCCGGGCGTATCCGTTGGGTTGCGCATGACGCGGTACATGTTCAAATACTCGGTGGTGGATGAGTAGGTGAAGTTCACCGCGGCCTGACCCAGCGCATTCACATTGATGGAGCAGAAGGAAGCGTAGCCCGTTCCGTTGGGTAGAATGTCACCCGACTGAACCACGAAGGGAGCGTTTCCACTGGCGGGCCAACCGTTCAGATCAATCTCGTACCAGCGTACCGCGAGGGTGTTGCGGGTAGAGGTCGGGCAGATGTGATGGGTCGCCCAGATTTTTCCATCCCGCTCCATGCAACTCCAGAAACGAGATTCGAAAGTTGTGATTGACGCGCTCGTACCCTGACTGCGCACCGAGATGGGATCCCAATAGGTGTCCACCGGGAAGGTGGTGGAAAGCAGGAAGGGTGTCGTGAGCGGGTCCTGGATCGAGTAGATCTTCAGGCTGCTGCTCGACCAGTTCTCTGCGTCCTCTAGCATGTACATGCCCATGCCCGTGCTGTGGATCACGGGGATGCCGTGGCTCTGGGTGCCCGTGTGCAGGTAGTGCTGGGTCACGGGCGTGCCGCCGTTCAGCACGCTGCTCTTGTCGATGATGAGGATGCCGTACCTGTCCGGCCCGAAGAAATCGGCAGTGATATAGATCTCACCTTCAGTGGTCGCAAGATTCGGAGAGTCCGTATCCCTGTCAGCCCAACTTGTTACGTCGATGCGGTACTTATGCCAGTCTGAAGTGCTGTTCATTGGCGTTGGATCAGTCGAGACAGCTAGGAGGAAGTAGCTAAGCGCTCCGTTTCTTTCATTGGCCATGGCCATGAAGCGCTCGCTGTGCGGATCGAAGATCACTTCTGGGTCGAATACAAAAGAAGTTGCGTTCCAGAAGTTGTTGCCGGAGATGTCGTCCTGCCAGAGGAAGGTGCCATCCTTTTCGTAACAGGCGATGCCACCGTTGACCATGCCTACAACATGCTCGGGACCCACGGCTGCGTGGGGATCCGGCGGGGTCCAGCCGGTGCTCGAGAAGAAGCGGAAACCTTCGTCGCGGAAACGGCTGCCATCGAATCGCGTCTCGGATTCATCCACCGCTTCGCCGGGAGCTTCATAGCTCGGCGGAATGTGCGGGCTTGCGAAAGTCAATCGATCGTTCTCGGGTTTGGAATCAAATCGTGAAGCCAGATCGTTCACGGCCCAGGCCGCACGATGCGCCAGGCCCGCTTCGGGCAGAAGCAGAGTGGCGTTGGCAGCAGACTTGTCGCCCTGTCCGCTGTCGCCGGTCCAGGCCACGGCAAGGCGTCCATCTTCCCCGTAGACCAGGCGCCGCGCGCCGCTGGCCACGGCCATCATCTGTTTGCCATCGCTGGCGGCCGTAGCGCGGAAGGCTTCGCCGCGAGCGCTACCGTCTGCGTTATAAAGCTGCGCGTAGACGTCGGCGTCTTTCAGGTCCTTGCCCAGACGGTTCCAGGCCAGAGCGAAGGATCCATCGGCGCGCATGTGAGCGGCCACCGCGTTCTGTTCCCTATCATCGTTACCGGGCAGGATGACATCGCTGGTCATCTCGCCGTTGGCGTTGAATAGGGCCGCAGCGCATTGGTAAGCGTTCCCCGAGTTCTGCATCCAGGCCAGAACGAAGTCACCGTCGCTTGAGCAAGAGAGCGAAGGCTCGATGCCGCCGAACACGAGGAGGGCTTCCTCACTCAGGGGGCAACCTTCGCTGTCGAAAGCGCGGCTCATGATGCCCACATGTCCGGCACCGGCGATCTCGCGGGCCCAGGCAAGGCGGAAGCCGCCGTCTGTGGCGTCGAGGGTGGCAATGCGATCGAGCACATGCTCGCCCTGGGAAACTTCGATTTCATCGCTGATGGGATCACCCGCTGCATCCACGATGCGCGCCACAACCTGGGTGGCACCTTCGCCCGCGGGACGAGTCCAGGCGAGCACGCGATTGCCGTCATGCATGGCCACCGCCGCGGCCACTTCATGTATGCCGCCCTCGCCGGACATGGCGAGCTCGCCGCCGTCCAGGCTTCGGCTCATCACGGCCGAGCCGGATCCGGTCTGTCCCCAACTATCCCAGGCGAAAAAAGCGCCGGCTTCATCGAGAGCCAGTACGGGATGCTGCTGGTGTCCGGGCATGAATTCATTGACGTGGATTTCTCCACCCTTTGCGATACCCATCTCATCGAGTTCGCGGGCGAAGATGCCGTAGCTACCCGCCTCCTGACGCCGGCTTTCCCAGGCGGCCAGAATGCGGCCCTCGTCACTCATGTCGAGCGTGACGCGGTTCTGCTGGCTGGAGGTGAAGGTGTTGAGCTGAACGTCACGAAGTACGTAGCTCTCTCCGCCGATGTTGATCTCGGCGGGGGATTGGAATTTGGCTAGGAGTAGAAAAGCTGCTACGGCGATGAGAAATATCGCCGCGCCGCCCGCGCGGAACCGGGTCATGGCAGTCCTTTCGGAAGTGGATTTGGGGTTGCAATTATAGCATGGATGGGCCGCGAGCCAAAGCCGAGCTATAGCAAGAAAAACCCTCCCCTAAATAAGGAGGAGGGTTTTTGCCATGATTTTGCTTATGGCTATTTCAACAAGACCAATTTCCGCGATTCCCAGAGTCCCTGGCCTTCAATGCTGAGCAGGTAGATGCCCGAACTCAGCGAATGTCCCGACTCATCCACCGCAGTCCAACTGACCTCGGAAGCACCCGCTGGGAAACGACGCTCCGCCAGAAGGGCTACCTCGCGACCGGCTAGATCGTGTACACGAAGTTTGATCTCGGCGGCCTTGGCCAAGCTGAACACGCAGGTGACCTTGGGGTTGAAGGGATTGGGATAAACCGATAGCGACTTGAGCGCGGGAACTCCGCCGTCCACCGCAGTGCCGCCGGGCTGAGGTGATTCCCAGGCACCCAAATCCGGAGGCGTATCGGCCGGATTGGGACGCGGCAGGCAGTCGATGTCTTCGATCACGGGATAGATTTCGCTGCCCATGGCAATGCAGGGGCCGTCGCCATCCGGCATGAAGTCGCCACCTTCGGCATCACCGAAGAGGGGATCCAAATCGTAGATGTTCGTACCCGTGTATCCGCCTTCCACAATACAATCGTGGACGGTCATGCCGCTGAAGGCCAGGATCTCAGGATAGGTGTTTCCCAGGTTATCCCAGAGCACGCTGTTGGCCAGGGTGCAACTGCCGCCGAGCATGGCCAAAGCGCCTCCATCCAGGCTCGCCACATTGTTCCAGCTGGTCATGTGCAAGATCGTCGACTCGCCTGCACCTAAATAGATGCCTCCGCCAAGAGGCGCGGTGTTGCCAACGAAGAGAGCGTTCTCCAGATACATGCTGCCGCCAGTGGACAGGGCCACTCCGCCGCCGCCTTGGTTGGAGCCTGCATCCACGATGTTCTCGATGAAACGTGAACGAAGCAAGTTCAACTGGGCATTGCTCGAGGAAAGTGCTCCACCGGCGAGTCCGGCCTGGTTGCCCGTGAAATAGGCATCGCCGGAATTGAGAATGCCGGCCTTCATTGAAATCGCGCCACCGCGCTCACCCGCTACATTGTTTTCGAAGTGCGTACCCAACAGGGTTAGGGTGCTGCCCTCGAAATAGATGGCTGCGCCTTCGCCGTCGCTGACATTGTCTCTGAAGATACAGTTCTCGAAACTGGGTGATCCTGTGGCCCAAACAGCCGCGCCGCTGGGACTAAGACCTTCCAGGCTGCAACTGTCGATGAGGCAGTCCGCGAAGGTGGGAGAGGCGTCTTCAATAAGGATGCCGCCCGCAAAATCGATCTGGCGACCGGCGCGAATGGTCAAGTTCTCGATGCGGCAATCGGCGCTTTCGCCGTTGTGCACATGTAAGAGTCGATAGCTGTTCTCGCCGTGGAGAACCACCTCATCTGGTGTCGCACCCGTTCCGCGAATGACAAGGTTCTTGCCCGAAGGATCGATGTTGCGGTTTTCAATTCCGGTATAAGTGCCCGGACTGACGGCTACCGTATCTCCGGCAGCCGCAATGTTGATGGCCAACTGGATTGTGTCGTAGGGGTAGTCGGGGCTGCCGTTCATGAAGCCGCCGTCGTAGTCGTCGTCCACGTACCAGACCGGTCCTTCCCAACAACTTCCACCGTAGTACACGTAGAAGATATCGCAGTAGGTTTCCGTGTCCTCGCCGCCGGCGTCGTCAGTGATCTTGAGGGTTGGCTCGTACCATCCCATTTCCATGTAGGTATGCTCGTGGGGTCCGGGGCCGCTGGCGTCCCATTCGCCGTCGCCTTCAAAATCCCAGAGCCATTCCGTGATGTTCGTACCTTCGCTCACACTGCGATCAGTGAAGGTGATGGTGTCGCAGGTGTAGGGAGCCATGTCGCTAACTTCGATGGCAGCGTGCAGGCCGATGCCTTCGCCACTGTGGCTCACCCAGCGCGTGTTACGACCGAAATCGCAACCCGAATCCCAGGCGATGTGGAAGTAGCCCGCCATGCCCCAGTCTTTGCCCCAGCTGTTTTTTACGATCCAGTATTCGCCCGCATCGTCATAACCCAAAATGAGGACGGCATGGCCCCCGTCGTATTCGCCGCTGGTGTGACGATAGATGCCACCTGTGTAGCTGTCGAAATCGGTGTAGACATCGAAGCTGGTGGCCACCGGGCCGTAATTGTGAAGTGCGTCTTTGATGGCGGCCACGTTGGGCGTGTTGCACACCGTTCCCCAGTTTTCGAAGAAAACGCGACGATCGTCGGCGTTGGGGCATGCGGCCGAGCATTCGGTGGAATGGCTTCCCGTGTAGGGGAAACAGCAATCGTCGATCATGCCGTACTGAATGCCGAAGACCATGGCGTGCCAGGACCATCCGCCGTCGCAATCGTCCCAGTAGCCCAGATAATCGTCGAGGCAAGAGAGCACATACTGCTCGGAGAGATCCCACTCGCTGATGTATCCGCCGCCCAATGCGGTGAGGATGGCGCTTTCCATGGCCGCGGTGGCGGCAAAGTCCCAGCAGGATCCGCAGGCGCCCTGATCGCGCACACCCGTAACGAAGCTGCCTCCGTTATCGCGCCAATCCAGATAATCTCGATCTCGGGGGATGCCCATCATTTGGTAGTGACCACCATCTGGCCAAGCGGGTTCGTCGAGCATGTCATGCATGCGGCGGCGGCTTCGCTCCTCGGGGCTGAGTCGCATCATGCCGGTTTCGCCGGCAGTCCATCCCGCCTGCTGCTGGTCGATGGCAGCCTGAATACTTGCGATTTCCGCTTCCATGGCGGCTCGTTCGCCGGCGCTCAGGGTACTCGCATCGAGAAGGGGTCCGGCCGCTTCCTCAAAGCAAAGCCCCATTGCGGGGATCAAGATCAATAATGCCGAAATCAGGCTGCGCAGATTCATGCGACCTCCCAAAGCGACGGGACAAGCTCGCTCTTTCAATTGATTGCCCGAGTCTTAAACCGCTGAACGCGATCGATGACCCTTACTTCAACAAGACCAGTTTATTCGAGTCCATATGACCCCGACCTGAGAATTTCGCCAAGTAGACGCCGCTAGTCAAGGGGCGGCCGGACTCATCACGTCCGTCCCACTCGACATATCCCGCACCGGCGCTGCGATGTTCGTCGAGCAAGAGTCTGACACTGCGACCTCTGAGGTCGAAGATTTCCAAGCGCACCTTCGCATCGGCAGCCAATTCGAAGCTGATCTTGGTTGCCGGATTAAAGGGATTGGGTTGCGCGCCAAGGAGTTTGATCGGTGCGATGGGGTCCTCACCGATTTCCACAGATGTTTCGCCGTCGTGACCGAGTGCACCTTCGAAGAAGAGATCGTCGATCCAACCCAGCATGGGCGAAGCGCCGGCCGTACCGTCACCACCGGCCTGCATGTAGAAGTTCTCGAAGTATGGATCGAAGATAGCCGTGGATGTCCAGCGCGGGTTGCCGAGGGAATCGGTGAGCAGCACGGTGGTCTCCGAACCCGTGTCCTCGGTATGGCTCACATGGAGCCGGAAGTACTCACCGGTCTCCAGACCATCGAAGCTGTCCTGGAAAACCGGAACGCCGGCCACAAGAGCCGTGAAGGTTAATTCGAAATGTCCCGGCCAGACTGAGGAAGATCGAACATCCAAGCGAAGACCACGATAGCCCTGGAAGCCCATCAAGGTTGCGCGGCTGTCCACGCCCGCGTTTTCCATCCAGAAGGTCTGACCCACACGCCAGTCGCCGCCCAGGGGAACGAGATCCTTCTGCTGGCGGGCGAAGCCTTCCGTGTCACCGAATGAGACAAAAAACACATGGTGATTGGAATTGCTCCAATCCACGGCGTGGGGAGGAGTGTCGCTGAGATGAACGAAGTCCTCCATACCGTGCATGAAGTCGTAGAGATTATCGCCTTCGAAACCCAGCCATTCCATGCTGGCACTCATCCAATCCGCACGAATCTGCGCATCGGCGATGGCTTCAAGCATGAAGGACTGGAAGTGAATAGGCTGCCACTTGAAGCGATTGCTCGATACGGGCACGATTTCATCGGCATGCCCGGGGAAGAATCCGACCATGTATGCGTCCATGAAGGGCAGCGTATAAAAAGGATCGACCATGCTCGGATCGGGATCGGGCAGGCTGCTGTACTGAGGTTCCACATTCCCCAGTCCTTCGAAGTAACCGAAGGGAATGGCCGCGATGTCGTCGGTGAAGAAATTCAGGAAGGCCGTGTCCACACCGAGAATGTTGGATTGGAAATCCTCGTAGAGCGGATTTCCGTCCTGACTGGCCAGGTAGTCCAATATTCCCTGACCGCTAAGTAGCACCTTGCCGCCCAGATTCATGTAGTCCACCAAAAGAAAGATTTCCTCTTCCTGAAGCACATCTTCGGCATTGGCCGCGCAGTTCCACACGACCAACTGGTAGTCGCTCAACTCGGCCAAAGAGGGGCGCGTGGGCACAGTGGCGCCGTCGGGCCAGATTTCGTAGACATCATAGTTGTAGCCAGTAAGGTCAAGGGCCTGAATGATATAGGCTTCATACTCGGGGTCGAACAAGTAGCGTTCCTTGCCGGAATTGGCCTTGCCTTCGCTGGGCTCCCAATCATCATCAACCAAAGCGCATTTACGTGGGCGCGCATTAGCCTCAAGGGGCTGCACAAGCTCTCCGACGATGAACACGGCAAGGGCGACGAGTAGCATTGAAAAAACAAGACGCATGGGCTTCATGGCCGACCTCGTGGAATAGGTTGTCTTTCTCAATTATACCCGATCTTACCGTTCTTGGGAACCGGCGGCCCAAAGCCCACTTGCTTGCCATGTAGGGCGGGAATCGTTAGAGTGCCTCGGTTGTGAAATCTCGGAATGATCGAAATCGGAGGAATTTGTGAGCAAGGATCGGCGTTTCGGAGCCTGGCTTTTCATCTCTAGCTCTCTGGCTGCCTTGGCCTTACGGCTAATCTACATGTTCCAGGTTCGCGATGCGACTCTGTTCAAAGCTCCCCTGCGCGACTCGGCCTTCTATGTGGCTAGAGCCTGGGAAATCTTGCAGGGTGACATCATCGGCCGTGCGGTGAGTTTCCACAGCGCGCCGATCTATCCCTACTTCATCGCCGTAATCATGGGTATCGTGGGAGAGGATCAGTCCCTTTGGTGGCTGCGTTTGACCCAGGCTTTGATTTCAGCCATCACCGTAGGCTTGCTGTCGCTCACCGCCCTTCGCCTTTTTGGACAATGGGCTGGCGTGGCCACGGCCTTGCTCGCTCTCCTCTACGGCCCCTTCCTGTTCTATTCGGGCGAGATTCTGGAGATCACCCTCACGCTTTTCTTCCTGGCCTGCGCCTTCTGGCTTCTGGCTCGCGATGAAGATCCTGGATTGAAACGTCTTTTGGCGGTGGGTGCTCTGCTCGGGCTTGCCGCCCTGGGAAAGCCCAACTTGCTGGTTTTAGCACCCCTGCTCTGGATCAGTGTGGGACTCTATCGCTCCGATGATTCAGCCCGCCCTTGGGCTTGGCGCAAGGGACTCCTTCTGGCAGCGGGATTCCTGATCGTCATCCTCCCCTTCACCTTGCGAAACAAGCTGGCCGGGGATGACTGGGTGCTCATCAGCAGCAATGGAGGCATCAATCTTTTCATCGGCAACAATCCCGATGCCAGTGGAGGCTTCCAGGTGCCCACAGCCTTGGCAACGAACCTGGAGGGGGGAAGCCGGCAAGTGGCCGAGAGTGCCAAAGGTCGTCCGCTCAAGCCCTCAGAGGTGAGCCGTTTCTGGGTCGATCGATCGCTCGCCTATTTCACGGGCTATCCGGGAGACGCAGCAGGGTTATGGCTGCGCAAGACTGGCTTGCTTCTCAACCACTATGAAATTCCCAATCACTACAACTACTACTTCTTCCGGGAATACTACGCGCCCATTCTCAGATGGCCCCTTGTTGCCTACTCCATGGTCTTACCTCTTGGACTCTTGGGATTGGTATTCGGTGCCCGGCGGAATCGCCGCACACGTCGACAGGCCTGGAGCCTTTTGGCGGTTGCTCTCACGGTGATCCTCTTCTTCGTGACCAGTCGATACCGCTTACCCATGGTGGCCCTACTCTTTCCCTTTGCCGGTTTCGGCCTCGCGCTTATAGGACAAACGCTTCACGCGCGCCGATGGAAGCTATTGAGTATTGCCATGGGAATCTTGATCATCGGATTTGTTTTGGTGCGACTTCCTCTGGTGGGGCATACCCACTTCGAAGAAGAGTTCAATGCTCTCAGTAACTTCTGGTTTGCCCAGAAGGACTACGCCCAAGCCGCTTTCTATAGTACCGAAGCCATTCGCCAGAATGATCAGTCGGCCGTGGCCTGGCAAAATCTTGGCTTTGCCTACTTGGAGCAAGGCGACTTCGTGCGCGCCGAGAACTGTCTCTGGGCTGCGATCGCCTTGGATCCGAACTTCGGTTACGCCTATGGGAATCTTGCCAAACTCTATTTCGACTATTCACGTCCCATTCTGGCGCAGAAGTGTATCGACAAGGCTGCACGCCTGGCGCCGGAACTCATGGATCGCCTGGCCGAGGTTAACACAATGATTCCTCTGCTCAATCAGGATTGGGAGCAGCGGGCTCAGCGCCTACTGGATGATCTCGATGAAAAAGAGGCGGTGAATCCCGGCCTGCCCCGGCACAAGGCAGAGCGCGCGCAAATTTTGGGATTGCGCTTGGAAAAACACAATGAGGCCTTGGCCATTCTCGATGAAATACCCCAAGCAGCCATCGAGGCCGACTCTTCATTGGCCGTTTATGTTGAATTCATGCGGGGACGTTTGACCGTGGTTCGCGATCATATGCGTTTCCTGGATTGACCAGGCCCTCGACAGCTGGGGGATGATGGAGAATGTCGCCTTCCGTGGTTTTTCCGCGGTGACACCTGAAAACACACTCACGGCCTTCCATCGGGCTAGTCAGGCTGGTTGCCATCGCATCAGCTCGGAGTTGCGTTTGAGTGCTGATGGCGGCGTTTTCTGTTTCGCAGACTCTTCCATGCATCGACTCACGGGCAGTCATGGCTGGTTTCACCGTCTCAGCAGCTTCGAACTGCGTCTACGTGAATTGCCATTCGGTGGCCAGCATCGTCGAGTGGAGCGAATACCTCGCTTGGAAGATCTTCTCAATTTCGCCGTCTCCGAAAAACTTGGCCTTCAACTAAGCGTGCCTGTTGGTTCCAGTCCGCGTTGGAGGCCCATCATCGAGTCAACGGCCATGGCGATACTTGAGGTTCTGAAGAAGTGGGAGGGAAAGCTGGATCTTCAACTATGCTCCGCGGACCGGCGCATGGTGAAAGCACTTCTAGAGCAATCCTCGTGGTCTGTTGGAGCGGAGGTATCACGTTTCGCCGATGGCATGTCCTTTTTGGATGAGCCAAAACTAGCCTTCCTTCGAGCTGGCTGCGAGTTGTTCATTCCCTCCAGACGCCGACGCAAAGGCGGTGTGTTCTTGAAAGGCGGCCTTAGCCTTTTGAAAGCATGTCACGAAAACGAGGGCCTCTTCTATTTAGGTCCTGTGGGAAAACGCGCTGAAATGGAGCTGTTTACGAACCTTGACCTGGATGGAATCCTCACCCCCGCAACGGCACAATTATCAAGTATGGGTTATCGAAAGGAATCATAGGAAAGCCTGAGCCGCGTCCCTTTTGGGGGCGGGTGAAATCCCCCAGTGTCTTGGATGCGCCCGATCTTCCTTGGAATCACTCTAATCTACTTCCCGCGTAGCAAAATTTCTGAATCCCTCCTGATCTTTCCCGAGGAGCTGGGGGTAAACCCCCAGGTTAATAGGCACCAAGTATTCGACGTAAATCAATTTCAATAAAAATCTATAAGGCCTGGTCTTCGCAGCATTGATCTGGCGTCTGCATCTTCATGGCAATGTGTGATTTGTGAAATCAAGACTTCCACTGGATTCGGTTTCGTTCTGCGAAATACCTAACTTCCGTGACCTCTGAACCTTTAGGCGGTCTTCCTGCAAAGGCAGGTTAGACCCAAACGAGGAGGTCATGATGTTCCGGAATTGGTTTATCATATCCCTAGTCGCCTTCATGGGATTGATCGGCGCTTTGCAGGTCATTCCTAATGGCCCCATCGGATCAACCCCTATCGAACTCGATGGTGGAGATACCGGGGGCGGCGATGATGACGACGACGGCACCGGACCCGGCCTCTGATCACAAAATCCGCAATCGCTCCTTTAGTTGGAGGACCCGTCTTGACGGGTCCTTTTTTTTGTACGAATACTCCACCATGGATCCAAAACTTTTTGAACCACAACTCGGGAAACTGATCGGCGAAGGCAGCATGGCCTACGTTTATCAATTAGCCGGCGATGATGATCGTGTGGTCAAACTGTCTCGATCCGAGAGCTTCAATGAGACCTTGCTCAAGGAGGCAAGGCTGTCATCCGAACTACAACACCAAGCTTTCCTGCCGATAGATGATTTTGGCGTCAATGATGAAGGATTGGCTTGGGTCATACTTCCCCGGCTCAGTGGTCGAAACCTGAAACAGATGAGCCTGGAGCCAAAGCGGACGCTTGAGCTGATGAGTTTAGTGGCCGACAGTCTGGATGTCCTGCATCAGTCGGGTTGGCTTCATGGCGATGTTAAGCCGACCAATCTGCTGGAAGGAAATGAGGAAACTCCAGTTTTTCTTGCTGACTTGGGCCTCGCATCACGTCAGGGAGAGCCTCAGCAAGGTGGAAGTCCTGCATACATCTCGCCATCTCGCATTGCGGGTGAGGCACCTTCTTCGGGCGATGATCATTTTGCCTTCGCCGTTTCTCTCTATGAATTGCTCAGTGGTAAGTTGCCCTTCGTGGATGCTGAGGGCGAAGGCCTTCTGATTTCAATTTCACGTCATGATGTCCATCCTCTCAGTACCTTTTGTCCGGCCTTCCCTCCCGAGTTGGACGAGCTGTTTTCGAAAGCCTTCGCCATGGAAGGCTTCAACGAAGGCCTTTTACATTGGGTGGATTTGCTAAGAAACGCTTTTGGTCTGCAGCCCGCATTGGCGAGCTTATTCTACATTGCTCCAGAGCTTTCCGATGATGATCTGCTCTCTACGAGTCGAAGTTTTCTCTCCCAGCCTTTCGAAGGTGACACACGATTGGGGAGGGTTGTCTTGCTCAAGAAGGGTGGGCGCCGGGAGGCGGAACTTTTGAGTACGCAGCTTGGCATTTCCAATCCCGATCTATGGCCCTCGACCAATAGTGAAAATGCTCGGCAGTGGATCGCATTCATGGAGTCCCAGCGTCCCGGGGATTGCTTGCCCCATTCGGCGATTCTTTCTTCTCTCGGTCTGGATGCCGAGGCGACCGCCTATCTCACCCATCGCTCAGACACACTCGTTCTTGAACCCTCGCAATGGCGGCTTGAAGATCTTCCGGCCTATCTCGAGAGGGGTTTGCATTCTCGCTCGAACAAGATAATTGCCTTTGGTGCTGATGAGTTGCGCTTCATTCGGGAAGCCTGCCGTGGTGATCTGGATCAAGCGGAAGAGGCATTGAACTTCCTGCTCGAACATGGACTTCTCAAAACCGAGTCCGGTCACGCACGGTTCGTGGCCCCTTTCCGTGATTGGGAATCCAAGTGGCGGGATAAAACGCACCGAGAGGGACTTTCTAACACGGCCACCCGCCTTCTCGATATTCTTGCTTCCTTGGGTGCGCCGCTTAGCGAAGACGAGTGCCGTGAAGTTATGGGCCTAGGTAGTAAATCCATTAGCTGGGTAATCAGCGAGTTGGAACAGGCTGGCTGCATTGACATGTCTGTTGATGAAGATCTCATTCAGGTGCGAGGCCGTCCAAATTCTGAGTTCATCGACTACACATTGGATCAGTCCATGTTTCCCGTGCTCTGGAAACGCTGCGGCCAGCGCTTGGAATCCAAGCTTCTCTTGCTCGCCCAAGCAGTTAGGCAAAATGTCTCGCAATGGTTGTCCAAGCTTCCTAGCAAGATAGTTCTTGAATTAGCCGATACGGTTTCACTTTCAGTTCTTTCGGATTTTTGCCATCGAATTTCCGGGATGTCACTTCCAGGTTCATTGGGCATCCTGCCCTGTGTAGAAAGATTTCGAGCCAATGACTTGCCCGAAGCTCTCAAGATTTTTTGGCTTCATGAATCAGAGTTGGATCTGCCTGAAAGCGCGGAGTTGTCGAGACGCCTGGTCAACGATCTCATCGACCACAAGAGCACCGAAGAAGGTCTCGAGTGTCAGGATCGATGGAAGCGTGCTCGTGGAAAAGAGATTGAGGGAAGTGAATTCGAAGTTCGTGTGGCTGCTCGCGAGGCCATGAGTCACGGACGCATGGGCTCAATGGATTCGGCCTTGGAGCTGCTCAAGCATTACAAAAAGCAGTTCGCAGGGCGAGATGGATTTTACTACTTGGATTGGGCGGAGGGTCTGATACATCGGGATCGTCGCGATCGTCTTGCCACGGCCAATGCAATACAAAGTGCCTTGGCCCGTATGCCTGAAGAGGCCGAGATAAGAGATCGCTTTTCTCTTCATATCCAACTGGCTGGCAGCTTCACTCTACTCGGTGATCTGAAACAGGCCCTGGTTCATCTTGATCACGCGGAAGCCCTGATGGAGCGATCGAAAAGCCTGGACTTGGGCATGCATGTTTCCCTTTCCCGAGGGCTCTATGAAAAGACAAAGGGAAACCTCGATGAGTCCATTCGCTTGTATTCCTTGGCCATTCGTCAAGCCAAGGAAAATGGTTCATGGCAAGTGCCCATGGTGATTCAGACTAATCTAGTCTATGCACTTCTGCGCAGGTCGGACTTCTCTCGCCTCATGCCCTTGTTCCGTGAGATCTCCAGGCAAGTGGAAGTTACCGATCAGATATCCAATGCAACTGCCGGACGCCTGGCGCTTGGCAGGATCTGCACAGTCATGGGTCGGTTTGAAGAAGCTCTGAAGCACCTGGACGAATGCTTGGTTCTTGCCGAGGAAACCGGTTCTGGATCGGGTGTGGTGAAAGCACTGCTTCGTCGCGTCTATCTTTTTCGGCTTCGGGAAAAATATGAAGCCGCCAATGCCGATCTGGAGCGTCTCGCCAGGGACTATCTCGGCGACATGAGCATCGACGATAGAATGGATATGCGATTGGAGAGTCTGCTCTGCGAAGAGCATTTCCCGGAGGATCTAGAGGAAGAAGAGCTTGCAGCCATCCTCTTTTCCTCCAAAGAGACAGATAATGAGATCCTCCATGCTGAGGCACTTCTTGCACGAATGATACTGCGTCGCAGGCGAGGAGATTTGCCGGGCGCTCAAAGCGCTTCCGAGGAAGCTTTGGCTTTTGTGAAGAAGTTGGATGCCCCGAGTCTTCTCTGGCCCATCTATGTCGAGCTTGGCGAGGTCAATGTTTTACTCGGCAAGCAGTCTGCCGCTCGCCGGAGTTTCGGCCAGGCTCTGGAAATAATTGAAGGGCTCTCCCGGCGAATCTCCAATGGGGAAGATCGCGATTGCTTCCTCAGTCGGCCGGATCGAGCGGAAGTTCTTGAGCGCTACCAAACATCGGGCTAGCGAAAGCCCTGGATTTAAGAACTATTTGCCACTACATTCTCCCGTTCCCAGGGAGGCAACATGATTGAACAGAGCAGACTCAAGGAAACCGGACGTTTCATTCTCGAGCAGAAGCGTGTGCGACTCATGCTACACAAGCATCCAGATGGGGATGTCATGGGTAGTTGTCTTGGCCTGGCTCGTTTCCTTGCTGCAAAAGGCGTGGATGTGGCGGTCTTTGGCAACTTCGAGGATCGTCCCGCCAAGTTCGATTTCCTGCCGGGCTTTGAAGACATCGTGACCGGTCGCGATGAGATCGGGAATGCCGAGTTCGCCGACACCCTTTACATGGTGGTGGACAGCACGGGTGCTGATCGCACCGGTTTCGCCGAGGGTGACTTCGTGAGGCAGCTTCGCATCGATCATCATATTGGTGGGGCTGAGTACGACGATCGCGATTTGGTGGACACCTCCTACGCCGCCACCACTCTGCTCATTGCTGATTTGCTCCGCGCCCTGGATGAGTCGGCCATCGACGAAGGTGTGGCAACCTGTCTCTATACCGGCCTCATGACCGACACCGGAGGCTTTCGATACAGCAGCACCGATGCCCACGCATTCCGCACTGCCGCCTATTTGGTTGAGTTGGGAGCCGATCCCGCTTATTGCGCCAACCTGGTAAACGATCGTCGCAATCCCCAGTACCTGACCCTCCTGGCCAATGCCATCAACTCGGTGACCTATCACGAGGACGGGAAGGTTGCTCTGTTGCTTCTGCGCCCCGAAGATCTTCCTGAAGGGGCCCGTGATGAATTCGGCAAGGACGAGTTCATCAACCTTCCTCGCAGTTTGGAATCCGTGCGCGTGGTGGTTCAGATGAAGAAGTCGCTCAAGGATGGCGATTGGAAAGTGGGTTTCCGCGGCAAGGGCGAGGTGAATGTCCAGGCTGTGGCTGCGTCTCTCGGTGGCGGAGGCCATTTCTCGGCTTCCGGCTGTGAACTCGTGGGCCCCCAGGATGAAATAAAGGATCGCGTGCTCGCGCGAGTCGCAGAGGCCCTGCGCGAAGCGGGCCTCTAGCCTCCGACACTCTTGACAGGGCTGTCCAGTTTGCCTTACAGTCCTGTCCGGAGGTCGACATGGGTTCAAAGTCTCCATCCAATAAAAGGCCCAAGCGGCCCGATTCTCTCAATAGAATGCTGGGTGAGGGCGGGGCCACCGCTCCCGCTCCTCAAACGGATGCGCGGCCGGAGGAATCGGTGAGTGAGGGTTGGGGAAAGGCCGTTCAGGATCGGCGCCTGGGGGAGGCCGAGCGGGAAATAGCCTCACTGCGCGACACGGCTGCTTCTTACCAGAAATTCCTGACCATCCTTGAGGATCAACCCCAGCTTTTCTTCGCGACCGAACCGGGCGTACTCATCTACAACACGCTGCGCATGGCCATGAGCCTGGTGAATGCCGAGCGTGCCGCGTTTTACCGGCTCGATAAAAGAGGCGCTCTGGGTCTCAAGCAGACTCTGCCGGAGGGCCTCCAGTTCGAGAACATCAGCCGCACTCTTGTACGGGACGCCCTCGAAAATCGCCAGACTCTTTATCACCTGCAGGGCGAAGAAATTCGCGGCATGGAGCGCGAGAGCGTGCTGCATTTGGGCCTTGAAACCGTGGTGGTGGTGCCTCTGGAAGTGGAAGACCGGCTCATGGGGGTGCTCTATCTGGATGGTAAAACTCGCGGCCAATTCAGCGCAGGGGATATCCCCACTCTTGAAACCCTGACACGTCTCGCTGCCACGGCCATGTTGCAGCTTGACCAACTCAAAGAGGCCCGCCTAAACGGTCGTCGCCTTGAGCTTGAGAATCAAGAGCTGCGTTCCGTGCTTTCGGAGCAATCCCGATTAGGGCGACTCTCGGCTCAGAGCCCCATCATGCGCCAGGTTCTACAGCAATTGCAGCGCATGGCTCCGCTAAAAACAACTGTTCGACTTGAGGGAGAAACCGGCACCGGTAAAACCCTCATCGCGCGCATCCTGCACGAGGAAAGTCCCTGGTCTGAGGGTAGTTTCGTTTCGCTTTCCTGCTCGGCTTTCCCGGAATCGCTCCTTGAGGCGGAACTCTTCGGTTCAACCAAAGGATCCTTTACCGGAGCCACTCATACCCGACTGGGTTTAATTGAACAATCTGACGGCGGCACGCTCTTCCTGGACGAAATCGGCGACCTTCCCCTGGCCATTCAGGTCAAACTGCTACGAGTTCTGGAGGACGGAGTCATTCGCCGTGTGGGTGACAATCAGGAGCGCCACGTGGATTTCCGTCTTGTGGTGGCCACTCATCGCAATCTCGAAAAACTCATCGAGGAGGGGTTCTTCCGAGAAGACCTCTTCTACCGCGTCAATGTTTTGAATGTGAAAGTGCCGTCTTTGAGAGAGCGTCCAGAGGATATCCTGCTTCTGGCGGAGGAACGCATCGCTTTCATAGCCCAAAGTCTCGGACAGGAGAAGCCGCGCCTATCCAAGGGTGCCGCACGCAAGCTGATGGAGCATCCCTGGCCAGGCAATGTGCGCCAGCTTTTCCTGTGCCTGGAGCGTACCCTGGCCATGCGCGACATTTCGCCGGTGATCACTCCCAAAGAACTGCTCCTTGATGACGTTAAGACTACCGGTCGGCCTAAAGCTCTCAGCGGAGAGAAGCTCAAGTCCTTTGTCTTTCGCATGGAGGGTGAGCATCTTAAGAGCGTCTTGAGCGACAGCCAGGGGAACATCAGCGCGGCAGCCCGCGCCCTGGGGGTTTCACGCCAAACCCTCTATGACAAAATGAAGGTTCACGATATCCCGCACTAAGCTTGTTCGAAGAGCCGTCACCTGGTTCGGCGAGTCGGACAGGGTCTGCAGTGGATATCTGTTCCCTAAAAACGAAACAGGCCAAACGCCAGTTTTTTCACAGCTTTACTGCTCTCATCATTAAGGGGGAGAAGGCACGAGCCTTGCTTTGGAATGGGTGTCGGATGCGATCGACACGGGGCTAGGAGAGAGTCCCTTGAAGAGGCTCCGCAAGGATCAGACTACCGCTCGTGCATAGGCAGTCTGATCAACCCCCTGGGTTAAGAGGTGCTTGAAGGACGGAGCGATGCTTCGTCCTTTTTGTATTTCCGATAACTGTCAAGCTGGCCTTACAGGTTTGAGTGTTTCCAGTGACCTCTCAAATTCCCCGCCTTCGGAAGCAATATAAGCTCTGTAATGGCAATGGATTACAGTTGTGAAAAATCTCCACTCGCGGCATATCCCTTGCGGTAAGGAATCGCGGGGGTGACTCCCCCCCATTCAGCCGTCCGTCGGGTCCATCCTCCGACGAGCATCCGGAATGGCGCCTCGGCGCCCGTTCTGAGTGATTGCGGTTAGTGACTCAGAGCAGGGCGGACCCTTCGGGGTCCGCCTTTTTTCTATTTTCAGAGATGAAGCAAGGAATCGGACTTGAACATCCCCAAGTGAGACACTATTCTGTGGCCGCTTATCAGAAACTCCCTTTTCCAAACGAAATCATGGACCAACCCACAAAACCTCTCGGAAAGATGAGGGATTGGGTTCGGAAACGATCGAGGGAATCAGCCTCGGCCTCTCTGGCCCACTTGGGATTAACCTATGCCCTGGCAGTGGTGGTTTACGGTCTCGGTGGGTGGTGGCTCGACAAACGCTTGGAAACGATGCCTTGGTTCACTCTATTAGGAGTGGCTTTAGGGGCCATCGGTGGATTTATCTGGGTTTACCGGGAAGTGATGCGAGACAGCAAGGCATCACAAGACGAGCGGGAAGAGAAAGAGAAGCCATGAGTGGCAATGTTCGCATCTTCCTGGGAGGGCTCATCGCCATGGCGATAGTCTTCACACTCGTAGCTCTGGCCGTCGCCCCGAAGTATGGCGAGACGGCGCAACCTGCGGCCCTGACGGCCGTTTGGCTTGGAGCTCTCGCGGCGGCCTGGGGATTTTTTCAGTTGCGACGTTCTCTCGAGAAGAGCAACTTGGAATTTCTGAAAGCATTTTTTGGTGGTTTGGCCCTTCGTTTCGCGGTGCTGACATTGCTGGGCCTCACTGTTTACTTCGCCACGGCTTGGGACATTAACGTCTTCATGGTGAGCCTGGCCTTGACCTATCCGCTGTATCTGGGTTTTGAAGCCTGGAGAATTGGTGGAGAGACGACCGGGAAGCGGGGATCCTGAAAGGATCCACTGCAGCGAGGTTTGAATCTTGTTCTTCGCGAGCGGCACAAACCACGGTGAAGACGGGCATGAAGCGGTCGTCCAGGACGCCGCACACGCCACGCAGGATGCAGCCCATGCCGCCGCAGAGCACGGCGCCGAGCATGCGGCCGAGCACGCCAGCAGCGTCGACCCAATGTCTCACGTCGTCAATCACGACTACTGGGAACTGACCCACAGCATCAAGGTCAACTTCCACGATTGGCTGGCTGCCAAGCTTCCCTTCCTCGAGCACAATCCCCTGGGCATCGATTTCACGCCCACCATGCACGTACTCATGCTGTGGATTGCCGGCCTTGCCCTCTTCCTCATTCTTCGCAGCATCGCGAACAAAGAGCAGGGCATGGTGCCCAAGGGTCGCCTTCGCAACTTCTTCGAATCCATCATCGTCTTTCTGCGCGATGAAGTGGTCTACAACATCATGGGCGATAAGGTGGGCCGCAGATTCCTACCCTACCTTCTCACGGTTTTCTTTTTCATTCTGTTCACGAATCTGCTGGGAATGATTCCCTCCATGGCCACGGCCACGGGGAACATCAACGTAACGGCCACGCTCGCCATCTTCACCTTCCTCATGACTCAGTTCAGCGGCATGCGTGAAAACGGATTCATTGGACACTGGAAGGGGCTTGTGCCGCCGGGCGTGCCCTTCTTTCTCATCCCCATCATGATTCCCATCGAAATCATGGGGATGTTCACCAAGCCTTTCGCGCTGACCGTCAGGCTTTTTGCGAACATGATCGCAGGGCACATCATCATCCTGAGTTTCTTCAACCTCATCTTTGCCATGGGGAACATGCCCTACCTGGCGCCGCTGCCCTTCGCGGGCGCGGTGGCCATCAGCGCTTTCGAGATTTTCGTGGCCTTCTTGCAGGCCTTCATCTTCACGTTTTTGTCGACGATTTTCATTTACCAGGCGGTTCACCCGGATCACTAGCCGGGGGATCAAATCGGGCTTCGGCCCAACCATTAAGTTCGGAGGAAAGAAAAGATGCTTCCCTTCTTCACCATTGTCGCCGCTCATCTCGCCGCGGGTTTTGGTGCCGGCATCGCCGTCATCGGCGCCGGCTACGGTATCGGCAAACTAGCAGCTGCTGCTATGGAAGGCATGGCTCGCCAGCCTGAGGCTGCCGGCGATATTCGCGGCGGCATGATCTTGGCCGCGGCCCTCATCGAGGGTGTTGCCCTGTTCGCGCTGGTTATCTGCATCATCTTGGCCGGCACTTCCGCTTAAGCCCCGCTCGAGAAAGGGACGACCATGGTCGCCACAATTTCTATGGGGCATGCGCTCTTCGCATCGGGTGGATTGCTCGATCCCGATCCGGGATTGATCATCTGGACGGTGCTCACCTTCCTGGGATTGCTTCTGCTTCTGAGCAGGACAGCCTGGAAGCCCATCATCAATGGGCTCGACCGCCGGGAGAACGCGATTCGCGAATCCCTGGAGGAGGCCGAGAAATCTCGCCAGGAAGCCCTGAGCTTGATCGAAGAGCAGAAAGACGCCCTAGGCAAGGCCCGTGATGAGGCGCAGGACATCATAGAGAGAGGCAAGGCCCAGGCCGGGACCATGCGCGATGAAATCGTCGCCAAGGCCCAGACCGAAGCCGAGCAAACCCTCGATGCCGCGCGTCGCGAAATCGAAGTGCAGATCGGCCAAGCCCGCGAAGAACTACGTCGCGAGGTCGTGGACCTCAGCGTGGAAGTCGCGAGTAAGGTCATCGGCCGTTCGCTTAGCGATGAGGATCACAAACGAATGGCCGGCGATTTCCTACGGGAGATGAAGGGGCACTAATGCGCAACTTCGCCATCGCCAAGGTCTACGCTTCCGCGCTTCTGGATCTCGGACGCGAGAAAGGTCAGCTGGAAGAGCTGAGCCGTTCCCTCGCCGAGTTCCGGGATCTGCTGGATACCAATGCCGATTTGCATGAGGTCTTCCTCTCGCCGGAATTGGGTCTGGTTGAAAAGCGCGGCGTGCTCGAGAAGGTCACGGAGGGAGAGCCCGAGCTCTTCCGCCATTTCCTGCTCGTGCTCGTGAGCAAGCGACGTGAAGCCGTGTATGGAGACATCGTAGCCGTTTACGAGCATCTGCTCGATCTGGCCGAGTCTCGTATGCGCGGTGTCCTCACCAGTGCACATCCCATGGATGATGCGCAGCGAGTGAACATCGAAAAGGCCCTGAGCGAGACCACAGGCAAGGATGTTCGCCTGGAGCTCGAAGTGGAAAAAGATCTGTTGGCCGGCATGGTGCTGACCCTGGACGACCAGACCCTGGACGGAAGCCTGAAAACGCGGCTCCGCCGATTGAAGGACCGTCTGACGACGGCCGAATTGGGAAAGGAATGAGATGAAGATCCGCCCTGAAGAGATCACATCGATCATTAAGAGCGAGATCGAGGGCTTCGAGGGTTCTCTCGAGGTCGAGGAAACCGGACAGGTTCTGGAGGTCGGCGACGGCATCGCGCGCGTCTACGGTCTGAAGGGATGCATGGCCGGCGAGCTGCTGGAGTTCTCAAACGGTTCCATGGGCATGGCCTTGAACCTTGAAGAGGACAATATCGGCGCGGTGATCCTCGGCGAGTACTTCGACATTCGCGAGGGTTCGCCCGTGAAGCGGACGCAGCGAGTCATCTCGGTGCCCGTGGGACCCGGTTTGCTAGGTCGCGTGGTTACGCCCCTGGGTGAACCCATGGACGGAAAAGGACCCATCCAGCACGAGAAGTTTCGCCCCCTCGAAGTGATCGCGCCCGGAATCGTGGATCGTCAGCCGGTGAAAGAACCTCTGCAGACGGGCATCAAGGCCGTCGACTCCATGACGCCCATCGGCCGCGGTCAGCGCGAGCTGATCATCGGCGATCGCGGCACGGGTAAGACCGCCATTGCCCTGGACGCCATCATCAATCAGAAGGACACGGGCGTGATCTGCGTCTACGTGGCCATCGGGCAGAAGGCATCCACCGTGGCCGGCGTGGTTGAGAAGCTGAAGAATCACGGCGCCATGGACTACACCATTATCGTGGCGGCCAACGCATCCGACTCTGCGCCTCTGCAGTACATCGCCCCTTACGCGGGCGCGGCCATGGCCGAGTACTTCATGTACGACAAGGGCGGACACACCCTTTGCATCTATGACGATCTTTCCAAGCAGGCCGTGGCCTATCGCCAGCTTTCCCTGCTGCTGCGTCGTCCTCCGGGGCGCGAAGCCTATCCCGGAGACGTGTTCTACCTGCACAGCCGTCTCCTGGAGCGCGCGGCCAAACTGAGCGATGCCCGCGGCGGCGGATCGCTGACGGCCCTGCCCATCATCGAGACCCAGGCCGGCGACGTGACGGCCTACATTCCCACCAACGTGATCTCCATCACCGACGGGCAGATCTTCCTGGAGCCCAATCTGTTCTACCAGGGCGTGCGCCCCGCGGTGAACGTGGGTATCTCGGTTTCGCGAGTGGGCGGAAACGCACAGATCAAGGCCATGAAGAAGGTGGCCGGATCTCTTCGACTGACTTTGGCGCAGTACCGCGAGTTGGAGGCCTTTGCCCAGTTCGGATCCGAACTCGACAAATCCACCCAGGCGGCCCTCAGTCTCGGCGCGCGCATGGTGGAGCTTCTCAAACAGGATCAGTACGTGCCCATGTCCACCAGTGATCAGGTCATGGTGATTTACGCAGGCGTCAACGGTGCACTCAGTGAGGTGCCCGTGGAAAAGGTTCGCGAATTCGAAGCTCAGTTCCTCGCCTACATGGAAGCCCAGCATCCCGCGGTGGGTGCCGCCATCAAGGAACACGGAGCCATGAGCGACGAGATCGAGGCCGAGCTGAAAGCCGCCCTCGAAGAATTCCACAAGCAGTTCAAGGCTTAGCCAAAAGCACGGAGCGAAATGGCCAGCGCCAAGGACATCAAAAACAGGATCACGAGCGTCACGAGCACGCACAAGATCACTCGTACCATGGAAATGGTGTCGACGAGCAAATTCAAACGCTTCGCCGATAGGGCCAGTGCGGCCATGCCTTTTTCAAGTGCGCTGCCGGCCATGCTCGCACTTCTCGCTTCGGCCGAGGACGACTCGGCCTCTCAGCCTTTGCTCGAAACCCGCCCCGAAGTGCGGCGTGTGGCTCTGTTGCTGCTCACCACCAATCGCGGCCTCTGCGGACCGCTCAATTCGAACCTTCTCAAGAAGACCATGATCTTCAAGCGTGAGCTTGAGGAGAAGGGCGTCGAGTTGGACTTGCACGTGGTGGGCAAGAAGGGCATCGGCTTCATGCGTTTTCTGGGCATAGAGATGGCCAGTCAGAAGAACGACCTGCCCGACGCTCCCCAGCCCGAGCACGCGGATGCCTTTGCCGACATGTTGGTGGAGGATTTCCTGAGCGAGCGCGTGGATGAGGTCTACATCGCCTATCCTCATTTCAAGAATGCGGCGGAGCAGCCGCCGGTGATCGAGCGCATACTGCCTCTTTCAGCACCGGAAACTGCCGAGGGCGATGAGAAGGAAGACGACAAGCTTCAGCTCAACTTCATTTTCGAACCGGGCAAGGATGATCTGCTCGGCGAGCTGCTGCCGCTTTACCTTCGCAACAGTTTTTTCCGCATCCTGCTTGAGGCCGCGGCCAGTGAGCAGGGCGCCAGGCGTACGGCCATGAAGGCGGCCACCGACAGCGCCGAAGAAATGATCACGAATTTGACCCGCTCCTACAACAAGGCCCGCCAGGCGGCCATCACCACGGAGCTATTGGAAATCGTTGGCGGCGCGGAAGCGCTGAAGTAGCCAAAAGACAGGAGACCGAGATGAGCGCCAAAGGGAAAGTGGTTCAGGTGATTGGACCCGTCATCGACGTGGAATTCCCGCCCGACCAGCTCCCTGAGATCATGAATGCCTTGCAGATCGATACGGAGATCGAAGGCCTTCATATCAAACTCACGGCCGAGGTGCAGCAGCACATCGGGCGAAACCAGGTGCGTGCGGTGGCCATGAGTCCCACCGACGGTTTGGTTCGCGGTGTCGATGTGGTGGATACCGGTGAGTCGATCACCGTTCCGGTGGGCGAAGGTGTGCTGGGTCGCATCCTCAACGTGCTCGGCGAGCCCGTGGATGAAATGGGTCCGGTAAAACACACCGAACGTCGCCCCATTCACAGCCCTCCTCCGAGCTTCGACAAGCTCGAGCCCAAGAGTGAGATCTTCGAGACGGGCATCAAGGTTATCGATCTGCTCGCGCCTTACGTGCGCGGTGGAAAGGTGGGACTCTTCGGTGGCGCGGGTGTGGGCAAGACCGTTGTCATCATGGAACTCATCAATAACATCGCAAAGGAGCACGGCGGCTACTCCGTGTTCTGTGGAGTGGGCGAGCGTACGCGCGAAGGCAACGACCTTTGGCTCGAGATGAAGGAATCGGGCGTCATCGACAAGACGGCGCTCATCTACGGACAGATGACCGAGCCTCCCGGCGCGCGCCTGCGTGTTGGGCTTTCGGGGCTGACCGTGGCCGAGCACTTCCGCGACATGGGCGGCGGCCGTGACGTGTTGGTCTTCATCGACAACATCTTCCGCTTCACGCAGGCGGGATCTGAGGTGTCCGCGCTACTGGGCCGCATGCCCAGTGCGGTGGGCTATCAGCCTTCCCTGTCCACGGAAATGGGTGAACTGCAGGAACGCATTACCACCACCAGTTCGGGCGCGATCACTTCTGTGCAGGCCATCTACGTTCCCGCAGATGACCTTACCGACCCCGCTCCTGCGACCACCTTCAGTCACCTCGACGCCATCACGGTGCTCAGCCGACCCATCGCGGAGCTGGGAATTTATCCGGCGGTGGATCCGCTTTCATCCTCAAGCCGTATTCTCGATCCCAGTGTTCTGGGTGAAGAGCACTACAACACTGCTCGCGAAGTGCAGCGAATTCTGCAGCGTTACAATGACCTGCAGGACATCATCGCCATTCTCGGTATGGACGAACTCGGTGAAGAGGACAAGCTCCTGGTGCAGCGCGCGCGTAAGATTCAGCGCTTCATGAGCCAGCCCTTCTTCGTGGCTGAGCAGTTTACCGGATTCGCGGGTAAGTACGTGAAGCTGGAAGACACCATCCGCAGTTTCAAGGAACTCTGCGAGGGCAAGTGGGATCACCTGCCCGAACAGGCCTTCTACTATGTGGGCTCCATCGAGGAAGCCGAGGCGAGGGCCAAGGAGCTGGAGGCGGCAAGTGCCTAGTATGGCCTGCAAGGTTGTGGCGCCCACGGGCGTGCTCTTCGAGGGCAAGGCCGACCAGGTCAAGGGACCCGGTTGGGAGGGTGGCTTTGGTCTTAAGCCCCGGCACTCTCCCTATCTGGTGGCCCTGAAAGCGGGTCCTCTCTCGCTGGAAGATGCCCAGGGTGGCGAACTCTTCAGCCTAGAGGTGGAGAGTGGCTATCTCATCGTGGCGCGCGACGAGGTCACCGTACTGGTTGAAAGGCTCGCCGAGGCCAAAGAATAGATCTCGATTAGATTCGAACATTACCCCGGTCGCACTGCGATCGGGGTTTTTTCATGGACGATGAGATTGAAACCTCGTCTACTTTTGCGAGTAGAGAGAGGACACCTTCCCAGAGAGGCCAGGAAATGAAAACAATCCTGAAGTCCCTGATGAGTCTTGTTCTGGTTCTTTTCCTGTTGTTAGTGGGTCTCATCGCACTTCTATTCTTCCCGCAACCGCTATTCACCGAGAAACTTGAACTTGATGGTCTTACCCTTTACGCGGATACAGAGATAAGTCCGCAGATGCAAGAGTCTGCTCGTGAGGCTCTCGACCGGATTTCCGCCATCGAAGGTCTCGATCCGAATCGTGACTACCGTGCCTTTTACTGCCGGAGCCATCGCCGCTATAACTTCCTCTCTCAAATTGCCCGCCTCAATCCCAATAGTCAGGGCTTTGGCCTCTATTACGCGGGCAACATGTTCGTTTCAGAAAAGGGTCTGTCCGCTTTTGAAAGACTGGGCATGGAGGCTATTCCTGAAACCCGCTTTGAGGGGAGCATGGCTCATGTGATCGCCCATGAAGCGGCCCACTTCGTTCATGTGAAACACTTCGGTTTCCGCGATTCCCAGGCACTGCCGGTTTGGAAAACGGAAGGTTTCGCCGATTGGGCCGCAACCGTGGCCCTTCGTGCGAAGAGGGATGAGGGTGGTTTCCTGGACCGTTTGGAATTGCTCCAAGATATTGAGCAGTGGAACCATGAGGGATACTATCTTCGCCGCTTCCTCAAATGGCAGCTCCTGGCCGAATACCACTTCGATATATGTGGCCGCAGCCAGGATGCATTTTTCGCCTCCTCTCTCAATGAAGAAGAGCTCTGGACAGACCTGCTTAGCTGGTATTCCGAAAGGACGAACTCTTGAGCGATGCATGGCTCAGTTGCTTCGACCTCAAGCGCCACTATGAGCGAGGTCCCCAAACCGTACGCGCCCTGGACGGAGTCAGCCTCGAGCTTCGAGAGGGCGAACTGCTGGCTCTCGTCGGGTCGTCCGGATCGGGCAAATCCACCCTGCTGAACCTCGTCGCGGGATTGGATCGCCCCAGCGAGGGTTCAGTTGTGTTCCAGGGCCGAACCTTGTCGGAATTGAATCAACGGGATCTCGCGAGTTACCGCGCCCGGAACACCGGCATGATCTTCCAGTCCTTCAATCTCATTGGGCACTACAGCGCTTCAGAAAACGTGGCCCTCGCCTTGGCCTTCACGGGCATTCCCTATGGTCAACGGGCCAAGATCGCCAGAGCTCAGCTTGTAGAGTTGGGGCTTGCTGAGCGCATGGATCATCATCCCGCGGATCTCTCCGGCGGGGAGCAACAACGTGTGGCCATTGCGCGGGCGCTGGTGACGGATCCGGCCCTCATCTTTGCCGATGAGCCCACAGGCAATCTGGATCAGGATAATAGCGAGCAAATTGTCGAACTGCTCGCAGGGCTTTGTCTGGATGGCCGCTCCGTCCTCATGACAACACACGATCTGGAACTTGCCGGTCGTTATGCTCATCGCATTTGTCGCCTGAACTACGGCCGTATCGAGGAAGAGCGTGAGCTCCCCGAGAATCTGAGGAGCTCATGAGCTTTCGCGATCTCATGCGCATGGCCCTGGGCAACCTGCACCGCCAAAAATTGCGCAGCAGCCTGACCATATCCGGCGTGGTCATCGCCATAGCTGCATTCGTGGCCATGCTCTCATTTGGCGCGGGAAATCAAAGGATGATTGCCGATCAGTTCGATGACCTGGGCCTCTTCACGACCATGTTGGTTTTTCCCGCCGAAGCCGGTGACAGTTTGCTGCTGAACGAAGCGGCAGTGGAGCGACTTTCGCAAATCAACGGCGTTCGACTGGCCTATCCCTATGATCGTTTCGACGTGGAGGTGTCCTGGGGCGACACCACGGTAAGCGTGGGCGCGCAGGCTCTTTCCGAAAGCGCTCTTCAAACCAGGTACTACTCGAACCTGGTGACGGGAAGGCTCCTGGACGAAGAGGGTGGCAGCATTCTTGTGACTGAGGAATTGCTGGAGCAGTTGGAAGTTGAAGACGCGGATTCCTTTGTGGGTCAGAGCATTGTGGTGGCTGTGAAGTCGGCCAGCCTGGACAGCGCTGTCGCCAGGCTCTTCAGTGATCCCGACGGCAGTCTCAAGAGTCGTTTTGCTACCCTGGAGATGGACTCGCTTTGGGAAGAAGGCTATCTCGATGGCATTTTGCGCCAAGAATTGAATGCAGGCACCAAGCGTTTTCTTGATGGCTACTTGAACGCTCAAACGCTCACCGAAGAAAGCTTTGAAGTGCGCGGCATTCTGGAAGGTGGAGGTAGTCATCGCAATCGCATTTTACCTGTCATCCTTCCCATCGAAACGGCCCGCCGATTCGATGCAGCCGGTCCTGGTGCCGATCCCACGGAACTGGTGCCGCGAATCATGCAAGGTGAGATATTCTCGAGGTCTCCTCAGTCGGGCAAATCCTATTCGCAGGTGACCCTCGATTTGCACCAATACGCTTCCCACACCGCCCTCAGCGATTCAGTGGAGAGTTTGGGGTTTGAAGCCTTTAGCTATGCTTCCCAGTTCGAGGAAATCCGCCGCGTGATGCTCTTTTTCAATATGGGCCTTGGACTCGTGGGGCTGGTGGCCCTGGTCACCGCCGCCCTGGGTATTGCCAACACAATGGTGATGTCCATCCTCGAGCGCCGCCGGGAAATTGGAATACTCCGTTCATTGGGAGCGCAGCCAAGCGACATCCGTGGCCTCTTCCTGGTGGAGTCGGGAACCATCGGCGCCTTGGGATCTCTGGGAGGAATTCTTCTCGGTTGGCTTGTTGCGCGAGCGGCCTCGGGGATTGCGAAAATCATCATGCGCAACCAAGACGTTCAGGTGATGGAGTTGTTCGCCACGCCGCTTTGGCTTATCGGCATCGCCATGGCCTTCGGCATTCTGGTGGCTGTTCTCGCGGGCTCTTATCCGGCGCGGCGGGCTGCACGCTTGGATCCTGTGGAGGCTCTCAGGCAGGAGTAAAGCTTCCTCAAAATTCCTCGTTTTTCCCTCAAGTTCACTTCCAAAAGGGATGATACTAAAGGTTAACAGGAAGCATGCTAGGCCATAGCGCATGCTTCCCTGTGATTCCTTATCGAATCTGATCGTGTCCTGATGGAGGATGAAAATGACGGCGAAACTGCGAGTAGGGCTACTTATCCTGGCGATTCCCCTGGCGACCCTGGGCATGATGATCGACGATTATCAGGCCGGCGCCTATGAATTGGGGCGTGAGGGAAGCACTCCACCCTATACCGTGAGCGACACCCAGTACGATGCCAGCGGTGAGCATATCTTCGGTGGCCAGCGAGATGTGACCTTGTACAAAATTAGCGGCGGAGGCACACAGCCCAATTGCAATTGCATTCCCGACGTGGAATACGCCGGCGACTTGGGCTTCACCACCTACAATTCCGCTTTCGGCTGCAATGCCGTGTGGACGACCACCTACGGCCTTGCCGGTGACCTCAATGCCAACATGACCGGCGGCGATGCCTTTGAGGTGAGTCTCATCAGCGGAGACATGGACAACAGCGATCCCCAGCGTCCTGTTGCCTTGACCCTTCGAGTGTTCAGCAGCGCAGGCGATGGAAGCTCAACCCGAGATCTCATTGCCGAAGGAATCTACAGTTTTCCATTCGCCGATTTTCCGAGCGTGGATTTTGCCGACGTAGATCGCATCGAATTTGAAATCGTGCAGGATAGCGCGATCAATGATGCCGTGGATTTTGCCCTGGGCTTTTTCCAGACCAATGGCGCCGTCGCGACGCACAGTACCGATTGGTCGGAATTGAAGAAGAGCTACTAGTTTTCCTCGTTGGATGCAAAAGGGCCCTTCCCTCGGGAAGGGTCTTTTTTACGGGCTGTGGGGCGCGAGTCCGTCGCGCTGCAGGCTTTCGCCGTCGATGAAGGCGAAGTCCGTGACGAGCCCGCTGATAAGATTCACGGGCGTCACATCGAAGGCGGGATTGAAGACAGGAGTTCGCTCAGGGCTCCAGTCGCGGCGAAGTTCTTCGGCTGCTCGTTCTTCGATGGGAATGGCTTCACCATTTGCGCAATTCCAATCGATGGTGCTGCGGGGAGCGACGGTGTAAAACGGAATGCCGTGGTGATAGGCGGCGACGGCGACTGCATAGGTGCCGATTTTGTTTGCAAAGTCACCGTTTGAGGCCACACGATCAGCTCCCACGAACACCTTCTGAATTTCTCCAGCGGCCATGAGTGAGGCGGCCATGTTGTCGCAAATCAAGGTGTGGGGAATTCCGAGCCGCCCTAACTCCCATGTGGTCAAGCGAGCCCCTTGAAGGAGGGGACGCGTTTCATCCACGTACACATGAATGGCCTTGCCCTCTTCATGGGCACGGCGGATCACTCCCAAGGCCGTGCCTATGCCGGCTGTGGCCAAGCCACCGCTATTGCAGTGCGTAAGTACTCCGTCTCCAGAACTTATCAGCGGTGCACCGAAGCTGGCCATGTTCTCGCAAAGGGCAACATCTTCGTGGAAGATGTCTTGGGCTTCCCGCACAGGATCAGCTGATGCGAGCACGCGGTCCACCGCCGCTTGTAAATTCACTGCAGTGGGGCGAGCGGATCCAAGGGCCGCACCGGCTTCTGCCAATGCTGATCTGCTCGCGCCTTGTTCCAGCATGCGTGCCATGGCCAGAGCTGCCGCTACACCGATTAGCGGAGCCCCCCGCACTCGAAGAGAAACGATCGCTTCGATCATGGTCTGGGCGTCGTGAATCTCCAGCCAAACTTCATCATGGGGAAGGCGTGTCTGGTCGAGGATTTCCAATTCGCCATTTCTAGTTCGAAGCCCCAAGGATTGGAGATCCTTCACGACTTCCTCCTCGCGAGGATGGCCTTCACTTCTTCAGGGGGAAGGGGCTGTGGATTGCCCATGCGAAAGGCGTCGCGCAGAATGCAGGCCACCTGCTCCAGTTGCTCGAGTAAGACTCGAGCTTCTTCCACGCTTTTCCCCCAAGTCACTGCGCCATGACGTTCCAGGATGATCGCCTGACACCCGGGCAGGAAGGGAAGAATGGATCTCGCCAAATCTGCGCTACCGGGTCTGGCATAGCTGGCGATGGGAATTCTGCCGAAGGTGAGCAGGGATTCCGCAAGATACTCCGCCGGCAATTCCGCGGCGCCGGGGTGGGCCAGGCTCCAGGCCACAGCCACCGGCGGATGCGCGTGAATCACAACCTTCGCTTCGGGGCAAGCTCGATAGAGTTCCGCGTGCAAAATGCTTTCGGAGGATGGATTGCCTCGCAGAGCTCTGCCAGTGGGATCCAGCAGAGCGAGATCACTTTCGCCGATTTCATTCTTGGCCCGGCCCGCGGGCGTGATGAGAATCTGTCCACCCGGCAGGCGGCAACTCAAATTGCCCTCGCTACCCACGATGAGCCCTCGCGCATGAAGATGCCGGCCAAGATCGACCAGGCTTTCATGGCGTCCCTTGCGAAGGGTGGGGGATGTGGACATTGGATCCTCGCGAGTTCGCTGCGACCTGATGAGCTCGTTACAAGCCTCTGTAAAACAAGGTTATTGGCTTGATATCATGATTATCAAGTTAATGGCCTTGATCTGCAGAGGGTTTTGCAACGCCCCTATGACTCGAAGGAGATTAGCGAATGAGCCCGAGTCATCCCAGGGTTTTTCTGGCGACTGGCGACTGGCGACTGGCGACTGGCGACTGGCTAGAGGGCGAGCATCCTCTCCATGGGCACGAGGGCCTTCTGACGCAGATCTTCATCCATCTCGATGCGGGGCTTGAGGTCGCGCAAACAGAGGTAGAGCTTCTCCAGGGTGTTCAGCTTCATGTAAGGGCACTCGTTGCAGTTGCAGCTGTTCTCGTCGTAGGGCGCGGCGATCAGAATTTTGCCCGGCGCCTGCTTGCCCATCTCGTGAAGAATGCCTGTCTCGGTTCCCACAATGAATTCCTGAGCGTCGCTCTCGCGCACGAAATCCAGAAGCTTCTTGGTGGATCCAATGAAATGCGCGTGCTGAAGTACCGGCTCCTCGCACTCGGGATGCGCGATGAAGAGTGCACCCGGATGCTTCGCCATCTCCGCCAAGATTTTTCGCTCGCTGAAGGTCTCGTGCACAATGCAGGTGCCCGGCCAAAGATCCATGTTGCGGCCTAGCTCTTTGTTGAGCCAGGCGCCCAGGTTCTTATCGGGTACGAATAGAATAGGCTGATCTTCGGGAATGGAAGCCACAACCTTCTCGGCATTGCCGGAAGTGCAGATGATATCCGCCTGGGCCTTGGTCTCGGCGGTGCAATTGATATAGGCAATGACCTTGTGATCGGGGTGCTCGTCCTTCCAGGCGGCGAGTTCATCGCCCGGGCAGGAGTCGGCAAGAGAGCATCCGGCTTCCATGTCGGGAATGACCACGGTGGCTTCCGGATTCACGATCTTGGCTGTTTCGGCCATGAAGTGCACGCCCGCGAACACGATGACCTCGGCCTTGGCCTGCTTGGCGGCCTGGGCCAGCGCCAGGCTATCGCCCAGGTGGTCGGCCAGATCCTGAATTTCCGATTCCTGGTAGTAGTGCGCCAACAAAACAGCGCCCCTCTCCTTCTTCAGACGAAGGATTTCGGCTTCCAGGTCGATATCGGCGGGGATGATGGGGTCGACAGTCGCAGACATGAGCCACCTCCAGGGCACTTCCAATTTACAGAGCCGTTCGAGGATTACAAGGCTGAGGCTCCTTGTGAAAAAACTCCTCAACTTTACTTGGGCACTTGACGAATGCTAGTTATGAGCATATGTTCATAATCAAGCCTGGAGGATTTATGCCCCGACCCCAAAACCAACGAAGCGTCTCGGACCACCTGGAAGAGCGAATCTTCAAGCCCCAGGCCGTTCCCAGCTCAAAGCTGGAATCAGTGGAGCTAACGCTCGATGGCCTCGAAGCCATGCGTTTGGTGGACTTGGAGGGTCTCTACCAGGAGGCGGCGGCCGAGCGCATGGGGGTGTCCCGTGCAACTTTCGCCCGTGTGCTTCAAGCGGCGCGACAGACCGTCAGTGAGGCTCTGGTATTGGGCAAACGTCTCAGTATCGGGGGCGGGCAAATCCAGAGAAAACGCGGCAAGGGCAAATGGCCCTGCCCCGTACATGGCGCCGAAGGCCGCCGAGGCCGTGGATGCCGATGTACCGGCTCCGGCCGTGGACAAGGAAAAGGTCGCGGGGGATCCCGCGGCGGAAAAATCGACAGGAGTTGAGATGCCAGGAATGAATCGCAAGGGTCCCGAAGGCAAGGGACCCAATACAGGCCGAGGACTCGGCAAATGCACTACGAACGAGGAAATCGAAACCCAGGAAACAGAAGTTGAAGAAAGACCCGGCCGAGGCATGGCCCATCGCCGTGGATTCGGTGGCGGTCGTGGAATGGGCCGTGGCCAGGGCCCAGGACAGGGGCGCGGTCAGGGCAGAGGCGGTCGTATGGGTAAGGGGCCGGGACAAGGACGCGGCCTCGGTCGTGGTCGACGCAGCAACGCTGAAAGTGAGGATAAATGAGCAAGCAGAATTTGAGTATCGCCGTCGCCTCGGCAGATGTGCAGGGCATCGAAGGACAGGTCAGCGCGCATTTTGGAAGATGTCCGGCTTACACCGTGGTGGAAGTGGTGGGCGGTACGATCCACGATAGCCGAATCGAGAGCAATCCCTTCGTAGATGGTCACGCTCCTGGTCAGATTCCCGATTTCATCGCGGATCTGGGCGCGCAGGTGATCTTGACCGGTGGCATTGGCGGCAAGGCCATCCAGTTCTTTGAGCAGCGCGGAGTTCAAGTAGCAGCGGGATACGAGGGCACCGTGAAAAACGCGGTGGAAGCATTTCTGCGGGGCGAGCTTCGTGAAGCGGATCCCTGCGCAGGCGGACATGGCGACTGCCATGATTAAGGAGAGCTAGTATGAAAATCGCTGTCGCCTGCCAGGGTGCAGGCCGCGAAGATTCCGTCAGCATGGTCTTGGCTCGATGCGAATGTTTCCAGATCCTCGACACCGAGGGCGGAGAGATCGAATCGAAGATTAACACTTTGAAAGATGGAGAGCACGGCACCGGAGTGAAGGTCGCCCAATGGTTGCTCGATGAAGGAGTGGGTTTGGTGGTGTCGGGCAAGGTGGGGCCCCAGGCCCAAAAAGTTTTCGACGAAGCCGGAATGAAGACCGTGGCGCGGCAGAGCGGCAGCGCGGCTGAGATTCTGAGCGAGATGCGCGAGGAGTTCGCCTCGTGATCCTGGCTGTCGCCAGCGGCAAGGGTGGCACTGGCAAGACCACGGTGGCAACCAGTCTTGCCCGTGTCGCATCCGGAAAGACCTCCCAGGAAGTTTGCCTGATAGATTGTGATGTGGAAGGTCCCAATGCGGACATCTATCTCAAGCCGACCATCACGGACAAGCGTTCATCGACACAACTCGTTCCCGTTGTCGATACCGAGGCTTGCAAGCTCTGCGGAAAATGCGCCGAAGTTTGCGCCTACGGAGCCATCAGCGTTTTGCCGGGCCGCGTTCTGATTTTCGATGAACTCTGCATGGGATGCGGAAGTTGCGTCTGGCAGTGTCCCGCGGGCGCGCTAGGCGAAAAACAGCATGTTCTCGGTGAAATGCGCGAGGGGAAGGCCAGCACTTTAGCCTTTGCCCAGGGACGGCTCGAAGTGGGGCGGTCCCGCGCTACTCCCATTATTCGCGATCTCAAGAAGTGGCAAATTGCGCCCCCGCGCGAGGCCTGGTTCATCCTGGATGCTCCGCCGGGTTCGGCCTGTGCCACCTTGGAAGCACTCCGCGGCGCGGATTACATTCTGCTTGTGGCCGAGCCGACGCCCTTGGGTCTTCACGATCTAAGCTTGCTCGTTGAGGCCGTGCGTGAGGGTTTGGGAATCGGCATGGGCGTGATCATCAATCGAAGTCGCGGTCGGGATGCAGCCCTGGAAGAATATTGCCGCCGCGAGAGCTTGCCGATTCTTGGGCGCATCGCCTTCTCACGCGACATCGCCGCGGCCGGTGCGGAAGGGCGTCCGTTGGATGAAATCCTTCCCGATATTCGAAAGACCTGGGAAGTGCTCTTGGATGATCTCGCGACGGGAGTGGCACCATGAAGCAACTGGTAATCCTCAGCGGCAAAGGTGGAACGGGCAAGACTTCGCTCAGCGCGGCTCTGGCTCAACTGGCCGCGGCCGAAATGAATGTCACTCTGGTGGACGCCGATGCCGACGCCGCCAATCTTGCCTTGCTTCTGGATGCCCACGGTGGTGAGCGGCATGAATTCATCGGCGGAAAGATCGCCGTCATCGATCCCGTTCTTTGCAAAGGATGCGGCGAGTGCGTCGAGATCTGTCGCTTCGATGCACTTGAGCTTGGAGTACCCACGAAGGTCATCGAGCTTGCCTGCGAAGGTTGCGGATCCTGTAGCGCCATCTGTCCGGTGGAGGCCATTCGCATGGAAGATGTGGTCGCCGGCCATTGGACCGTTTCAGATTCATCTGCGGGAAGGCTCTTTCATGCCCGACTTGTGGCGGGAATGGAAAATTCCGGCAAGCTAGTCAGCGAGCTTCGGCGCCGGGCCGCCGATGAGGCCAAGGAATCGGGCGGAGATCTCATTCTCATCGATGGACCGCCGGGTATCGGCTGTCCGGTCCATGCAGCTGTCACCGGCGCGGACCTTGCCCTTCTGGTGACCGAGCCCAGTCTCTCCGCCCTCCATGATCTTGAGCGCGCCCTGGACACGGTGGCCGGATTCGGCATTCCCGCTCGCGTGGTGCTCAACAAGGTGGACCTTAGCCCGCCCCTGGCCGAGCGTGTGCGCGAGTTCTGTCGACAAAGGGACCTGTCCATTTTGGGGGAGATTCCCTTTCTCGAGGAGATTCAAATTGCGGTGGAGGCGGGAAAGTCCATGACCCATGTCGAGGATGCTGAATTGCAGGCTCAACTAAAAGCCGTCTGGATATCTTTGAAGAGTCTCACGACGGACACTAGCGGGGAAGACCGGATCCTACTTAAGAAGCAATAGCTTCTTGGAGTGAATTCTATCACCCGCTTGGAAACGTGCGAAGTATAGGCCGCTGGCTAGGTCCTGTGCATTCCAGGTGAATTCGTGATATCCGGCATCGAGCTTCGCGTTCACAAGTTGCGCAACGCGCCGTCCACGAAGGTCGAAAATACCCAAGCGCACTTTGGCGCGCAGAGGAAGTCCGAATCGCAGGCTAACCGAAGGATTGAAAGGGTTGGGCCAGGGTTCGCTGAAGATCAAGGCCGAGGGTAATTCGGAGTCCTTAGCGGTACCCGAAGTCACACTGTTGACCTCGCCAGGTGTTCCTAGATTTATCCACGAGGCGGCCCAACTGCCGGGAAGGGCATTGTCGCTGCCCGCCGCGATCAATTCCAGAGTGGGGCCGAATCCGTCGGCTTCCAAGGGCCAGGGCGGCGCGTCGTCGTACTCTACTCGATCCATAAGCAGTGAATCCGAATTGAACAAACTCAGTTCTTCCCCGCCTCCGCTGAAGCCAAAGCCCAAATCGCCGATCACGCCGGCCAGGCCTGGGAAAAATGTTTCGAATTGAAGCAGCTCTTCACAGAGCACTAAGTAGCCGTCTGCGGCAAGGATTGTGCCCTGCGGAATTGCGAAGGCATGCTCAGGGTCTTCATCGGTGAAGATCCAGCCCGAAACATCCACTGCCTCGGAACCATGATTGTGCAGTTCCACCCAATCGCCGGGATCACTTTCATCCGGCGCGTTGTAGTTGATTTCATTGATCACCACGCGCGCGCCCGCGGCTTCCTGAAAGTAAGCCACAAGGCTGCTATCACCGGCGGCATCGATGAGGGCATTGTCACTGATGATCTGCGGATCGGACCATCCGGCGAACTCAAATCCAGGTGCGGCAATGGCGGTGACTTCCACGGGAACATCCATGAAGTAGTTTCCACTCCATGCTTCGCTAACTTGGATCGCTTCCAATTTCACGCTGCCGGTGCCTGGCGGGCTCACATTCAAGGAGAGAGTCCATTCGCTGGAAAGCCCGAACTTGAGCCTGAGGTGTCCACGAGCGACGGCTGGCCGCAATTGAACGAACTCTTCCACCACAGCCATTTCGCTTTGCCAGCTTTCGTAGCTGTAGTTCCAGTTCTCTTGGTGACGGGCGATCTCGGGCTCGATGGTCGCGCGAAGATCTTGCGTTAGTTCATTTAAAACTTCAGCGCGAAATCGCGTGTTCAAGTGATCGGCATAGCGATTGATGAAGCGTCGCTCGAACTCCGGGTTTTCCATCAGCTTGCGAATGAGATAGGTGGACCAGGGTTGGTTCTGTCCGCTGCCGTTCTCGGCCATGGACCAGGAGAGTGTGTCGAAGGCGTAGTTGTTCCAGTAGCCAAGGCCGAAATCCGTGTCGAAGAGCAGCCAGCGCCAACGGCCTTCTGCTGTGCGAGGCCGCCAGAATTTTACATTGCCTGCGGGCCAATCTGTGTTACCGAAGAAGACCTGGAAAATCCAGTAGTCTGAAAACTCCTCCATATCCATCTGTGTACCGATGTACTCGTAGTGCGCCGGATCGCTGAGCCCGTTGGCATCGATATAGTCGAGCATGGCCCGGTAGTGTGTGGAGTCGCCCTCGACCACTTCCCAACGAAATTCAAGAATGTCCACGGCTTCGGGATCTGCGCCGTGATTCTCTTCCAGAAAGTACTTACCAATTCGTTCGCGCAGATTGTGGATTCCCCAATACTCGCCGTTGAGAAAAACGATGGCCGGTTCATAGGCCATGCGATCCACGCTGGTGCCTGCAACTGCACGATGGATGAGCCCATCGCGCAGCATGGTTCGACACCAATCATTGCCGGAGTTGCGTAGCAATATGCGCTTGAAGGCGTCGATATCCTTTTCAGGAAATAGGGGATAGTCGATGTGTGACTCACCATAGCCCTGGCGCGCCATGAGGCGCAGGGATTTTTGATCGAAGGCACGGGTCATGCCACCATGAATCTTGAGCCCCAGGCCCATGGCGAATCCCAATTCGCCATCTGCCTCGAAGTATTCCAAATGCGCGGGACGTTCCCAGTCCTGCCAGAAGTTCGCGCCATAGTAAGGAAAGCCTGGGTAGTAATCGTTGCCGAGCACGTAGATGCCAAT